>Ga0315548_1002775_pt1 | contig 13480 bp, 9 predicted proteins | sample SalMarSW160110MG_2_FD_202540 | JGI IMG/M metagenome (GOLD analysis project Ga0315548, IMG submission 202540) | Salt marsh sediment microbial communities from the Plum Island Ecosystem LTER, Massachusetts, United States - Salt Marsh Sediment SW1601-110 ... | reverse complement strand
TACTTAACTCTGCCAAACAAAATTTTTAATGAAGGTCTTACTGATTAATCCTAACCATTATTCTGGCTCTGACCTAACCACGAAAATGATCCTGCCTCCCTTGGGTTTGGCTTACCTCGCCTCTTATCTGGAAAAAAATAAGATTAAAGTTTCCATTCTTGACGCTCATGTAGAAAACCTAAGTCCAAGTAAAACTGCTCATCAGGCTCTTCGGCAAAAACCAGGATTGATCGGCATTGGCGCGGTCACTAATACCATTAATCAGGCTTGGCAGATCGCCCGCCTGATTAAAAACAAAAAAAATATTCCTCTGGTTTTAGGCGGCATCCACCCCACCCTCCTGCCTGAAGAGTCTTTAAAAAAGAGTTTTATTGATCTGGTCATTCGGGGTGAAGCAGAAATTCCTTTATTAAATTTAGTCTTAGGAAAAGCAAAAGCCAAAATCAAAGGCCTGTCTTTTAAAAAAGGTAGAAAAATCATTCATAATCCTCCCGCTCCTCCTCTTCAAAACCTTGATACTCTGCCTTTTCCGGCCCGGCACCTTTTACCCCTGGAAAAGTACATCACTATTGGCGCCCAACGTCCTCCTTATGCTACTTTAACCTCTTCCCGAGGTTGCCCTTATAATTGCTCTTTTTGCTCAACCAAGGCGGTTAGCGGCCGTAAATTTCGAGCCCGTTCCCCGGAAAATGTGTTGGCGGAAATCGATCACCTGGTTAAAAATTATGGGGTCAGGGAAATCAATATTGTTGATGATAACTTTACCATTGATCCCCAACGGGTAGAAAAGATCTGTAAACTTTTGCTTAAAAGAAATTATGATTTAATTCTAAAAAATGGTAATGGGGTGAGAATTGATCGTCTCAGTTATCCGCTTTTGCGCTTAATGAAAAAGGCTGGTTGGTACTTTTTGGCTTTTGGTATTGAATCTGGCGACCAGGCAATTTTGGATCAGAATAACAAGGGTTTAAAACTAACCCAGGTCCGCCAGGTAATTAACTGGTGTCAAAAAATCGGGCTGCAAACCATAGGCTTTTTTATCATTGGTCTTCCCGGAGAAACCCTAACCAGTATCAAAAAAACCATTAATTTTGCCAAAAGCCTAGCCCTAGACGAAGCTCAATTTAATATTCTCACTCCTTTTGCAGGCACCCAAGCCAGAGAAATGATCCAAAATCAAGGCCGCATTTTAACTAATGATTGGCAGAAGTATAATCCCTGGTCTAAACCGGTTTTTAAACTTAAAGATCTTTCACCGGAAATAATGCTTAAAAAACAAAAACAAGCTTATCGACAATTTTATCTCCGACCACAGATTATTTTAAAACAAATCTCTAAACCTAATTTTTGGTCTAAGCTTAAGGCTGGCTTGCCCATTATATTTAAATGAAACTAAGTAATTTAATCAGCTCTCTTTTTTCAAAAAAACCTACTCATGCGGTCCTTTTCCTTACTTATCAATGTAACAGCCGCTGCTCCTGGTGTAATAGCTGGCAAAGGCCAAAGCAAAAACAATTAACTTTTAGCCAGATTAAAAAAATCTTGCGGCAATTAAAAAAATTCGGCATTAAACTGATTTATCTTTCAGGTGGAGAGCCATTAATCAGAACAGATATTCTCGAGATCATCAAGCTGGCCTCAGACTTTAGTTTTGACATGATCCTGGCCACCAATGGTATTCTTCTTGACGGCCGGATTATCCATCATTTAGTCAAATATCCTTCTTTGCATATTAATGTCAGCCTGGATACTCTTGATCAAAAGCTTTATCAAAAAATCCGCGGGGTTAAGGCCTTGAACCGAGTAATTAAAAACCTTAAACTCCTAAAAAAACTTTATCCCAATTATCCTTTAAGACTAACCATGACTATTTCCAGTGCCAATCTTAATGAAGCGAAAAAAGTCTATGCTTTTTGTCAAGAAAACAAGATTTATTTTTCTCCTAACCCTTATTTTCCTCAAGGCAGATTCAGAAAATACAGCTCTATCCATGACTATCAGTCGCGAAAAAATAAATTTATCCATTACTATCAAAAAATAGCCCAAAAAGTAAAAAATGAGCCTTTTCTTTCTGGTTTTCCCCTTATTTATCAAAAATTAATCTTATGGCTAAAAAATCAGCTCCAAGAACCTTGCGGCGCTGGCCAAGAAATTATCTTTATTGATCCAAGGGGTAAAGTTTATGCTTGCCAAGATTTAAAACCCTTTGCTGATTTAACTAAAGAAAGTCTGGTCAAAAAGTGGCCGGAGAAAAAATGGCTCCCAGGAGTGAAAAAGTGTTATCAAAAAACCCCTTGTTTTATTTTCTGCACCCGCTCACCTTATATCTTAAAAAATAACAAGATGAGAATTATGCTTGATCTTTTAACTTCTAAAAAAATCCTCCACTATTTTAAAATGTATTAATTGGGGTTAATTCCTCATGCTTTATCGCCTTAATGCAACTGGTGGTCCCCCCCGCCCCCTCAAAAACCCGGCAGTATTTAACCAGTCTTTTAGCCAAAAATTCTGCCAAGCATTGAGGCCGAAAAACGCCATTAGCACCAAAAAGTCTTTTTTGGATCACATAAGGCGCTCCCAAAACATAAAAAATATCATGAATCATCACTACTTCTTGGGGAATCAAAGTAAAAACTTTTTTTACTTTAAAGCCTGCTTTTTCTAACTCTTTTTGCCAGCCTTGCTTTTCTAGCAGATGGTAATGCTTCCAAAGATTTTGTTTAAAATCAATATATCTTTTCCCAAAAATCCGGGAGAAAAAAAGATAATCAGAAATCACTGGCCGAGGTACAGTTAAAATTAAACTGCCACCTTTTTTTAAAACCCGATTAATCTCTTTTAAAACCGGGTTCAGTTCTCCTTTGATATGCTCCAGCGAACTATTAGCGATCACTGTCTGAAAAGATCCTTTTTTAAAAGGCATGGAAGCACCGTCGGCTTGAATTGCTTTTTGATAAACTCCATTTTTTCTGGCGATCTTGATCTCAGATAAATCTGCATCCAAACCCACCTCAATCGCTTTTTTGCCAAAACAGAGTTGAGCAAAAAGGCCATCGCCGCAGCCAAAGTCTAAAATTGGCCGCCTTAGTGGTAATTGCTTAAAGGCCAAACACTCATTTGCCCGCGGCAAAGCCAAAACCAAAGGCATTTTTTTAAGAAACTTAATTAAAATTTCCTCTTCTTTTTCCCTCATTATTTAAAATCCTCATTCCTACTTACTACTTACTACTTACTACTTCTTTATTCATACATAATCATCCTGGTGCGGAAAAACTCAATCCGCTCTAAAAATGGCAAGATTTTCTTCACCTTCAAGTTATCAAAAAGAGTCACACCTAGAATACCTAAACTTGAAGGTTGAGGATAGTGGCATTGGCGGCAAAGAGTAATTTCTTTGCGCTTGCCTGCATTCAGTTGGCGGCGTAAAAGTTGAGCCTGAGGACTATTCCAAATCTCTTTTAAGGATTGTTCTTGAATATTACCTAAAACATGATCGCTGAAATTATCCACACAGCAAGGCACCACCGTGCCGTCAAAATAAATATTAATCATTCTGTAGGGGTAAAAACAGCGTGAGGACAAAATCGTCTTTTTAGGCTTTTTTTTGCTAAAAAAATCCACCACTGGCTTGACTCGGACTACATCTGCTCCAGAGTGGCGCCAATCTTTTAAAAATAAATTAGCCTCATGCTGATTTTCTTTCATGGTAATAAACTGGATCACAATAAAAGGCGGGTTTTTTCTGGTTTTTTTCATTTTTAAAAAATCTTGAACATTTTTTTTCACTTTAACAAAATCCCCACCTACCCTGATCTTTTCGTAAGTCTTTTTGGTAGCCGCGTCAATGGCAAAAATAATATAATCAATCCCCAAGTCAAGTAGTTTTTTTGATTTCTTTGGATTTAAGAGAGTGGCGTTAGTGGAAATGCCTACGGCTAGTTTTTGACTCTTAGCATATTTTAAAAATTTAAAAAAATGAGCACAGAGCAAAGGTTCACCTAAACCATGAAGATAAATTAGTTCAGCCGAACCTTTCATTTCCTTAATAATCTTTTTAAACAAAGGAAATTTCATCTCTTCCAAGGGTCGGTTAATCAATTGGCGAGGACACATAATGCAGGCTAGATTACAATGGGTAGTGATCTCAATGCTCACTTCTACGGGTAAACCCCAAGCTTTAGATCGCTTTAACAAATAAGAAGCGGCTAATTTTGTTCTATTGAAAAGTTTCATCATTAATAGAGGAAAAGCTTATTTTATAGCTAAGGCAGTTAAACTAGCCAAGCCTTCTTTAAACCTGATAATCTTTAATCCTGCTTCAGCCATTTCTTTTTTAAGTTCTTGAGGTTTATAAAGTTTCTCATAACCATCTATCTTATCCATCATCTTAAATATTTTAATCGCCAGTTTATTATATCTTAAAAAATTCATAAATATTCCTTTTTTGGGCACCCGGATTAAAACATATTTATTAGCCAGCTGCGCATGTCTTTTAATTAGTTTCAATCTGTCTGACCTCTTAGGCCAATGTTCAATCAGGCCGCAGCTTAAAACCAAGTCAAATCTCTGTTGGCCAAAATCATGAGTAAAAAAGTCATCTTGAATATAATGACCAAAGCCCGAAAATTGCTGCCAAGCTTTTTTCCCTATCGCACTCTTATCAATCAATACTAGGTTTTTACTCTTAAGACCAAGCTTTTTGGCCAAAATAACGGATAAACATCCGCCGGCGCCGCCCAGCTCGATAATGCTTTGAATTCCCTGGCCGCCTTTTAGTAAATTAAGGCACTCTCTGGCGCCAGCTTCAGCAATTAACCAATAGCGCTTTGCCTTAAATTTAGAGCTCTTAAATGAAGTAATCGTTTCTTGCCAAAACTGTTCCCAATTGGGCTGGGAAAAAGCTGAGTTTACCATGATTTTATTCTAACATATCTCTCCCCACCAACCATTAATTTTCTTTTTAATATATGCCCCAAGGTTTAAACGCGAGCCGTGAGGAAAAATAAGATACCCGACCACAGCGATGACGGTGCCACCACTAAGTAAAAAGAAAAACCAGTCTGAAATCCTTCCCCGAAAAGTAAGTTCCACTTCAAGCTCTCCTGCTAAATCCCGGGGAACACGAACATACATAAAATCAGGTCCGGCCGGATAAATCCTGGCTTTTTGACCATTAACTTTGGCCTGCCAGCCTGGATCAAAAAATTCCTTAAAAACTACTCCGGAAAAATCGTTACCCTTAATCTTAGCTTTCCTCGGTTCTTTTCTTTCCAAAGAGAAATCGACTTTCTCTTCAGATAATCCTCCGGAATAATAGTCAATGATATTTTTAAAGAACTTTGCTTCCTCTAATTCATCATAATACAAAAAGTGGTAAGGCAAATTTAAACCACTCCAAAGCACTTCTCCTTGGCCTAGCTTTTGACTGACTAAAACCGGATGGCCTTTTTGACTTAAGATTACTTCCGCCTCTGATTTTAGATCTGCCTGATTAGGAACAAAAGCCACTCTCCAATCCGTTTTTTCATAAATTAAGGGGCCGAATTCATCAAAATTAATTCCCGTCAAGATTGGGTGATCAGCCGCGGTCAACTGCCACTCGGTTCCCAGATCGCCTCTTTTACTGGCTGACATGGGAAAAACTTCAGGTAATTGAGTAATTCCTTTGGGTAAAGTAGCGCTGTCTGATTCGCGCACCTCCACGCCCGTTTCAATAATAAGCTTTCCCCCGTTCTTAACATACTTAGCTAAAATATCCCAAGACTTAAAGTTTTCATAGCGATAATCATTAAGAAATATGACGTTAAAATCAGACAAATCATATTTCTTCAATTCATCAAGCCTATCTGGACCCCTTACGGTCACTAAGACTCGGGAATTTAAATTCTGAGCCGCCAAAACCTTCATCAGGTTGTCATAAGCAAAAGCCTCCTTAAGCCCTACTACCAGCATGGTTTTGGCTTGACTCGTTTTTATCAGGGGTGAGGTTTGATCTTCAGCTATCCGGTAAAAAGACATCTGATTTATTTCTTCGTGCTGATCACTAATCGGCTCTTCAATAAGAAAGTCAGCATATGGGTTGTCGATACCAAGTTTCCTATTACTTCCCTCTAAAAAGCGGATGGCATTCCAATCAATTAAGAAAAGGGCGGTATTTTGAGAAATCTCTTTAGCTCGACTAACCTCATCACCCCAAGCATCAGTCAGGCCGGCCGTCAACCAACCATACCAGTAGCTTTGATTACTACGAAAAAAATTAACATATCCTTTGGTGCTAGGTATCTCAACCGCCAAATTCCACCAAAAGTTAAGGCCATAAACCTGACATTCCAACCGATAATTAATTTCATCTTTTTCTAACCAGCTGGGTAAAACTTCACTTACATCCTTTTGCCGGTATTTATCCACCGCGTACAAATAATTAGTCTTCGGATAAGCTCCTACGGGCGCGAATGAAATCGATGAAGCGTCCAAAAAAACTGCCTCTTTAAACCAACCAGATAACCAAATCGCTCCCATAATAACAAGAATGATTAAGTTAGGAACTAGGGATAATTTAGTTCCTTTGGGGAAAAAGCTCCCCATTAAAGCCGCGCAAAAACTGGCCAGCGATAAGGCCGTCAACCAAAATGCTCTTTCCGGCCAGATCACTCTCGAGAGACTACTAATTAAATCCAGCTTGGCCGCCGTAAAAAAAAGAAGCAAATAAAACAAGGGTATTAAAAAAATCAAGCTTAAACGCAAGTTAAATTTTTTCCCAGATAATCTTAGAAACAAACCAAAGACAATTAAAATAACACCTAAAACATAGAAAAATGGATTTATTTCCCTAACAAGCCTGGGAATGTCTCCCCAGCAAATCAATGAGTCACACCGGCCACCGGCACTCAAACAGCCGGAAAAATAACTGGCTAAAGAATATATGGCTGAACTGGCGGTTAAAAGCGCCATTAGGCCAAAAGTAAAACAATAGCCAATTTTTTTAATCGACCAAAAACCAACCCTTTCATCTTTCCAAAAAAGCAGTAAAAAAATGCTGGGAATGGCCACAAAAAAGCCGCCGGTTAAAGCATGACCCATCACCGCCAATCCTGTCATAAGGCCGGCTAGAACAAGGAGTTTCCGGTTTTGAGTCCGCCAAAAACGAATAATCAAATAAAGAACTAAAGGGGCAAACATTTGCGTCGCCGAGGCAACCATGAAACCATTCCGAGGCAGAGCGTTGAAAACTCCTTGGCTATTTAAAAGAAGAAAACTTAAGATAAGGGAAAAAAGTTTGCTCTGGGAAAGCTCCCAGAACAAAAAATAGCTAAAAACAAAAAAGAGAAAAAGGGCCGCCACTGAATAAATTTCCATGGCCCAAGCACTCCCCAGGAAAGCCGCTAAAGGCTGCATTAAATAATAATATAACCAGGGGTAACCTCTAGTAGTAGGCACACCGGCAAACCAAAAATTTTCCCAGCCAGCTGGCGGCCAAGTTAAATATTTCCGAAAAAACTCAACATAATTAAGACCAACATAATAATCATTGCCTGAGGGAGAATCAGAAAAAAGGTATCTTTGAGCAAAGGGAAGGTAAGCCGTTCCTATAACAATTAAGACTAATAAATGTTGAACAAAAAACAAAACTTTCTTTATTAAATTTTTTATTTCTTTCATTTCTTTTTCTTCAATTACTCATAACTAATAACTAATAACTTATTTCTTCCTAGTTACTCTTGCTCCCACCAAACGGCTGTTTTTTCTTTAACTGCTTTTTTAATCGAGTTGAAGATATTAATTTTCCCCAAGAAAGATGATTTTCTACCATCGGTAATTGATTTCTTTATTAACCAGAGGCAAACTATAATCGCTAAAATAAAGAAAAACCAATTAAATAAAGTGCCGCGATAGTTAAGTTCAATTTTGGCCGGACCGATTACATCCTTTGGTAAGGGCACATAAAAATGACCCAGCCCGGCATTATAAATCTTTAATTTCTTTTTATAAGGTGAAATCAGTTTGGCTGACCAGCCGCCATAGTTATTCTCTTTGAAAACCGCGCCTTTAAAATCACTAGCTTCGATAATCACTTGTTCTGGCCGTGGTCTTTCTACCTTAAAATCCAGAATTCCTTCATCTTTAAGTTCGATCATTGAAGCTAAGATATTTTTGATTAGTTGTCCCTCGGCTTGGCTAAAATAATGGTTATAATGATAAGACAAATTTAAACCTGACCAAATAACTTTCCCCTGCCCCAGTTCTCCTGAAACTAAAAAAGGCTTGCCGCTTTGGTTTAAAACCGCCTGAGCCCACTCTTTTATTAAGCTGGGTTCACTATAAGAAATATTCCAAGTATCATCTTCATATTTTAAAGCGCCAAAGGTCTGCGTATAAACATTTTTTAAAAGCGGCTCGGTAGCTAAAAAAGACAAATCCCAAGTTTGACCCAGAGGACCTCTGGTGGTCTGCTTGACTGGAAAAACCGCGGGTAATTCCCAGTTAACATCCTGTTTGGTGCTATCCGATTCTTTAACATCCCCGCCGGTCTCAATAATTAAATTTCCCCCTTCTTGAACATATTTTTCCAGTTTTTTCCAGGCCTGTTGACTAGCCTGGTAATATTGAAGAAAAACCAAATCAAAGTCCTTTAAATCAGCTAAAGAAACTTTATCCAAGGAGCTAGGGCCTTTAACCGGAATCACATAGCGGGAATTTAAATTAAGGTGAGCCAGGTTCCTGATGATATTTTCATAAGCTGTCCGCGGCTCGCCAAGGACCAACATCGTCGGCACCTTAGTGGTTTTAATAATCGGAGAAACAGCCTCTTCTTTGATCCTAAAATAGTTTAGTCGTCCTTTTGATTCAGTCGGTTCATCTTTTAAACCCTGACGGTCAATTAAAGTTGGATCCTGAATGAGATAATCAGCTAATGATGAGGATTCGCCGATACTTTTTGAAAACAAGTAGTCCTCACCTTCTCTGATTTCTACTTCATTACCTAATAAGTAGCGGATTGCCTGCCAATCTATTAGAAACAACAAGTCATTTTTCGCCACCACTAAAGGATGATCCCAATTAGTCACCAGCTCACCATGAAAAGCCATATCCGTCCAATAAGCATAATTATTAGTTTCATAATGAGTTGAGTCATAAGCTCCATGAGTTATGGGAAGATCAAAAAGAATTGACCACCAAATATTAACCCCGACTTCTAAAGTGTGAAAGCGGTAATTTATGTCATCATAGTCCATCCATTCCGGGATTAAATAGCCTTTTAATTTTTCTTTATCCGCCTCGGTGATATTTTTTTTAATCAGAACATCATTCACATTTAATTTTTCCAATAAAATACTATCCCCCAGTAAACTTGTTCCCAGACTGCTTTGCACCAAGCCACAATTATGAAAATTTGTCGTCAAACCAATGGTTTCAGGCTCCGTCTCAAAAATTCTATAATTAAAGTCAATGATGCTGTCTAAAGGGGCTAAAAAAATGATGATGGGGATTAAAATCTGGAGTAAGCGCGAACTAATGGGTTTAGCTTTCTTGCCAGTCTTAAAAATCAGCCGCCAACTCAAACCAATCAGGCCAGCCACCACAAAAGCAAAAAACCAGTAAGTCCGCGGCGGTAAAATGCCGCCACCAAAAGGATTACGGCCAGTAAGATACAAAGCTTCAAAAAAAGAGATATAAAGGCCTAAAATAATAAAAGGTGTTAATTCCCGCCAATGCTTAAGTTTAACCTTAACCATAAAAAGCACTATCAGTATTATTGCCCCTATTAGTAAAAAAATATTTTGGCTTAGCAATAAACCTTTTAGGGCCCAAGGGAAATTGGTTCCTCCTTTTTCAAAAAAAGAAAAGTCTGCCGCTTTAGGAATGGTAAGCACCTTATAAGCAATGCCATAAAGCAATAAAAAGCCGATCGCCATGGAGGCAAGAATGTAAAAGACGGCGTCTTTAATCTTTTTTACACTAATAAGTTTATTCCTGTCGTCCCACCAAAAAAATAAAAAAAGTAGGGCCGGCATCCAGATAAAAATTAAGGCTGTTCCCGCATGGCCCCAATAAGACAAACCACCAAAAAGGACTGATAAAAAGAAGAATTTCTTTTCCCTGCTCAAATAATATTTAGCCATTAACCAGATAATTAAAGGTAGAAAAAATTGAGTCGCTCCATAGGTCACATTCCCGCCGAACCAAAACGGCCGGAAAAAATTGCTGGTCCACATCAAGGCAATGGAAACTGCCAAAGCCAAACAACGGTTTTTGGCCAATAATTTCAAAAGAAAATAACTAAACAAAAAGTAAAGAAAAGCGGTTACTAGGGCAAAAATTTTACTGCCCATAACCCAGCCCCAAATTTTAGCAAAGGGCATGGCTAAATAGAAAAAAAGCCAGGCATAATCAGTGATGGTGGCCGTACCGCCAAACCAAATATATTTCCAACTCATAGGAGGCATGGTTAAGTATTGGCTGAGATAACGAACATAAGTGGGAAATTGATAAAAATCCACTCCCATAGGCGGCTGGGCCTGGTAATACCATCTAGCAATCGGGTAAAAAGCAGCTAAAAGAATAGCTATATTCAAGCAGTCAAATAATAAACCTATGAAGCTGAATTTGCTTTTCTTTTTAGTCATTTGTTTCTTTGGTCATTGTTTTTGAAACCAATTCCTGCCGGCTGCCGTCTTCTAACTCCACCGCCAGTCTATAGCCTTGACAATCTGGCTGGCAATCAACCCCAATATATTGATAAATAACTTCTCTTGACGAACAAACGGCTAAACCATTTGCATCCTTGAGTTCCACTGCCTTATCAGGCTGGCAGGGATCTTTAAATTCAGCAAAATTAAAATAATCTTTCATCTCTGAACAGGTAATTAAATATTGCCAGTCAGCCGGAAGAAGCAGACTATTTTCATTTATATAAGGACTACCGGGGTAATAGTTGTTTACCTGGTAAAAATTTTCTAAACTGTTTTGAACTTTTTTAAGCATCACTATTCTTTGTTTATCTCTTTCCACCACCTCTTTAAAATCAAACATAAGAAAGACCGCCCAACTAATGACCGCTAAACAAATAAAGATTAATAAAATCTCCACTAAAGTTACTTTATTCATTTCTTGATTCTAGGATAAACAATTAAACCAACTATTGTCAAAATCGTTATCAGATATCCTAACCAAACATCCCATGTCTTTTGATAAACTAGGTCAATCTCCACTTCTCCCGTTCCCGCCGAATCGGCGGGACCAGGGTCTAAAAACATAAAACCAATCACATCATTATTAATTCTAATCCTTTTCCCGTCAATATAAGCTTTCCAGCCAGGATTATAGTTAATCTGAAGAGCAATGGCTTCGCCCTCTTTAATTTGAGCTCTTATCTTGGCCTTACCGCTTAAGGGCTTTCCCACCCAAGAAAACTTTGCCTCGCCCGCCCGCTTCGCCGAATCGAGGCCAGAAGGCGGGCCTGCCTCGCCGAATCCCGCCAAATCGGTGGGAGAAGGCGGGTCAATATAATCCACATATTTTTTCAGATTGTCAAAATCAACCGCATTTTTAAGCGGCTTAAGCTTGATAAAGTCTTCCTTTTTGACCACTTGAGCCAAAGATGGTTGAAAAAGAGGAATTTTATAAATAATGTCTCCTTCAAGGTTCGCCTTCTCCTCGACTCCGGCCGCTTGAGTAAACTTTTCCGGATTTGTGAAATCATGATAGATTTCCCTAGAGACATGGGTATTAACCACTAAATAAGAAACATTAAGCGCTCTCAACCAACAAATGGCTGTTTCTCCTTCTTTTCCTTCAGGCGCGTTTTCTCCGGTATTGATCTGGTAAATAGCGTGCAGCATCCAGGGATTGGCCACCCCATCATTTCCCCCTCTTATCTGAGGAATGTTGCTAAAAGTGTTTAACCAAAAAGCGCTACTACCAGTGGCAAAAACCCTTTCGCCCTGAGTATTATTTTCCAACCAAGAGGCAATCTGCTGTTCTGACGTCTGTCTGATATTTTTATGAGGTAAAGTTAAATCCCAGACCCGATCAATATATTTTAGAGGAAAATACAATATTGAAAAGGCGGTCAGTAAATAAAAAATCTGGCTTAGCCAAACTAATTTTTTGGGGAAAATCTTTTTCATTACTAAAAACAGCAGCCAGCTAAGCAAAAGAGCGGTTCCCATATGCATTTGCAAAAGATAACGGTTGGGCTGGGGTAAAAGCATAGTTTGGTTTTTAAACCAAAAATAGGCGGCGCTAAAAAAAATCAAGATCCAGCCAAGGGCAATTAAAATCAACCTCAAAGCTCTCCTTTTAATTAAAAGTGATAAAAAGAAAAAGGCCGGCGCTAACAGAAAAACAAAAGGAATAAAACGTAAGTAGGCTGTGCCCACGCTTCCTTCAGCTCCGCCAGTGCCAATCGATAAGCTGGCCTTAATAAAAGAGAGGTTAAGCCAAAAAGCCATTAAACCATAGCTAAAAAAAGAAACAATCACTGCTCTCTTGAATTTTTTCAGTCCGTCCCCTGCCATAAAGTCAACTGTTAAAGCCACTAGCAACATGACGCTAAAGCCAACTAAAGCAATCATGTTGGTCAAAGCTATCAAAGCAGTTAAAATCGAAGCTAAGAAAACATTTTTCCGGCCACCTTCTCTTATGGCTTTAATAAAGAAAAGTAAAGCCAAAGGTAAGAAAAAAAGTCCTACAATATGACCCCCTTCGCCAAAAAGAATTAAGGTCAATAATCTCCAGGGTGGTTTTCCATAAATACTCCCCATGCTTTCTACCGAAGATAGAAGATAGGCACTTGAAGGCAAAAAAGAATAAAGCATTGCTCCTAAAAAACCAACTCTTTTTTTATTAGTCAAAAAGCTGACTAAAAAATAAAAACTTACCGGAGTTAAAGCATAAAAAACTCCAATCAGGATGCGGTACCAGGAAGTAATCGAAGTAGACGAGTAAAGAAAATGAAGTAAGGCTATTAAAAAGGGCATTAAAGGCGTATAAAAAAGATGAAAAGGAAAACCAGCATACCAATAAGGATTCCAGGAAAGATGGGGAAAATTCTCAAAGATAAAACGGGCGTCAGCAAGAAAAACGCTTTCGATTGAACCTATCTGCTGGGTATAGCCACCAATAAAAAGCGGCCAGACAAGAATCAGGTTAGCCATCAAAATAATGATTACTGCTAGAAAATCCAGAATAAAATGCTTTATTGTTTTATTCATTATTGCTAACTAGACGCTATCTCCTACCTCCTAATTATCTAATCTTTTGGATGGTGCAAAACGCTTTTGTTTTTCTATAAAGCTCAGCTAAGGTCTCAATTTCTTTAATCTGTCTTAAAATAAATTTTGGATTGCGGTAAAACTCCTTATAAGCCCTTTTTTCATATTCTAGTAACGTTTTGGCTTTCAAGCCTTTAGGAATAAAATGAAGCTTTTCTGGCAGGTTAACCATTAGTTTTCCATAAGAAACATTTTTTAAAAAACCG
>Ga0315548_1002774_pt1 | contig 13480 bp, 14 predicted proteins | sample SalMarSW160110MG_2_FD_202540 | JGI IMG/M metagenome (GOLD analysis project Ga0315548, IMG submission 202540) | Salt marsh sediment microbial communities from the Plum Island Ecosystem LTER, Massachusetts, United States - Salt Marsh Sediment SW1601-110 ... | reverse complement strand
ATCTACAATTGGAAAATTATCACACGGCAAACTTGCTGATGTGAGAAATTGACCATCGCCGGTAGTCACCGGATCATCATCCGGTTGGAAAGCAACCCGCAAGGCGCAGATCCGGATTGGATTGGGGATTGTAAAAGTATTTCTGATTTCTGATTGAATTGGTCGTAATATTGGCGCGACAACCCGCTGGGTTTTACTGAATGCAAGAGCGCAAACTGGGAGCAAAAATAGGATTAATTGTCGTTTCATGATTCTGCGGGTGGAACAAGGTGCTAATGATCCCGATTTTAGCGAAAGTTCAAAAAATCTCCTAAAATTTGATATCCAATGAAAAAATCATAGTATTCGCTCGGGGGTGTCCCGTATTGCCAGCGGTATAGCCGAAATCAAAGCCTAATCCGGCGTAGCGTAAGCCAGCACCAAAGGTCGGCACTGGCCATTTATTGTCTACCAGAATCTTACCGGTTTTATCATATAAAAACCCCATTCGAATGGCAAATAGATCGGAATACCAGTATTCGACTCCCAGGTTATGCACTAATTTATCAAATTCCTTTTGGAGCGATCCATCATTTGTATCACCATCCTCATCAGCTTCACCGATCCCATCCGCATCGGAATCGTGTAACAGCAGCCAGTCATCTACCCAGGAGGTAAAAATGCCAAAATACCAATCGTCAGTATAAGCCGTTTCCCGTTGACCATCCTTATTGTATTCACCAGCAGCACCAACATAATGACCATTTTCATCATAATGTCCAATCCGCTCATCGCCATCAATATCCCGGTTCGGATAAGCAGCCACCAGTAATTTATTAACATCATAGGCAATCGTAACGCGGTTGTATTCACCACCAAAAGTATAATTAAAACCCAATTTCAGGTTGGTCGGCATCGGATCCGCCTGAGCCACATCAATAAAAGCAATCTTGGGTCCGATGTTAGCTATTGTAGCCCCAAGGGTTAAATTTTTCAAGAGGAACTGGCGTTTGATATAACCCACATCAAAGGCAAAATTGGTCGAGGTACCTTTTCCAAGTTCGGCACCAGCTCCCTGATCAGTTAGATGCTGGTGAACCATTTTCACGCTTATACCGATGCTCGAAGTGCGGGTCAAAGCCGTCCCGTAAGATCCGGTAATTGCCATCATATAAGAAGCAAAAGTTCCTAAGTAGTTGGCATATTCATCCATCCGGTCCTGTTCACCAAGATTCAGCAGGATAATGTGACCACCAACAGTGCCAACATTTTTAATAAAGTGCCGGTAGCCAAGAAAATCATAATAGAGGTCGCTGGCTAAATTGGGCAGCCAATTTACATGATTCAAAGCCAATTCACGACCTCTCATAAAACCTAATCCAGCCGGATTCCAGTAGCTGGCGAAGGCATCGTCAGCCAGCGCAGCTCCTGCCTCACCCATGCCGCAGGCACGCGCTCCGGGATTAATCAGCAGCCAGATAGCTCCAGCTTCACTCTGGGCTAACAGAGATCCAACAGATATTGTTAACATCAAAAATATCGCAGAGATTTTTTTCATTGATTCCTCCTGAGAACAAAAAACCGAATTATAAATCGAATCCGGTTTGGCGGTAACTTACACCTTAGAGATTTTCTGAAGAAATTTTTTCCAGGTTTTCTTCGTTCAGATTATACCAATTATTCGATAGGCTCTCCCAGTTCGTCGTGAAAATTAGTAGTAATTCCTTCAATAATCAAGAACAAATAATCAAGCAGGTGATCAGAACGACTCGGCCTCATCAATCAACATAATGGGAATATCATCCCTAATCTCATATTTCAGGCGACAATTATGACAGATCAGTCGGGCATTCTCCCGATCATACTCTAGCTCGTTTTTACATTTCGGACATACTAATATCTGGAGCAGCTCCTCTGAAATCATAACTGCCTCATCTTATCTTCTCCACAATTGCAAAATAACATCTTTCCAACTATTCATTGCTATTTTTGTTCCTTCAAAATCAGTAAAACTTCCCTTAGCCCTATTCGCCCAATTGATCAATCTGGCTGCGGAATTCATTCAAATCCTTGAATTTTTTATAGACCGAAGCAAAGCGGACATAGGCAATCTCATCCAGGTCCTTGAGATATTTCATTACCAGCTCACCGATATGGCTGGATACTACCTCCCCACCGGATTTCTCTTCTATCGCTTTCTCGATATCAATCACGATCGCTTCTAATTTTTCTCTGGAAACAGGTCGTTTATTACAGGCGATTTTAATACTATTGAATAATTTCTGGTGGTCATACTCCTCACGCCGTCCGTCATTTTTAATAATCATCAATGGATATTCCACAACATATTCATAAGTCGTAAAACGATGGCTGCAATCCAGGCATTCCCGACGCCGCCGAATGGCATTATTGCGTTGCGCAGCCCGTGAATCAATGACCTTGGTCTCAGCCGAATTACAAAATGGACACTTCATAGATTTCCTATACGTTAATTTCTTGGTATAACGGAAACTGACGGCACAGTTCCCTGACCTCTTGTTTGACTGACGCTTTGACTCCCTCCTCATCCGAATGGGAGATGACCTTATTAATCAGTCGGGCAATGGTCCGCATCTCATTCTCCTGCATTCCGCGGGTGGTAATAGCCGATGTCCCCAGCCGGATGCCGCTGGTAATGAAGGGGCTTTTGGTATCGAAAGGTACCATATTTTTATTAGTAGTAATTCCTGATTCTTCGAGCGCAGTCTCCGCCGCCTTTCCAGTGATATTCTTATTGGTCAGATCGATTAGCATCAAATGAGTATCGGTTCCCCCAGAGATCAATTGATAATCCATTTGCATTAATTCCTCTGCGAGGATTTGCGCATTCCGCATCACCTGTTGGGCATAGGATTTAAAAGAGGGTTGCAATGCCTCGCCAAAGGCAACTGCTTTAGCGGCAATAACGTGCATCAGCGGCCCGCCCTGGATTCCGGGCATGACATTTGAGTCAATAATTTCAGACATCATTTTCAGCCGCCCGCTTTTCGGCGCCACTATCCCCAAGGGATTTTCATAATTTTTACCCATGAGGATTAAACCACCCCGCGGACCACGCAGCGTTTTATGGGTAGTCGAGGTAACCACATGACAATACGGAATGGGACTGGGGTGCAACCCGGCAGCAATTAAACCCGCCGGATGAGCAATATCCGCCATAAGGAACGCACCAACATCATCGGCAATTTCCCGAAATCTAGCGAAATCAATAAACCGGGGATAAGCACTTCCGCCAGCGATTATCATCTTAGGGTTGTGCTCTTGAGCCAGTTCTGTCAGACGGTCATAGTCAATCCGACCGGTTTCTTGCTTGACCCCATACGAAACAATATGAAACAATTTGCCGGAAAAATTCACCGGACTGCCGTGGGTTAGGTGCCCGCCATGCGCCAGATTCATTCCCAGCACCGTATCACCAGTCTGCAAAAAAGAGAAATAGATTGCCATATTTGCCTGAGACCCGGAATGCGGTTGAACATTAGCATATTCCGCAGCAAAAAGTTGCTTCACCCGGTCTCGGGCCAGATTTTCAGCAATATCCACCGCTCCACAACCGCCATAGTAACGTTTGCCCGGATAACCCTCGGCATACTTGTTAGTCAGTGCCGAACCGGCTGCTTCCAGGACCGCCGGACTGACGAAATTTTCCGAAGCAATCAGTTCCAAAGTGTCGCGCTCTCGCTCAAATTCAGCCGTAACCGCTGCCATTAATTCTGGATCAACTTTACGTAAATAATCAAAGTCCACAGTATTTTTCCTCAAGTTGGTGAATTTTATTGACTCGTTGCTGATGGCGACCGCCCTCCCAACCGGTTTCCAGCCAGGCAGTCAAAAATCGCTTGGCCTGATCGGCATTAAGATGATCGGCACCAAAACAGACTATGTTGGCATGGTTATGCTGGCGGCTTATCCGGGCTACTTCCTCAGAATAGGCCAAAGCAGCCCGAATACCAGGTATTTTGTTGGCCGCAATTGACATCCCTATCCCACTGCGACAGATTAAAACTCCAACATCGGCTCTCTGCTGATTAACCTCATCGGCAACCAGCACGGCATAGTCAGGATAATCATCGGCTTGCTCGGTAAAGGCACCGCAATCAATTACCTGATGTCTCTGGGATTTGGCATATTCTACCAACGCTGCTTTGAGGGTAATCCCGCCGTGATCGGCACCAAATGCAATCTTCATCAATCAGTACTCACATTCACATCAATCCAACTATAACAATCCAATCGGGGTCGAAAAACGGTACGCTCCTTCCCGCTGGCGTCGTACCTATTCATAAACCAATCTTCACGGGATGGAATCAGATACTCTTTGAGCAGGTCAAGCCGAGACTGGACCCCATATTCACCCAAACCCTTAGCCTTGCGGTAATCGTCATATGCTAATTTATATACCAGCTTGTCTTCAAAACTCTTCGGCTGACGTGAACTACTGTAATATTCAGCAGCCATATAAAAAACATCGGCGCGGATTTTATATGCCAAGCTGGAGTTTCCCAACGATACCGCTTTATTCGCCCAGGAGTAGGCAGTCGGAAAATCAACCAGGTTAATATACATCTTAGTAATATCATCCAGAATACTCAAATCCTTCGAATCAATATTTTTGGCGATATGCTCATAAGCCCCTGCCGCCTCCTTGTAGCGTCCCATTGTCTTGTATAAGTCGGCTAATTTTTCCCAGGCATCCTTATTGCGTAAATCCAGTGCGGTAACTTTTTTATATACCTCAATTGCCTTATCATACTGGAGCTTATCGGTTAAGGCTTTGGCATATTCGAAACCATACCGGATATTGGTTGGATTTTTTTCCCATTGTTCCTGGATGATTTTCGTGGGATCAATCCCCAGCTTATTGAAGACAACCCGCTGGTCATTGAGCGCCTGCTCATCATTGGGATTAATTTCCAGGATTTTTTCGATGCCCCAGCGCATATCCTCAAAACGATTCTGTTCGAAGCAGAGCTTAACATACTTCCGGTAGAGATCAATATTATCAGGCTTGAGCTCGATTATCTTTTCATATTCCCTGATTTCCAGATCATATTTTTTCTGGATGTGATAAATATAGGCGATGTTCTCGAGCAGGAACATATTGTCCGGCAAATACTTTTGACCTTCGATAAAAACATACAGGGCACTATCATAATAGACATCAGCAGTTTTGGCTAATTGAAGATATGCTCTTCCGAAAAAGGGATAAATATCCTGGGCATATTCTTCCTGACAGCCATATTCCAACATCTTTCGATAATTTGAAATTGTGCTGCGCCAATTCTGATTCTGGTAGTAACTATAGGCAAAATTCAAATAGAGATCACATTTATCCCGATCAACATGTTGCTTTTCGGGTGTCGGGGTAGCGACTTGTTCGATTTCAGTCAGGTCCTCCGGTGGAACACAATTTATTTGGACAAGTATCATGGTAAGTCCTATAATAATAAGCCAGCAATACCTCAAGATTGGATTTTTCATCGTAAATCCTTCCTACTTAACGTTAATCCCGTCTATATTTACGAAACCACAATTCCCCTGTAGTCACGCTGACATAGAAAGACAGGACCTTCTCTTTGCCAGCAATATTATTCAGAAAACCATCCCGAACTGAACTAACAACAGCCAGGTCAATCCGACTTAAGTTATAATGAAAGGGTATTCCCATTCCCAGACTTATTCCAGTTTCCGTTAATCCTCCGGCTTGATAGATTGAGCCCGATTTATAATACACTCCCCCTCTTAAGATTAACTTCCGCCAGATTGGTTCGCCAAATTTCGGTGGTCGGTTACTTTCAATTCCAATTCCTACGAAGGACGAGTTTTGGGCTTTAATTGGTTCGAAAACAATAAAATCTGCAAACATTGTTTTCGGAACCATAGAATAGGCAATATCCAAAGAAAAAGCAAGTACATCGTGCCACTTTTTCCGCAGTCCTAACTGTAAATGAGAAGGAAAGGAAATCCTGCTTTTCGCCGTCGTACTGTCAGGTCCGTAATAAAAATCATAGATGCGATAGGTATTAAAATTCAGCGGCCAATCCAGATAAAGAGCCAACTCTAAATCCTGGCGCTTGTTAGCCCAATAACTTCCCAGACCAAGCTGAGTTCCCTCAATATCGGTGTACTTACTAGTATAACTATTAATACTCCCGTCATAATCAATGTCAGTGGCTATTTTAGAGAGGTAGCTGCCAAAGTTAACCATGATTTTAAGTCCCAGGCACCATTGAGGATTGATCCGGTAACCACCGCCCATGAAAAATTGGGAAATGCCGCCCTTAATATTCACATCTGCTGAATAATAAACCGGTGTTGCTCCAAAATCAGTTGAATCCACAAAAGTTTTTTGAGCAACCATACGGGTCAACGGGGCAATCCCTATCGCAATGCCGATTGACTTCTTCACCGGCACCTTAAAAGAAAAACCGAGGAACTGAGTCAAAAATTGGTTTGCAGTACCTTGTTCATCGGTTAGTCCGGATGAACCCAGCTGTCCCTGGATCGAGGTTGTGACAAAACCATTCCAGAGGGCTGGATTCAGCAGATTCAGACTGATTGAATCCGGCATAGCTAAACCGGTATTGCCTAGAGCAATACTGCGAACCGAGAAACTTGGTGATGGCATCCCAAAGCCATATTGAGCATAATTGGAATTCTGTCCCCACAATATCCCGGTTAATCCAATCCACAATAGAAATCGCTTACCCATAGAGCTATTGTTCTTTCATGGTTAGGATTTCAATATAGGGACGACTTTCAGCTGGATTCAGTGCACTGGCATTATAGAAACTCAAGGTAGCAATATTCAAGTCACCAGTCGTTGCCCAAAGAACCAGCCCATAGTTCTCAACATAATCACTGGTAATCCCTTGAATGATACTTTTTATATCAATATCAACATAGGCACTAGTATCTGAGATTGAGTGATAAAGATCGTAGGAATATTGTTTCGGATCGTAATCCGGGTCTCCGAACTTAGCAGAATCAAGAGCAGTAATGTAGAGATAATAAAGCTGTCCATATAGCTGGTTTGCTTGAGAATTGATCGTCAGATGGAGATTTGCCTTGGCAATCAAGGCATTCTTATCAGGAATTATGTTCTGCAGATTGAATTTTAGAAAAGCATGAGCTGACCTGCCGGAGCTGACGAACAACGCCGTTTCCGATTTAAAACTTTTCTTATATTGAATAATCGAGAGATCACTGCTAGGTAAAATCTTTATGGTAGCAGTATCACCGTCCTCAACATAACTCACCTGCAGCCAGGGATCATACGAAGTCTCCTTGGAATATAAAGCCTGGATGCAGGCGATGTCACTGGATGCCGGTTGAAGTACCAACGTATAATCGGTATTCGTTTCGTCGTACCAATTACAGACTAATTGGGTATCCAGCGCTACTGAAAAGGTGTCTTCCTTCTCACAAACCAGGGTTGCTAAAAATGTCAGATTATAACTATCGAGATTAAAATCAAGCACGGTACTGCTGTCTTCCGTCCAGGGATCCACTCCTCCATTTAATAATTGAGAAATGGAAATTTCTACCGTGGGGGTGTCATTCCCTAACAGGTAGAACTTGTGAAAAGATTGCAGATTTAGAGTCACCCCGATCAAGCTATCCAGCGTATCAGGTAATGCCGCGAGATTATCGAATTTCAGCAAGGTATAAGTTTGGACATTCTCGTCATTGCCAACAAAAAGAATATTGGAGCCGCCCGGATAGGGTGTTAATGTCTGTTGGCTATACTCGATTGAATCGGTGGAATCGGGAATTATATAGGTGTTAAATTCCAGCGGGGCAACATTTGATTGCAGAACGGGTATCTTTTCTTCACAATGAATCATCCATAATAATAGGCTAAGAATCCCCAGCTTCGTGAGATAATGTAAAAATGGGATACTTTGTTGACACGTTAAACGCCCCAAATGACGTTTCGGTTGACTAGATCCGTTCCACAATCCTGACAATTTCATTTGCTAATCGTTGCCACTCTTCCGGAGTGTCGTTCTTGATTTTAAAGGTCGAAACTCGTTTTTTATTCTCTTCCAACAACTTCTTGAAAACCGGGTCAATCTGGTATTTTTTCAGCAAATCCTCCTGATTACTAATAAACAGGGTATGATGGCTGTATTGCCAGGCAGCTGCGACACAGTCCGCCCGCTTCCCCTTCTCAACCAAATCGCGATTCAAGTCGGGTATCCCAACGCTGCGATAATCGTCTAAGAGATATTTGGAGAGCGGATTTTTGGAATGCAATACCAGCAGAATTTTAACACCCTCAAAATAGGTTCTATCCAAAATATTGGAATGAATCATTAGCGGAATCATACTCATCTGCCAGTCATTGCAAATAATCACATCCGGCCGCCATCTTAAATAATTCAGGGTAGTCAGGGCCGCAGAGGCAAAATAACCAAATCGGATGGCGTTCCGGCCAGTATCAGCATCGGGCTCCTCCTGATACAAATCAGGAATAGTATTGGAATAATACCCATCATGCTCAAGAAAATATACTTGAACCTTGGTATTCGGAATAAATGCCGATTTGACACTGGCTTTCAAACTCTCATTACGGTACTGTAAGTCCATTTCCCGCAGGCGAATAACCTCCCGCAGGATATAGCGGCGTTCACTGATAAAAGAGTATTTGGGCATCATCAGGCGAAAATCGAATTTCCGTTCGTTAAAAATAATCGGGATCTCCTTGGAAAAATCAGCTAACGGATAGCATTCGGCAAAAGGAACGATCTCGGATGTTAAAAAATAGATACGCTTAATCATAATTTCATTTCACAAACTGTTTGGCGTTTTTGACATATTCACTCTGCGGATAATAATCAATTAGCCGCTGAAACTCCGCCATGGCATTTTCGCGTTCTCCCAAAGCGGCATAGCATAATCCCAGTTTGAACTGGGCATCATCATCCTTATTGGTACCTTTAAAATCAAAAACCTTCTCGAATTCGATAATGGCTCGCCGATATTGTTTCATTGAATAATAACACTCCCCAATCCAGTATTGCGCATTATCGGCAAGTTCATGGCTCTTATCCTCTTGCAGTAACTGCGTAAACAGAGCGAGAGCCTGTTCATTCTGACCATTCTGATGATAAGTAAGTGCCTGGAGATAGCGATCGCGGTAATTTCCACCTGCGGCACTAACCGACGTGCTCATCTCCGTTCCGCTTAAGGACTTCGCCTCACTTAGACTGGCAGACAGAGAAACAATGCGATTTTCCAGAATCACGAGCTGCGAAAGGATTTCAAAATTCAGACTATCGGTATAAGCAGTACGCCTTTTATAAAGCTCTATCTGACGACCCAGCTTCAGCATATCCTGACTCAGGCTCGCGGTTGACTTCTCCAGAACTTTAATTGAACTGTCCAGCTGAGCAAGCTCACGATCATATCGAATCACCTGTGGTTTCTCCTGAGATTCCAGGGCCTTCACCCTCGCCGAGAGTGCATTGACAGATTTAATTGTCTTATCCAATTGATTCTCAAGAGTTGCAATCTTAGCGGACGTTTCGGTATCAGTCGTCGGTTGAACTTTATCTTTTGCTTGCAGTTCCAGATTCCCTAATGAGATTCCCCAAATCGCAATAAAAACAACGCTTAACACTCTTGCATTTAAAAACGGATTAATTCTTCTCATTACCTTAACAATGTTAAAATTGGACCTGCTATTCAACCGAAAAGCTACGAAACTCCCTTTAAAAAACCAATTTAAATTTTAATTGTTCAGTAAGTTTATCGAGGACGCTCACTGCCGAAATTTAAAACCAGTCCAATCAGAAGGAAACAGGTGATGACGAATGAGCCCCCATAGCTCAGGAAGGGTAATGGTAAACCGGTAACCGGCAACAAGCCGATAGTCATGCCAATATTAACGGCAGCATGAAAAAACAGGATGCTTGTCACTCCAATAATAATCAGCGAGCTAAAGCGGTCACGTTGATGATAAGCTTGATTGATCAAAATAAGAAACAGGATCAAGAAAAGGCAGATGATGAAAATAACTCCGGCAAAGCCATACTCCTCACCAACGACCGAGAAAATAAAATCGTTGTGCTGTTCGGGTAAGAATTTTAAATGGGTTTGGGTACCATGTCCAATGCCTTTACCAAATAGTCCTCCAGAACCAATTGCGGTCTGCGATTGGATTACCTGATAACCAGAACCTTGCGGGTCAGCATAAATATTAAACATTGTCATAATCCGGTTCTGTTGATAGGGTTTCAGATTATTCCAGATTACCGGCGTCACAAAACCCAGTGAGAGGTTGAAAACGAATAACACAATCGCCAGCCAGAGTTTCTCTTTACTGAAATATAGAACCACCAGCAGCAAGACGATCCAAATAAAAAAACTATAAAAACTAAAGGCTGTAATGATGCTAATAACCGGTGCACATATGATGAATAGATGGTACAATCGGGCTCCCGCCCAAAACAGTATTGGGAAGACCAACATCAGGTAAATTATCGAGGTTCCTAAATCCGGTTGACGTAGCACAATTGCCAGCGGTAAAATTACCAATAATAGTGGCACAATCAAGGATTTAAAATCTGAGATTACCAGTTCTGTTTTTGACAAATAACGAGCAATTGCAAATATGATCCAAATCTTCATCAACTCCGATGGCTGAAATTGGAACGGTCCCAGGTGCACCCAGCGTTTTGCCACAGCATCCGAAACACCAATAAAATAAGGTGCAATTATTAAGACAATTCCAATCCAGTATCCAATATAAGCAGCATCGAACAGAGTCTTCCGCTGAATGAATATGATCGAGATCATGCAGATTGCACCGAAAATCATCCAGATAAGCTGTTTGCCCACAACCTTTTTAAAAAAGGGGGCCGTGATGTTAAGCGAGGCACTGTATAGGGCCAGCAATCCAGCTAGGCAGAGTAATCCCACCGTAACTACCACTGCAACATTGAGATTAGATACTGATGTATTAAGTAGCTTTATTCTCCTCACCTTCGCTACTGCTCCTCCATGACAACCTGGACTGAATTGATCCGATTTTGGATAAATCTGAATAAATTACCCGATATTTTAGCCGCCTCGCCGCCGCCCGCACCACCGTGCTCGACTAACACGGTCAGAGCTATTGTCCGGCCCCCACTCTTTAAAAATCCCACGAACCAGGAATGATCTTCACCGTGTGGATTCTGCGCGGTCCCAGTCTTGCCATAAATATCCAATCCCCGGCTTTTTGCTGCCCGCCCGGTACCTTTAGCAGAATTTACTACATCGTATAAAGCACTCTGAATCATATCCCAGGTAGATTCATGAATATCACTGATCGAATCAGGTTTAGTCTGATTGAGGGGAAAAAATTGAACTTTACTCCGATCAAAATACCTCAGACCAAGGTGCGGGGTGCTCAATTTCCCCTGTGTCCCAATGGCCGCAATCAGGCGCAGCATCTGGATTGGAGTAACTATTAAATCCCCCTGTCCAATTACCAAATTTAATTTATTACCTTCAGTCCAGCCGTGTTGCCCATATTTACGATCTAAAAAAGCCTTATCCGGGATAACCCCCTGTGATTCACCATACAAATCAATGCCGGTACACTCACCGAATTTAAATTTCTTGGCATACTCGGCCCAAATATCAATATCCATTCTTTGGATCAGATTATAAAAATAGACATTACAGGAATTAATAATAGCATTGTTTAGGTTCATGCGCCCATGACCGCTCTCTTTCCAGCATTTGAATTCCCGCCTTCCTAACCTTAAACCGCCGCGGCAATAAAAAGTCGCCTTAGGATCAATGATTTTGCGCTCTAATGCAGCAATAGCTGCTACAATTTTAAAAGTCGAACCGGCGGGATAAGTACCCTGAATAGCTCGATTATATAGCGGCTTCTCAGAATCATTCCGCAATTTATCCCAAACATCCGATGCTACAATGCCCGAAAATAGGTTCGGCAAATAATCCGGTTTGCTGACTAAGGCATAGATTTCACCGTTATCGGCATCCATGACGATTATTGCGCCTTTCGGGCCATCTAAGAGGCTTTCGGCATATCGCTGCAGCTCAAGATCAATCGTCAGGTAGAGGTCATTACCAATCCGGGACCGGATACTGCGTTTATCCTGAATACTGCCTACCTCCTGTCCATAAACATTAACCTGAATATAACTGACACCCCGGGTGCCCCGCAGGATATTTTCATACTCTCGCTCTACCCCATTCCAGCCAATTAAGTCCCCTGCCCGATATCCATAATCCTTCACCACCTGCAGGTCATTCTTGTCAACTTCTCGTAAATATCCAAGTACCTGACTTAGATTAGCATTCGAGGGGAAGGATCGGATGGGCTGCAAGGAATAAATTACACCGGGTAGCTCCAGACGTCTTTCTTCCAATTCAGTCAGTGTTACAAAATCAATATCTTCGACAATTCGAGCCGGTAAAAGTTGACCACGCCAATTCTTCTTGACTCGGTTGCGAAGTTCCTCCTCAGGAATTCGTAAAATCTTGCTCAACTCAGCGTAAATCTCACGGTTTCTATGTAGTTCATAGGGAATAACACTGATATTGTACTGAGATTTATTATCAACAATGATATCGCCATTGCGATCATAGATAATACCTCGGGGTGCTTCCTGAGATACTACTCTAATCCGATTCGCTTCCGCCATCCCCACAAAAAGATTATATTGAACAATCTGAAGTTGATAAAGGCGTGCGGCTAAGATCAGAAACACCGCAGCGATCAGGATATAAAATACGTTTCGCTGTCCACTCGTTACATTATTTTGAGAATAGAACATTTTTAAAAAGACTCAAAAGCAAAAATGTAATCAAGTAAAATAAAGATTAGCCCCGTATAGATGGTCTCCGGAATAATATAACGCAAGAACAGATATTGGGTGCCAATTTCGACTGATTTGAAGTTGATCAAGTAGACAATAGTGAACTGAATCAACATGATTAAAATACTCAACGCATAAAACATCAAACGATTAAACCGATTTCGGCGATTTTTGAAAAATCCTGCCAAGAATCCCGCCACGGTCTTGGACAATGCCGAAAGTCCCATAAAAGAACCCATCCCAATGATATCAACCAATAATCCTATCCCAAAACCAAATAACTGACCGACCACCCGACCATTCAGGATAGCTACAAATAAAACCAGGATCAAAACAAAGTCGGGCTTGATCCCACAGACCATCAGCCAGGGTCCAAACACAACCTGGAGCACTATACTTAGCAGACTAAATCCCGCAATTACCAAGATTTTTTTCATAATTAATAATCTAAAATAACAAAAACCTCTTCAATTGTATCGGTATCAACGCGGGAGTGAATAATCGCGGATTGGAACAGTTCGTTCTCCGGACGATTCACCTCAATTACCTCTCCAACAACAATGTCGGGAGGATAAATTTTACTATAACCCGAGGTAATGACCAGTTCGCCGGGATCAATG
>Ga0315548_1002772_pt1 | contig 13481 bp, 10 predicted proteins | sample SalMarSW160110MG_2_FD_202540 | JGI IMG/M metagenome (GOLD analysis project Ga0315548, IMG submission 202540) | Salt marsh sediment microbial communities from the Plum Island Ecosystem LTER, Massachusetts, United States - Salt Marsh Sediment SW1601-110 ... | reverse complement strand
AGGCTGAATTGGGCCAGGAGATTGAGTACACGGTCAAATATAAAAATAACGGCAATGTTAGACTGGAGGATCCCCGCCTGGTTTTTGAGCGTCCAGAATATTCCCTGGTCGACGAGGGAGAATCTTTGAGGCAGGAAATACTTTTGGAAGACATTTACCCCGGCCAGGAGCAGACTTTCACTTTTAAAGCCAGATTGCTTGGCAAGGAAGGCGAAATCAAAGCAGCCAAGGCCTGGCTGAACTACCAGCCCAAAAGCCTCAAAGCCCGCTACGAGTCGGAAACTTCCCGTTCCACCCAAATCACTTCAGTCCCTTTGACCTTGGAGTTTGATTTGCCTTCTAAAATTGATTCGGGCAAAGAAATCAGTTTTAAGTTAAATTATTTTTCCAACGCCAATTACCCGCTTTCCAATTTAGGCATTAAGGTTGAATACCCTTCTGATTTCGAATTCCAAAGTTCTAAGCCTCAGGCTTTAGAAGAAACAGATTGGGAGATCGGCCTTTTAAACAAGGCCGAGGGCGGCCGCATTGAGATAGCCGGCAACCTAAGAGGAGAAATCGGCGAGCAGAAACAGTTTAAAGCTCAATTAGGCTCCTGGCAGGACGGAGAATTCGTTTTATTGAAAGAGACAATTCGGGCGGTTCAAATAATTACTCCTTCTCTGCATATTTCTCAGCAAATAAACAACAGTCCCCAATACGTTGCTAGCCCCGGTGACACCCTGCACTACGAAATTTTCTTCAAGAATATTGGCAACGACGTTTTCACCAATTTGTTTTTGGTGGCCACCCTGGAGGGAAACATATTTGATTTCCAGAGCCTGAAAGCGCCTTTGGGCGACTTTGAATCGGGCGACAATTCGATAATCTTTGACTGGCGCAGGGTTTCCAGCCTCCAGTTTCTGGACGTAGGAGAGGAAGGTAAGATTGAATTCTGGATCGAACTCAAAGATGATTGGCCGATGCAGAGCCTTAACGACAAGAATTTGGTTTTGAGGGACAAAGTGTTTCTTTCACAGGCCCAACAGGAATTTACCACCAAAGTCAATTCAAAACTGGAGATAATCCAGAAAGGCTATTACGAAGACGAGGTTTTCGGCAACACCGGCCCCGTTCCTCCCCGGGTGGGCCAGACAACGACCTATACCATTATCTGGCAGGCCAACAATTATTATAATGATGTTAAAAATATAAGGGTGAAAGCAACCTTGAGCAGCCAGGCCAGGCTGACGGGCAATATTTTTCCCGAAGGTTCAAGGTTGACGTTTGACTCGGGTTCCCGAGAGGTTGTTTGGGAATTGGAAAATTTGGATGCTGGCAAGGGCGTTTTGACGCCTGGCCCTTCGGTCGCTTTCCAGGTCGCTTTTACTCCCTCAGTTTTCCAGCAAGGAACTACCCCCCAAATTATCGGCGAAGCTGAAATCAGCGGTGAAGACGAATTCACCGGGTTGATTGTCCGGGGCGAAGACCCGGCCATCAACACTACCTTGCCGGACGATGAAACAGTTTCCTTTTCAGAAGGAATTATCCAGTAAACTTTATGGATGATTTAATGCAAAAAATAGTATCTCTAGCCAAAAGAAGAGGATTTGTTTTCCCTTCCTCGGAAATCTACGGCGGTTTCGGGTCGTGCTACGACTTCGGCCCTTTGGGCGTGGAAATGAAAAACAACATTAAAAAAGCCTGGTGGGGAGAGATGACCAGAAAACAAAACAATATTGTCGGACTGGATGCAGCCATTTTGATGTCGCCGAAAGTCTGGCAGGCTTCGGGCCATTTGACGGCTGGGTTTGCCGACGAATTGGTCGAGTGCAGTAAATGCCACAAGCGATTCAAGTCAGACGATGTCAAAAACAAATGCCCCAAATGCGGGGGTAGTTTGGCCAAACCGAGAAAATTCAACCTAATGATGAAAACTTTCGTCGGTTCGGTGGAGGATGAGACGTCCGAAACTTTTTTGAGGGCGGAGACCTGCCAGGGAATTTACGTCAATTTCGAAAACGTGCTCAACTCAATGAGGCTTAAAATTCCTTTCGGCATTGCCCAAATCGGCAAAGCTTTCAGAAACGAAATAACGCCCGGCAATTTTATCTACCGGACGCGCGAATTTGAGCAAATGGAAATGCAATGGTTCTGTTCTCCCCAGCAGGCCGACAAATTCTTTAATTATTGGAAACAGCAGAGAATGAAATGGTATTTAAGTTTGGGTATCAAAAAAACCAACCTGAGAGCCAGGGAAATTCCGATTAGGGAAAGAGCTCACTACGCTCGGCGGCAGGTGGACATCGAATACAAGTTTCCTTTTGGCTGGCAGGAAATAGAAGGAGTGCACAACCGGGGAGATTATGATTTGTCCAACCACGCCAAACATTCCGGCCAAGACTTCAAGTACGAAGGCTACATTCCCTACATTATCGAGACTTCGGGCGGAGCCGATCGTTCTTTCCTGGCTTTCTTGGTTGACGCTTATGGTGAAGTTAAGGGTGGCCGGACCAAAACGACCGAGGCTACCAAAGAAACGGAAATTTTATTGAAACTTTACAAAACCTTAGCGCCGATAAAAATCGCTGTTCTGCCTTTGGTCAAGAATAAGCCGGCGATAGTCAAAAAAGCCAAAGAAGTTTATAAACTATTGAAGCCTTATTTTACGGTTCAGTACGACGAGGTCGGTTCGATCGGCCGCCGCTATCGTCGGCAGGACGAAATCGGCACACTTTATGCTCTAACGATTGACTTCGACAGTTTAAAGAAGAATGATTTGACTTTGAGAGACAGGGACACTATGAAACAAAAAAGAGTTAAAATTAAAGATTTAATTCCGTGTTTAAAAAAACAACTCTACCCAACGGCTTAAGAATTATTACCGTTCCGCAAAAAGGTACCCAGGCTGTGACGGTTTTGGTTTTGGTGGGCACCGGCTCCAAATACGAAACAAAGGAGATTTCAGGCATCTCCCATTTCTTAGAGCACATGTTTTTCAAAGGCACCAAGAAAAGGCCAGATAAACTGGAAATAGCCGAAACCTTGGATAAGATCGGGGGCATTTATAATGCTTTTACCGGCGAAGACTATACCGGCTATTTTGCTAAAGTGGCGGCTGGCCAGTTTGATTTGGCTTTGGATTGGGTTTCCGATATTTTTCTGAACAGCATTTTGCCGGAAAAAGAAGCTCAGAAGGAGAAAGGCGTGATTATTGAGGAAATAAATATGATCAACGACAATCCCATGGCCTTTGTGGAGATTTTATGGATGAAGCTTCTTTACGGCGACCAGCCGGCCGGCTGGGATATTGCCGGGACTAAAAAGAGTGTCAGCCGAATCAACCGCCAGAAATTGCTCCAATATATGAAAAACCAGTACGTGGCCTCGAACACCATTGTTTGTTTGGCTGGCAACATTAAGGCCTCTCAAGTCGTTGCTAAAACCAAAAAGATCTTCGTCTCTATCGGCGCCAGCCCTTATCTTAAAAAACCAAAAGTCATTGAACGGCAGACTTTGCCCGAGTGTCTGATCCATGAGAGAAAGACCGACCAGACCCATCTTTGTTTGGGCGGCCGCTCTTACAATCTTTTTCAGACGCAAAGATATGCCCAGGAAGTTTTGGGAGTTATTCTGGGCGGGATGATGAGTTCCAGATTATTTATGGAGGTGAGAGAGAAACTAGGTTTGGCTTATTACGTTAAAACCGAGACTAATGCCAATCCTGACACAGGCTTTTTAATGACCCGGGCCGGAGTTGACAACAAGAACGTTGAAAAAGCAATCACTACCATTTTGAAAGAATACAAAAAAATTTCTCAGAAAACAGTGCCCCCGGCCGAACTGAAAAAAGCCAAAGACTACATCAAAGGAAAAATGGCTTTGCTTTTGGAGTCTTCCGACGCTTTGGCTTCTTTTTACGGCGAGCAGGAGCTTTTTAAAAGAGAGATATTAACCCCCAAGGAAATCTATGCTAAAATTGATAAAGTTTCGGGGGGTGATATTTTGAGAGTTGCCCGGGACATTTTCCAACCAAAGAAACTGAACTTGGCTTTAATCGGCCCGTTTAAAGACAAAAGCAAATTCGAGAAATTATTAAGAAAATAAGGCTTATCATAATATGAATTCAAGGGTTTTAGATATTTCCTGGGGGACGATTTTGAAGATAACGGTCGCTTTTTTCTCCCTTTACTTCCTCTATTTACTGAGAGATATTTTGGTTTGGGTTATTTTCGGCTTGATCCTGTCTGTTTTATTCAACCCGGCCATTGATTTCCTCAGCCGCAAATACTTTCCCCGGGTTCTGGCCACTATCTTGATTTACGTGGTTATTTTCGGCATCCTGGGATTCATGATTTATTCAACCGCTCCCATTTTCGTTTCCGAAATAAACCAATTCTCCCAGGTGTTCCCCGAATACTTTGAAAGAGTATCGCCTTTATTGAAGGGCTTGGGTATTGAGGCTTTTGAAAGTTTTGAAAGCTTCAGCCAGACGTTTGAACAGGGATTGACCCAGGCTTCGTCAAATATTTTCAGCGCGGTCGGAGCTATTTTCGGGGGCATCTTTTCAACTATTACCATTTTCGCCATTGCCCTTTTCCTGTCGTTGGAGGAAAAAGGCATTGATAAGATAATCGGCATACTTTCCCCTAAAAAATACGAGGCTTTCGCCTTGAGTCTTTGGGCCAGGTCGCAGAAGAAGGTTGGCGGCTGGTTCGGCGCCAGGGTTTTATGCTGCTTATTTGTGGGACTCACGACTTTCGCCACCTGTTACGTTTTGAATATTAAGTACGCGATGTCTTTCGGTTTTTTGGCCGGCGTTCTGAATATTATTCCGATTATCGGTCCGGTTGTCACCGGCATCTTTGTCGTTATTCTGGTCGCTTTGACTTCCTGGACAAAAGCCCTTTTCTTTTTGATCGCTTTCCTGATTATCCAACAGATAGAAGGCAATATTCTCAACCCGGTTTTGACAAAAAAATTCATCGGCCTGCCGCCGGTTCTGGTTTTGGTGGCGGTAATGGCCGGAGCGAAATTATGGGGGATGATGGGAGCCTTACTGGCTATTCCGATTGCCGGCATTATGTTTGAGTTTTTAAGAGACTTACTCAAGCGGAGGAAAGAAGAAAAAGAAAAAGCCCAACTGGTAGCATGAGCACTCTTTATATAGTCGGCACCCCAATCGGGAATCTGGAAGATATTTCCAAAAGAGCCCTCCGGACATTGTCGGAGGTTGATTTAATTTTGTGCGAGGATACCAGAGAGACCAAAAAACTGTTGGACCGTTACGACATTAAAACGCCGACTTTGAGCTACCATCAGCACTCCAAATTGGAAAAAGTTGAATATATCAGCCAGCTTTTGAAAGAAGGAAAAAATCTGGCCCTAGTCTCGGACGCTGGCACGCCGGCTATTTCCGATCCGGGAGGCAAGCTAGTCGCCGAATTAATTGAGAAAGATATTAAAATTGTGCCAGTGCCTGGAGTATGCGCGATGACTGCGGCGGCCTGCATTGCTGGCTTTTCCATGGACAAGTTCGTTTTCTTAGGCTTTCCGCCGGTTAAGAAAAAAAGGAAGAAGTTTTTTGAAGAAGTGGCTGACTCAAAATATCCGGTAATTTTTTACGAATCGCCCCACCGGATAATAAAATCCCTAACTGAGTTAGGGACGATGGATGAGAGATTGCAGATAGTGGTTTGCCGGGAGCTGACTAAGAAATTCGAGACGATTTACCGTGGGACAATAAAAGAGGTTTTAGGAAAACTGAATGAAATCAAGGGCGAATTCGTTGTTATAGTAAAAAGAAAATAGCCAGCCCCACAGTTATAAGCTGGCTGGATACTCCCCAGAAAGCGGGGAGATTTTTATTTTCGCAGAAAGCGTTTATGGCTGCGTGCAGTTTGTCGTGTTTTTTCAGCAGTTGGTTTTTACTGAAAATTAAAGTTAGCATAGTGAAACCGTCAGGCACAATAGCCACCAGAGCAGCGATAAAAAAGAAAGGATTATAGCCAACAATTAAGAAAATAATAAGCAGGCCAAGAAGCATATCTGAGAATACTTTAATGAAGTCCGGCAGAGATTGTTTCCAGCATCTGCTTCGGATATTAGCGATCGAATATTCTTTTTGGGGGAACAAATCTAAAAAATAATGGCTCAAGAAAGCCAGAGAAAGACCGAGAACAGGGTTGGCAACGTTGGAAAAGATGGCGGCGCCGGCTAAAATATGGGGAGTTAAAAGCATTTTAATTTAACGAAAATATGATAAGATGTATTCAGTAATTATTATAACATGAAAAACAAATTTTACGTCACCACCAGTATAGCTTATACCAACGCCCCTCCTCATATCGGGTTTGCTTTGGAATTGGTTCAGGCTGACGTGACCGCCCGTTATCACCGGCTTTTGGGAGAGGATGTTTTCTTTTTGACCGGGACGGACGAGCACGGCCAGAAAGTCGTCAAAGCGGCTAAAAATGCTGGCAAAAGCCCGGCTAAATTTGCCGACGAAATAGCTGGAAAATTCAAAAATCTGACCAAAGTTCTCAATTTGTCTAACGATGATTTTATCAGGACCACTGACAGAAAAAAGCATTGGCCCAACGTCCATAAAGTCTGGGGGGAGCTTCAAAAGAAGGGCGATATCTACAAAAAGAAATACAGAGGTCTTTATTGCGTGGGGTGCGAAGCTTTTATCAAAGAAAAAGATTTGGTTGACGGTCTTTGTCCCAATCACCAGCAGAAGCCGGAAATTGTTGAAGAAGAGAATTATTTCTTCAAACTTTCTAAATATGCTTCCCAGGTTCAAGAAAAGATAGCTAGCGGAGAATTGAGGATTGTCCCGGAAGGAAGGAAAAACGAGATTTTAAGTTTTATCAGCCAGGGAATAGAAGATGTCAGCTGCTCCCGGGCGAAAGAGAATTTGCAGTGGGGAGTGCCCGTATCTCAAGATAACAGCCAGATTATTTATATTTGGTTTGAGGCTTTGATAAATTATCTCTATCCCAAAAAATACTGGCCGGCTGACGTTCATTGCATCGGCAAAGATATTTTTCGTTTCCACGCTTTATTGTGGCCGGCCATGCTTTTGGCGCTCGGTTTCAAATTGCCAAAAACCATCTTTGTCCACGGCTATCTGACTTCTGGCGGACAGAAAATGTCAAAAAGCCTGGGCAACGTGATTGACCCGTTTGAATTAGTCAAAGAATACGGTGCCGATCCGGTTAGATATTTTCTTTTGCGAGAGATCCCTTCGACCGAGGACGGCGACTTTACTTATAATAAGTTCAAAGAAAGATATAACGGTGATTTGGCCAGTGGGTTGGGTAATTTGGTGGCCAGATTAATAACTTTGGCTAAAAAAGCTAAAATTCAGACGCCGGCCGGCGAGATTAAACAGGAAATTGACAAAATTAGCAGTAGATACAAGGAAGCCTTAAATGAATTTAAATTTAATGAAGCTTTGGCTACGGTTTGGGAATTGATTGGCTTCTGTGATAGATATATTGAAAAAGAAAAACTCTGGGAAACTAAAAACCAGCAGGTTATCGGCAATTTATTATTTGTCGTAAAAGAAATAGTGGGGCTTCTCCAGCCATTTTTGCCCGAAACCTCTAAGAAAATTCTTAAACAACTGAAGGCTAAAAAAAGTAAATCATTATTCCCGAGAATCTAATGTTTATTGATACCCACGCTCATTTGAATTTTAGCGCTTTTAGAGAGGATGCCGACCAGGTCATTCGCCGGTCGCTTGATAATGATGTTTGGCTAATAAACGCTGGTTCACAGTATTCCAGCAGCAAAAGAGCGGTGGAGATAGCCGAAAGATACAAAGAAGGCGTTTATGCTGCTATCGGCCTGCATCCGATTTACGCCCAAGATGGGTTTGACGTTGAGAAATACAAAGAATTAGCCAAGTCAAAGAAAGTGGTAGCTGTCGGCGAGATAGGTTTGGATTATAAGGAAGAATACGTTTCGTTCAAGGAAAAACAAAAGGAAGTCTTCCTAAAACAGCTTGATTTGGCCAAAGAGTTGAACCTGCCGATTATTTTTCACTGTCGGATGGCTCATCAAGATCTTTTGAAAATTATAAATTCTGAACTGAGAGGAGTTATCCATTGTTTTACCGGCACCTGGGAGCAGGCGCAAAAATATCTGGATATGGGATTTTATTTGGGGTTCAACGGAATAATTTTCAAGACTGCTTTAGATGAAATTATTAAAAAGACACCTCTGGGTAGAATTTTAATTGAGACCGATTGTCCGTTTTTAACCCCCCCGCCGAAGCAAGGTAGAAATGAGCCGATTTATGTAAAATACGTGGCCGAAAAGATTGCTAAGCTAAAAGGATTAAGCCATGGAGAGATAGTCCAAATTACCACCAAGAACGCTAGGCAATTATTTGATATTTAAATTAGGTAAATTATGAAAATCGCAATCACCGCAACACACGGCGCTGGGAAAACTGAATTCGCCAAGGCTTTGGCCAAAGCGATAAATGGAAATTACATTCATGATATAGTCAGAGAAGAGGTAATACCTAAAGGAGTTGCTATTAATGAGAACACCCCAGCCGATTTGCAGCTTTGGTTGGCTGCCCAGCAGTGGTTTTTGGAAACTACTACTAAAGAACCTTGGGTAGCGGATAAATGTCTGTATGATTATTTAGTTTACGGAAAGATAGTTATAAAAGATGAAGAGATTATGGCGATGGTTGAAAAATTCATTGAGAGAAATGCTAACTACGACTTTGTTTTTTATCTCCCAGTTGAATTCCCGATGGAGGAAGATGGTTTTAGAAGCAAGGATTTACAGCCGGTTGTTGATGCCACCTACAAGGAATTTTTAGATGAGAAAAATATAAAATATATCACTTTAACGGGTTCGGTTAATGAAAGAGTTGAGCAGGCTTTAAAGCATATAAGGAAGTAAAATATAATTAATTCACGATCAAAATCAGCTTGAGAAAGCTGTTTTTTTATGATAAACTTAGACATAGCTATGACAGATTATAATCCTCAAGCGATTGAATCCAAGTGGCAGAAATATTGGGAAGAAAATAAATTCTACCAAGCTAAAGACGGTGCTTCAAAAAAGCAGTATATTTTGGTTGAATTCCCTTATCCTTCGGGCGATGGTCTTCATGTCGGTCACGTCCGCAGCTATGCGGCTTTGGACGCTATTGTCCGGAAAAAGAGAATGGAAGGATATAATGTTTTATTCCCAATTGGTTGGGATGCATTTGGTCTGCCGACCGAGAACTACGCCTTGAAAACCGGCATTCATCCCCAGGTAGCCACCGAGAAAAATATTAAAATCTTCAAGAAGCAATTAAAATCTTTGGGCCTTTCTTTTGATTGGAATCGTGAAATTAACACCACAGAACCAGGATACTATAAATGGACTCAATGGATTTTCCTAAAACTTTTTGAAAAGGGGCTAGCTTATCAAGCAGAAATGCCGATTAACTGGTGTCCATCCTGTAAGATTGGTTTGGCGAACGAAGAAGTAGTTTCGGGTGATTGCGAGCGCTGCGGTACTCCGGTTGAGAAGAAAGTTTTGAAACAATGGATGATTAAAATTACCGATTATGCCGATAGGCTGATTGGCGATCTTAAAAAATTGGATTATCCCGATAAAGTCAAGGCGCAGCAGATAAATTGGATCGGCAAAAGCTATGGCACTGAGATTGATTTTAAAGTTGAGGGCTTTAAAGACAGTATTAAAGTTTTTACCACGAGAGCCGACACTCTTTTTGGCACGACAGCTATTGTTTTGGCGCCAGAGCATCCTTTAGTTGAGCAATTGGTTATTAAAGAGAATAAAGACAAAGTAGCAAAATATATCAATGACGCTAAAAATAAAAGCGATTTTGAAAGAGAAACAGCTGAAAAAGAAAAAACTGGCATTTTCACCGGAAGTTATTGCTTAAATCCGTTGAGCAATGAGAAGGTGCCGGTTTGGGTCGGCGACTATGTGGTGGCATCTTACGGCGGGGGAGCTGTAATGATGGTGCCAGCCCACGATTACCGCGATTATGATTTTGCCAAAAAGTACGATTTGAGAATTAAGGAAGTTGTTTCCGGTGGCAATATTTCCAAAGATGCTTTTGTTGATTACGGTATTTTGATCAATTCCAATAAGTTTGATGGTCTATCTTCCCAAGAAGCAATTAAAAAAATCACCAAGAGCTTAGAGGGAAAAGGATTGGGCAGGAAAAAACTCCAATACAGATTGCGGGACTGGGTTTTTTCGCGCCAGCACTACTGGGGCGAGCCCATTCCGATTATTCATTGTGAAAAATGCGGGGCAGTAGCCGTACCGGAAAAAGCTTTGCCGGTTGAGTTGCCTTACGTTGAAAAATATCAGCCGACCGCCACTGGCGAGTCGCCCTTGGCTAATATCACCGAATGGGTTAACGTTAAATGTCCCAAATGTAAAGGACCGGCTAAGAGAGAAACCGACACTATGCCCAATTGGGCCGGCTCTAACTGGTATTTCATGCGTTATACCGACCCTCGCAACGATAAATCTTTGGCCGATAAAAAGAAATTAAAATACTGGCTGCCGGTTGATTGGTATAACGGGGGCATGGAGCATACTACTTTGCACCTTTTGTACTCAAGGTTCGTCTACAAATTCCTTTTTGACATTAAAGTAGCGCCAACTCCGGAGCCCTATCAAAGGAGAACCTCTCAGGGCATTGTTTTGGCCGAAGACGGCCGGAAGATGTCCAAGTCTTTCGGCAACGTCATCAACCCCGACGACATTATTAAACAATATGGAGCAGACACCTTAAGAATGTATGAAATGTTTATGGGTCCATTCGACCAGACGATTTCTTGGAGCACCCAGGGAGTCAAAGGAGCCTATCGCTTTTTGGAAAGAGCCTGGAAAGTAGTTTTGGATTGCCAGGGAAATAAAAAAACCAGCCCAGAAGTTTTAAGAGCACTCCACAAGCTTAATAAAAAGATAGACGAAGATATGGCCGCGACAAAGTTTAACACCACTGTCGCTAGCTTCATGGAGTTTATCAACTTGGTTCAGCTAAACAAAAAAGAAACTGGCCGGGAGATAATTGAAAAGTTTTTAATTCTACTTTCTCCCTTTTCTCCCCACCTGGCCGAAGAATTATGGCAAAGACTAGGCCATAAAAAGAGCATCTTTTTGGAAAAATGGCCCCAATACGATAAAAAACTGATCAAAGAAAAAATAACGACCCTAATTATTCAGGTCAACGGCAGGGTTCGGGACAGAATCGAGGTTAAAGCTGGCATCTCCGAGAAAGAGGCCAAAGAATTGACTTTAGCCCGAGAAAAAGTTAAAAAGCACATATTGAATAAAAAAGTGAAAAAGGTGATATTTATCAAAGGGAAACTAATCAATATCGTTGTTTAATTATGTGTGGTATAGTCGGCTACATCGGCAAAAAGAACGCCGTACCTATTTTGCTTGACGGCTTAAGAAGAGAAAGCTACCGGGGATATGACTCCTCGGGCCTTGTTGTTTTGGAAAACAATCAGTTAGTTTGCCTCAAAGCTGTCGGCAAGCTAGAGAACCTGGAAAGTAAATTAGTAGACAACCATTTCAACAGCGCCATCGGCTTGGGCCACGTTCGTTGGGCGACCACCGGCGCCGCCACCGAAGCTAACGCCCATCCCCATTGTGATTGCAAGGGCAATATCTATTTGGTGCACAACGGCATTATTGAAAACTATTCGGAACTCAAAGAAAATCTTATTAAAGAGGGCCACCAGTTTACCTCTGAAACCGATACCGAGGTCATGGCCCATTTGATTGAGAAGCATTTCGAGGGCAACCTGGAAACAGCGGTCAGGAAGGCCTTAAAATTGGTGAAAGGAACTTACGGCATTGTCGTTATTTCCAGAGATGACCCGCAAAAAATCGTGGCCGCCCGCCTGTCTAGTCCTCTTCTAATCGGGACTAACGACGATGAATATATTGTTGCTTCCGACGCCAATGCCATCAGCCCTTATGCCAAAAAAGTAATCAACCTGGACGACAACGAGATCGCCATTATCACCCCCCAGGACTTTTTCATACTGAAAGAAAAGCAGCCCGAAATATTAACAGTCGAGGCGGAAGAAGCTCAGAAAAAAGGCTATCCTCACTTTATGCTCAAAGAAATCATGGAGCAGCCTTTAAGTATTGATAACGCTTTAAAAGGCAGGCTGTTGATAGAGGAAGGCTTGGTCAAGTTGGGAGGATTGGATGTGATTAAAGAAAAACTAAGAGAAGTTGAAAGGTTGAACATCGTTGCCTGCGGTACGGCTTATCACGCTGGCATGGTTGGGGAATATATGCTGGAAGAATACGCCAATTTTCCGGTAGACGTTGATCTGGCTTCCGAGTTCCGCTACCGCAAGTCGGTTCTGGACAAAAAAACAGTTGCCATTTTTATATCCCAATCAGGTGAAACCGCTGACACTCTCTCTGCCTTGAGAGAAGTAAAAGAAAAAGGTATTACAAGTATCGGCATCATCAACACGATTGCCTCTTCCCTAGCCAGGGAAACCGATGTCGGCATTTATAATCACGCTGGACCAGAGATTGGGGTAGCTTCAACCAAAGCCTTTACCTCCCAACTGATTATTTTAGCCCTTTTTACCTTGTTTTTGGGCCGACAAAATCAACTCTCCATGGTGATAGGCCAGCGAATTGCCCGAGAGCTCAAAAGACTTCCCGAATTAGTTAGAGAGGTTTTGAAATTGGACGGGGAAATCAAGAGCTTGGTTGAAAAATACCAAAATTATTCTAATTTCTTTTTCCTTGGCCGCAAATACAACTATCCTATCGCCCTGGAGGGAGCTTTGAAATTGAAAGAGATATCCTATATTCACGCTGAAGGCTATTGTGCGGGAGAGATGAAACACGGGCCGCTGGCTTTGATCGATGAAAATTTCCCCACTTTTGCCATTTGCCCGTCTGATTCGGTTTACGAGAAAGTAGTGGCCAATATGGAAGAGGTTAAGGCCAGGAAGGGTCCGATTATTGCTTTGGCTACTCAGGGAAATGAGGCAATAAAAAAAGTGGCTGACGATGTCATCTATATTCCCAAGACTTTGGAAATGTTAACTCCTATTCTGAGCGTTATACCTTTACAGCTTTTTGCCTATCATATGGGAGTGTTAAGGGGGTGCGATGTTGATAAGCCGAGAAACTTGGCCAAATCAGTCACCGTTGAATAAAATATGAAGAAAATCTTACTCGGTAACGAAGCTATTGTCAGGGGGGCCCTGGAGAGTGGAGTGCAGTTTGTTTCCACTTATCCGGGCACGCCAGCCTCTGAGATCGGCAATACTTTCTTTAAGATAGCTCCCAGGCACGGAGTCTATTTTGAGTTTTCTGTCAACGAGAAAGTCGCCTTGGAAGCTGGTGTAGGTGCTTCTTTTTCAGGGTTAAAAACTCTGGTGGCCATGAAAAACTTTGGTTTGAACGTAGCCTCAGACGCTCTATTGCCTTTTGTCTACACCGGCACCAAGGGC
>Ga0315548_1002771_pt1 | contig 13481 bp, 14 predicted proteins | sample SalMarSW160110MG_2_FD_202540 | JGI IMG/M metagenome (GOLD analysis project Ga0315548, IMG submission 202540) | Salt marsh sediment microbial communities from the Plum Island Ecosystem LTER, Massachusetts, United States - Salt Marsh Sediment SW1601-110 ... | reverse complement strand
GAAATTCCAATATCTTTTTTTAGAATTTTATTGAGCAAACCTCTGTCTACTTTTTCTCCCGGATGATTTGGAACTGTTGTTGTTCTTCCATCAGAATTCTTAAGAAAGATGTGACTGCCTTTTTGGCGCAGAATTTCAAAACCGATTTTGCCAAAAATTTTTATTAATTCATTTGCAGTCAATTGGGGAAGTTTTGACATTTAAACCTCTATTTTTTGAAAACCCAAAAAATTACTTTTAACAATTGGCGTTCCTTCAACTTCTAAATAAAGCTCAATTGCTTCTCTAATTCTGCTGATTAATTCATCCATGCTTTTCGCTTGAGTGTGACAACCCGGAAGTTCAGCAACTTCTGCAATCAAATAACCATCCTCACCTTTTTCAATAATCAAATTAAAATCCATGATTCATTAAATAGGTTTAGATATTTAAATCTTCTCATTCAAGAAAAGGCACAAAAACAAAACCAGGAATTTTTTTGATAGTAATAAATTCATTTTTTACTCTTTTAATTGAATTTAATGTCTGCATTGATTTTGAACCAAGTGGCGCAACAACTATTCCATTTTCTTTTAATTGATTGAGAACTTCTTCTGGGATTTTTTTAAGAGCAGCGCTTATTAAAATTCTGTCAAATGGTGCTTTTTCAGGCAAGCCATTTTTTCCGTTTTTATTAAAAATTTCTACATTCCCATATTCTTTTAGATTTTCTTTTGAAGTTTCTGCAAGTTCTTTTACAACTTCAATTCCGAAAACTTTTCCTTTCTCTCCAACAATTTCAGAAAGTAAAGCAAGAACATATCCACATCCAGAACCTATTTCCAAAACTTTTTGGTTTTTTTCTAATTGAAGAAGCAAAAGCATTGTTGCGATTGTTGATGGCTGGGAAATTGTTGCAGAATTTCCAATTGGAAGAGCTATATTTTCATATGCTAATTTCTTTGCATTTTCTGGAACAAAATTTTCACGCTGAACTTTTTCAAAAGCATTTGCTATTTTTTCTGGAAATCCTTTTTCTTTCAGAGTTTGGAGGAGTTGAGGTTTTTTCATTTTATTATTTCATTTGTTTTGCTTGTTTCCATAATTCTTCAAAGAATTTTTCATATTGATTTGCTATCTTCTTATTTTGGATATGTATTGCACTTGGAATATCTTCCCAATTGATTATCACAACATTACCTCTGAATATAATAATTCCCTGAGGAAAATTAAAATCAGTAATCCTTACAATTTTTTTAAGAGAACTAATCCTGTCAAAATAAACTTTTTTAAAAATTTCTTCTGCTTCTTTATTTGCAAGAATTTTAACAGAAAGTCCTTTTTCTTGTCTTTTAAATCCAATCTTTTTATAAAAAATTTCAACTTGCTCATTTTTATGTTCTTCTCCAAAAGAAAAACTATAATATGTTTCTCCTTTTTTAGCAGTATCTATTAAATCAGTAAGAAAAGCAAAAATAGATTTTATTCCTTCAAAAAGTTCAACTGATTGTTTTTCCTGTTTTTGTTTTGATTCTAATAAAGGAATTAAATTTTCAATCTCTCTTTCTTTTTCTTTAAATATTGTAAGAATTTTTTTAGGATTAGAAGCCTGAAAGTATTTAGTTTTACCTTTAATAATCCAGCTCACAAGTGCTTTATTTTGTAAGGATTCTAAAATCTCATAAATCTTAGAATTAGGTACACCAGATTTTTTTACAAGAGGGCCAGTCGTAGTACTTCCCAATTCAAGCAAAGCCAGATAAACTTTACTTTCCCTTTCTGTTAATCCAATTTCTTTTAAAATATTTGTTTCCATGAAATAAGAAGAGGTTTTCTTGTATATAAATTTTTCTATTACTACCTCTTTTTGGGGTAAATAAGTGTTAAAATCATTATATAGCAACCAAAAATATGGAAATATTTACACAATTAAAAGAAAGAACATCTCCTGGAATTGAGAACATTTTGAATATTATAGAAGGAGCTCCAAGAATGGATCTTTTTTTAGAAAAAATACCTTATCCAAAAAAGAAATTAAAAAATTCTGAAATCAAAATATCTGATTTAAGGTTAATAAAATTAAGGGAAAGAGGAATGATTGGAAAGCCAAAAGCTTCTGTGTTTTTTTCAGATGAACCAAAATTACCTGCGTTTTTTACTGCTTCTTCTCCTTATGAAACAAGAGAACTAAAAGAAGGTCAATGCGGTAGTGCATTAGATTTAATAGCAGAAAAAGCAAAGATGCGTTCTATGGCAGAAGGGGTAGAGAGATTTTGTTTAAGGAATTTACATAAAAGGATTTTTGGAAACTTTAAAGAATTATCTAAGAATTATAAACTAGAAAAACCAGAAATGTTTGGAATAGATGAAAAAACCAAATTTAGCTGGACAGAAGTCTTTAAGGCAAATACAAAAGAAAAAAATTATATTCCTTCTCAGTTTATTTATGTTCCTTCTGATTTTTCTGATTTTTTTAAAAAAGAACCTTTAATAAAAATACCTACAAGTAATGGGGCAGCTTATGGAGATTCTTATGAAACCGCTACATATAATGGGTTATTAGAGATTGTTGAAAGAGATGCAACAATAATTAGTTGGTTAGCTAAAAGAGACATTCCAAAATTGGAATTAAATACGCCAACTACAGAATCACTGGAAAAATATTTTAGAAAATATAATCTAAAATTAAATGTTTTTGATGTTACAACTGATTTGAATGTTCCTGTAATGATGACTTTAATTAAAGATGAAACTGGCTTTGGTCCATATATCAGTGTTGGAGCAGGTTCTTCTTTAAACCCAGAAAAAGCAACAATAAAATCAATTCTCGAAGCACAACAAGGAAGGATGTGGATAAGGTCTTCTTATTTAATTGAAGGAAAACCAAAAATTAATCCTTCAGATATTGTTGATATGAAAACAAGAGCTTTTTATTGGTATGATGAAAAAAAATCCCCCGGATTGGATTTTCTTATGAAAAGTGAAGATAAAAAGAAATTATCTTTAATTAATAATGTAGAAGGCAAGAGCCCCAAAGATAATTTAAAGATTATTGCAGATAAACTTCTGAAAAAAGACTATAATCTATTTATCGCAGATATTTCAACCAAAGATGTGAAAGAAGTTGGTTCAAGAGTTGTTAAAGTAATTTGCCCTGAGCTGCAGCCCTTTTATTTAAATGAAAATTATCCTGTTTATAGCAAAAGATTAAGAGATTATCTTAAAGGTTCAATAAATAAAATACCTCATCCAATAATTTAAAATGATAAAATCAATAGAAGAATTTGATAAAAAAACCTGGCTAGAGATTTATAATGAAAATCCAGATTTTGAAATTCCAGAAGTCTGGCACAGAATATTTTATAAAACATATCCAAGATTTGAACAAATAAAATTAGATAATAATAATATTGAAAACAGAGAACTAGAAAATCTTTTATTAAAAAGAGAATCAACAAGAGAATTTACTGGAGAGCCAATTAATTTTAATGATTTAAGTCATATAATCCAATTTTCATGTGGAAAAAAACCCCTTAATCCAGATAGAAGAATGTACCCTTCAGGAGGAGCAAGATATCCTTTGGAAATGTATCCTTTTATTTATAGTGTTAATAATTTAAATGAGGGAACCTACCATTATAATATTTTAGATAATACCTTAGAATGTTTAATAAAAGAAAAACCCCCTTTTGAAATCTTTTTTGGAGAGAATGTAAAAAATCCTTCTGCTGTTTTGTTAATAACTGGTGTTTTAGCAAGGTCAGAAATTAAATATCTTGAGAATGCATATAAATTTGCTTTAATTGAGTCTGGTCATATTGCCCAAAATATAAATTTATTATCTCAAGAAATGAGTATTGGAAATTGTTGTATAGGGGGGTTTGATAATAAAAAATTGATTAAACATCTTGATTTAGTAAAAGAAGAAGAAATCCCTTTATATGCAATAGCATTAGGACTACCCCAAAAAGAGGTAAATAAACAATATATAAAATAAAACCTTAAAATAATTACAATGGACTACGAAAAAATAATGGGATATACTCCTCAATCTTGCTGTGCCTCTGTTACAGAAAAATTAATTAATTATGGTAGTCAATCCTGTTGTGCCTCAACATCTAAATTAAAGGGAAAAGGAAATTCTAAACTAGAGGAAACTATTAAACCCTTCACAAAAGAGGATTTAATTAAACTAAAAGAATTATTTTAATTCTAAATCCTTAAACTAGTTACTTTTGAAACTCCGTCGTGCATTCGTTCGACCACGCTTGGGCGGACGAACTAAAAATTTCAAAGAAATTTTTTGCTCTGTGCATGATGTAAATTAGATTCTAAGGCTTGTTATCTTACTAACTCCATCATGCATTGAAACTCCGTAGAGATTTGTTGCACGGGTGATGACTTCATCATTGTGGGTTATAATTATATATTGTCCTTTTTGCATATATTTTTTCAAAAGATTTGCTAAACGCTCTGAATTTCTTTTGTCTAATGCAGCGTCGATTTCATCAAGAATGTAAAAGCAATAAGGATTAAGTTCCTGAATTGCAAAAATCAGCGAGAGTGCAACCATTGTTTGTTCTCCTCCTGAAAGTGAGGTTACGTCAAAGTATTTTCCGTGCCCGGTTTTAACAATTACCTGAACACCAGAACCGTCTTCAAAAGGGTCTTTTTTATTTTCAAGTTCCAGAAACACATGTCCTTTTGTTGAAATCTGCGCAAAGTTTCTTGAGAAAATTTCATTTAATTCATTAAATGTTTTCATAAATACCTTTTTCTTTTTTATGTCAATTTCTTTTATGATTTTTAAAATTCCCTGTTTTTCTTTTTCAATAGTTTCAACTTTGTCTTTTATAGAATCATATTCTCTTTTCACGTCGTCATAAACTTCAAGAGAACGCATATTTACAGAACCAATTGAAGAAATTATATTTTGGGTTTTGTTCAGACGTTCAACTAAAATATTTCTGTCACGGATTTTTATTATTTCAACATTTGAAAATTCCAAAAGTTCTACTTCGTAATTTTCTATTTCAGCATTCAAACGCGCTTTTTCAATTTTGATATTGTTAATTAAATTTTCAATATTATGGATGTGAGTTTTTTTCTCAGCCAAATCAATTTCATTTTCACGAATTTTTGAACTAAAAGAATCACGTTCAGAAATCAGTTTATTGAATTTTTCAGTAAGTTCTTGTTCTTGTTTTCTTTTTTTCTCAAGAGAAAATTCTTTTTCTTTTATTGATTCTTTAAGTGAATGTGATTCTTCTTTTAAATCAGATTCTTCACGAATTAACTGCTTTAAGGAAATTTTTGAACGTTCAAGTTCACGCTGCTTAAAGGAAATTTCTGAATTAACATTTTCTTCTGTAACAAGGGAAATTTCCTGAAATTCAACCCTAAGAGTTTCGTATTTTTGTTCAATATTTGAAAACTGATTAAAATCCATTTCAAGTTTGTTTTTAATTTTTTCCAGTTCAGTTAATTCGCTTTTTGAAATTTTAATTTTTTCATGCAGAATTTTTATCTGCTCTTTTTTTTCTTCAATTGAGTTTATTCTCATTAAATCATTTTCACGACGGGAAACTTCCAAAGTTAATTGTTCAATCTGCTGTTTTAAAAGTTCTTTTTTGTTGTAAATTTCTGTTAATTGCCTGTCTGAATTTTCAATTTCTTTATTAAGAGAATTAATCTGCGGAAGAGTTTCCTGTTGTATTGAATGAATATGAGATTCTGTAATACGATTTTTACAAACAGGGCAAATATCCATTTTTGAAATTTTTTCTATAAGTTTATTTTGCTTGTCAATTTCATATTCATTTGTGTAAGCAATTTTTTCAAGTTCTTTTTCTCTTTTAGAAAGTGATTCAATCATTTCTTTTTTTTGATCTAAAGAAAGTTTTAATTCTTCCAGTTTTTCAGAAGTTGTATTTTTATCATACAAATCTTTTGAAATAGAGTCAATTTGTTTTACAAGAAATTCTGATTCAGAGTTTTGATTTTGCAAAAGTTCTTTTTTGTCCTGGAATCTTCCCTGAATTGATTTTAATTCTGATTTAATCATATAGAATTTTTTTCTTTGCTCTTCAATTTTTTCAAGTTCCTTTTTTTTCTCATCTATATTCTTTTGTTTTTTAGCGACGGTTGGCGAGGATTTATCAAGTTCTTTTATTAAAACTTCATTCTCGCGTATTGAATTTTCAAGTTCTAATTTTTGCTTTGAAATGTTTAATAATTTTGATTCATAATTTTCCCTTTTCACATTCATTCCTGCTAAGTCCGCACGAAAGTTTGCAATTTCCTGATTAAGTTTTTCCTGTTCCAAACCAGTTGATTCACGGATTTTGGAATTTATTGAATTTATTTTGGTTTCAAAATTTTTTATTTCAGAATTAATTTCAACAATCTTCTTTTTTATTTTATCAATTTCTGAATTCTTTTTTGATATTTGCTCTTCAATTTCTGATTTTTCTTTTTGCTTTTTTGTCAAATCAAAATAAATTATGCTTGCTTTGAATTTTCTTATGTCCTGTTCAAGTTTTTTGTATCTTAATGCCTGCTGTCTTTCTTTTTCAAGATTATTCAGGTAAGCTGTCCGTTCACGCAAAATTGCCAGAACTTCTTTTAATTTTTCTTCTGTTTTATTTAATTCTCTCAGAGATTTTTCTTTTCGTGATTCATAAACAGAAATTCCGGAAACTTCTTCTATTATTTTTCTTCTTTCTTCGTTGTGCATTTTTACGAAGTTTTGAATTTCGCCCTGAAGAATTATATTAAATCCGTTAGGATCGATTCCTGCCTGAGCCAGCAAAGTCAAAACTTCCTGACGTGTTTTTGTTTCATTGTTAATTTTGTAAATGCTTTGTCCGTTTTTTCGCACAATTCTTTTTATAGAGATTTCTTTTTTGTTTATTGCAAATGTTTTGTCTTCATTATCAAATACGAGTTCGACAATTGCTTCTTTTGCCGGGCCTGCGATTTTTGTTCCCATGAAAATCAGGTTTTTTGATTTTGCAGCACGCATTGATTTTGCACTTAAACGCCCGAGAACAAAACACAAAGCATCAGTTACATTTGATTTTCCAGAACCATTTGGTCCGAGGACAACATTAATTTCCGGTGTGAAAGGCATTTCTGTTTTTTTTGCAAAACTTTTGAAACCATGCATCACCAATCTTTTTATGTGAGCCATTGAAGAGATAATTAAAGATTATTTTTAAAGATTCGTGTGTGGGTTTAATTAAGTAATTCGGATAAATAATTTCTTTTATTTCCTGTAATATTATATCTTGTCATTGAAGCAGTTCCATCATTTTTTAAATTTACAATTCCATAATCTCCTTCTTTTGCAGGACCAGGATTTGCAAATAATTGTTTTGAATATTGTCCTTCTTTAATTGGATTTCCATTTATATCAACAATTGAAGCAGCTTCGTGAATGTCTCCTGAAAAAAACTTTTGAATTCCAATTTCTTTTAAGATTTTAGTTAAATCTTCATTTCCTTCGTGGCTTTTAATGGGTGTTGCTTGTTTTGATTTTATTAATTGGTGTGCATATGGTCCAACAACTGGTTGGGGTTCTCCGGGGTAATTTGCATGAACTGCCAAATCAATTGAATTATCTCCTTCAATTTTGCAGGGGTTATGCGCAAAAACAATTGTTTTGTCAGGGTTTTGTACAATTTGCTTTAAATCATTTGGATTAAAATTGTATATTAGTATGCCTTCTTGAGTTTTATAATTCCCAGTTTTAATTTGATTATTAACATGAAAACCTCTTGTATATTTTTTTGCGCCAGGGACAAATACAAAATTGTGTCCTTCAAATTCAACGGAATTATTTTCAGAACAATCATAAACCCAATTCAATTTATCATCTAATTCTTGAAAAGCTACTTTGTATGCTTGGAAATCTTCATAATTTCCAGGTATCCAGAAAATAGGCACTCCAATTTCATCAAAATTTTGTAGTGCTTTTGCAATTTCATTAAAATGTTCTTGAGGATGTGCATTCATGTTACTTGGAGTGTCTCCTAAATAAGTAATAGCTTCAAGATTATGTTTTTTTAAAGCTTCAACTATTTTTGTATCATATCCATTTGAATGTGTGTCTGTAACAATTCCGACATTGATATCTTTCATAAAATATACAGAATTCTAAAGTATTTAAATATTACTATTTGTTACTATTACCACATTACAATTAACTTACACAACATTTAAATAAGATATGTGCATTATGTTTTTATGCCAACAATTACCTTAGCAGTTCCAGAAGATTTGAAAAAAGCAATGGATAGTTCAAAAATGATAAATTGGTCTGAAGTAGCTAGGAGGGCTTTTATAGAACAATTGAAAGATTTGCTTGAATTAGAAAGAATGAGAAAAGTAAGAGAAATTTCTGAAATAGGGATTGATGATAATAGGGATTTTAATTCTAAATATAAAAAAGAATTAATTGAGATTACAAATGGTTCTCATGAAAAAATGAGTTTAAATCAATTAAATAAATTGTTGGGATTATAATGCCTTTTGAATTTTCTTTTTCTAAGAAATTAAGTGAATCAATAAATAAACTCGCTAAAAAAGATAAAAAACTTGCAGAATCTTTAAGTAAAAAAATTAATCAAATAATTAATTTGGATGAAGAATCAATTAATCATTTTAAAAATTTAAAAAAACCTTTGAACAATTTAAAAAGAGTTCATGTTGGGAGTTTTGTTTTGACGTTTCAAATTAAAAATAATTTAATTCTCTTTGAAGATTTTGTTCATCATGATAAAGCATATTAAACTAACTTTCTCTGTCCTAATTTTTCAAATGCTTTTTTCCAGGTTTCCCATGTTTTTCTGAAAATGCCTGCATTTTCATGTTTGATTGCGTGTTTTTCAAGAAAGCGAATTGTTGAAGGGTCAGAAGTGTAGCCGGAACCGATTTGTTCGCCGTATTTTTCTTTTAATTTATTCATTTCTTTTTCTCTTGTGGATTTTGCAAGAATTGAAGCAGCAGATACAGCGATATGGTTTTTATCTGCCTTGTGTTCGCATGAGACTTCAAGATTTGATAAGTTTTCAATTTTTGTTTTTAGATAATCAGTCCATTTTAGAATTCCTGTAGAAGGACAATCTACAATGACTTTTATTTTTCCATAACCTTTGTTTATTTTATTTATTATTTCTGCTGTTTTTTTTGCTTCAAGTTTGTTTAAGTTTGAGCCGTTGTTAAAGTTGTCATCGATTTCAATTGGTTTTGACAAAACAACTTCAAATGTTTCTGCAATTTTTCGGATTTTTTCTGCAAACATTTCTCTTCTTCTTGGAGTGAGCTGTTTTGAATCTTTTACACCAAGTTTTTTTAATTCTCTTTCAGAAGTTTTTGTAATCAAACAACCTGCAAGAACCATTGGTCCAATCACAGGACCTCTGCCTGCATCATCTATTCCCAAGATTAACTCTGTCATAAGGAGGAAAAATAAAGAGTGTTTTTAAGGATTGCTGTATTAAAATTTCTTATATTCGCTGTCTTCTTTTACGAAAAGCAAAAGAATTATAGAAACCAATGCGGCTGCTGAAATATACAAGAACATTGTTTTCATGCTTATGTCCCAAAGAATTCCGGCTATGATTCCGGCGGGAATGTTAACAACTCCAATAACAGAATGGAATAAACCCATTGCAGTTCCTTTCATATCTCCTGATAAATCTGATGCAAGTGCTTTTGAATTTGAATAAGTTATTGCATAAACCAAACCATAAACAGCAAATAAAATTATCAAACTAATTAAACTTTTACAGGACAATAAAAATAACGCTATTCCAAAAAACAAAACATAACCAATAATCAAAACTTTTTTTCTTCCGATTTTATCAGACCATTTTCCGAAGGGAATTACAAAAATTGCATAGCACAAATTAAAAAGTATGTAAAGTGCAATTGGAATAACTATGCTGTTTGTGATTTGTTTTGCCAAAAGCAGCATAAACATATAAAGCCCGAAATTGCCGAGGGTAAAAACTGAAACAACAAAAATAAAATACTTTAATTTCTTGTTTAATCTTTTTATTCCTTTTAGCAAACTTCTTTTTGTTGCTTTTATCTTTTTTTCTTTTAAAAAAATTAAAGGGATTAAAGAAACTGCAGTAATCAATGCTGCAATTAAGATTATTGTTTTAAAATTCATATTTAATTTCCAGAATAAAATTAAAACCAAAATCGCTCCGACAATGCCGCCTGAACTGTCCATCATCTGATGAATTCCAAACCACTTTCCGCGATGGTGTGTTGATTCTGCAATTATTGCATCCCGAGGAGGGTCTCTTAATTTTCCAAATCTTTCCAGTGAAACAAATGCAAGAATTGCCTGCCATGAATTTGCAAGAAAAAGAAGAAATTTTGAAATCGCTGAAAATAAATAACCTAAAAAAACAAAAATTTTTCTTTTGCCTTTTGCATCAGAAAGCCATCCGCCAAAAATTTTAAACAAACTTGAAAGTCCTTCTCTTAAACCACTCAATGCTCCGATAGCAATTCCTGTTCCGCCCAAAGCAATTATGTAAAAAGGAAGTATCGGAGTAATCATCTCGCTTCCGACGTCGTTGAAAAAACTTGAACCTCCGAGGAGATAAATATTTTTATGCCGTTGCTTTTTGTCCATTTCAACCTCTTCCTAAATAATAAAATCATATAATTTAATAAGGTTTCTTTATTGAATTTTTTATGCCCGAATGGCGCTCAAAACATCTCTTCGAGATTTTGGCGTTCATCCGTACTAAAGCCCGAATGGCGGAGTGGTTAACGCACACGATTGGAAATCGTGATCCTTTGGATGCCCAAGTTCGAATCTTGGTTCGGGCGTTAATTTTAAAAGCACTTGAAATGTAAATTTTATATAGCGAGGTGGAGCAGTCTGGAGTGCTCGTCGGGCCCATACGCAGATTATTTTTGCGAGGAAACCCGGAGGTCGCGTGGTTCAAATCCCGCCCTCGCTATTACTACTTATGCCAAGGTGCCGGAGTGGTTAACGGAGCGGATTGCTAATCCGTCCCCTTCGGGGGTCGCAGGTTCGAATCCTGTCCTTGGCGTTTTTATTTTTTAGAATATAAATTCTTATAAAGAAAAATTATTTTGAGATTTCATGGTTGCAGTTTCTGGGATTGTAAATTATAATGGAAAAATTTTAATTGGAAAAAAGCGAAGTGATTCTGAGAAATTTCTTGCAGGATGCTGGCATATACCAGGAGAAACTATTGAAAAAAATGAATCTGATGAAACTGCATTAAAAAGAGGTTTTATGCAGGAAGCTAATTTAGAAATAAAAGTTGGGAAATATATTTGTTCTTCATTAACTCCAACAAGTAAAAAAGAAATAAAATGGTATGAATGTTTTTCAGAAACAGATAAAGTAATTCCTGGAAGCGATTTGGAATATGTCGAATGGGTCTTGAAAAAAGATGTTGTTTATTATTGTGATAAAAAAGCAGTAAGTTTATGGCCTCAAGAGATTAAAAATTATTTTAGTTAAATTTTATAAAGCCAAAATCCCTAATTTTGCAGAGGTGTAAAATGAAAAATAAATTTTTCAGCAAAGCCAAAAAATCTTTAACAAGATTTTTAGTTTGCACTTTTCAATTTTATGGAGGTTTTGAAAAGCACAAATGAATTCAATCTGGATAATTCTTATAGTGGGTGTTTGGCTTTTTTTAGGATACAAGATTTACGGAAGATTTATTGAAAAGCGTTTGAAAATTTCTGACAAAAATAAAACACCTGCAAATACACGAAAAGACAATGTTGATTTTTCTCCTGCAAAGAAACCTTTTTTAATTGGGCATCATTTTGCATCAATTGCCGGTGCCGGACCAATTATAGGGCCGATTCTTGCAATTAGTTATTTTGGCTGGCTTCCTGTTGTGCTTTGGGTTTCTCTTGGTTCGGTTTTTATGGGGGCCATGCATGACTTCACTTCATTAATTGCATCAGTGAGAAGCAAAGGCGAAAGTGTTTCAAAGATTGCAAAAAAGTCATTGAATTCCAAATCAGGAATTTTCTTTGCAATAATGATTCTTATAACTTTAATTTTAATAATTACAGTTTTCACAGTATCGTCAGCAGAGAGCATAATAAACAAACCGGATTTGATAATTCCGTTGCTGATTATAACAGTAACTGCAATTGTTCTTGGGCTAGGTGTTGAAAAATTCAAATGGAATTACAAATGGTCTTCAATAATTGCGATAATAATCATTTTTGCTTCTGTTTATTTTGGAGTCAAATATCCAATAAATTTAATGGGAAATGAAGTTTTGCTGAAAAATATTTTGGTAACTGTAATAATTCTTTATGCAGGTATTGCGTCTGTTGTGCCGGTTTGGATTTTACTTAGGCCAAGGGATTATCTTAGTGCAATTCAAATGGGAATTATTTTGATTTTGGGAATTGTTGGAATTTTAATTGTTCATCCTATAGTTAATGCTCCGAGTTTTATTTCAAATCCTATTTTCCCGTTGTGGCCGATTCTTTTTATTACAGTTGCGTGCGGGGCGATTTCAGGTTTTCATGGAATTGTTTCTTCAGGAACAACTTCAAAACAACTTGCTAAAGAGTCGCATGGAAAAGCAGTTGGTTATGGTTCAATGTTGGGCGAGGCACTTTTGGCGATTTTAGTTACAGTTGTTGCGATTGCAGGATTGAAATGGAATTCTCTCGGCGGTGCAGGAACTTTCCAGACAGAATTGGGAAAAGGCTGGATTGTTTTATTTTCCTCAGGTTTTGGAAATATCGTCGGCAATATTGGAATTCCATTGATTACAATTGCTGTTGCAGGTTTGCTGGGTGCGTTTATGGTTAATCAATTTATTTTAACTTCTGTTGACACTTCAACAAGATTGAGCAGGTTTATAATTTCTGAAACTTTGATTACTAAATTAAAGAAGAACAAAATTTTAGTTACATTAATGGTTTTGATTCCTGCATGGCTTTTGGCTGTTACAAATTCTTATGAAACTCTCTGGAAACTTTTCGGAACTTCTAATCAGTTGATAGCGTCGATAACTTTGATAACTATTTCGTCGTTTTTTGTTTCAAAGAAAATCAAGACAAGATTCATAATGATTCCTGCGATGCTGATTTTAGTTACAACTTTGTCAGCGTTGATTTATCTGACATTCAGAACAGGCGGTTATGTCGGAAGCGGAAACTGGGCACTTGCAATAATTTCAATGATAATGTTCTTGCTTGGAGTTATGGTTGCCAAGGAAGGTTTTAGGAGTATGATAAAAAAGAAGAGGTGATTACCTCTTAATCTCAGAATTTCTTTTCCATGAAATGTAATTTTTCTCTAAAATGTTTATTACTTCCTGTCGCTGTTCTGAATTTCCTAAACCTTTCCAGTCCAGGACAACAAAGTCAACATCCTCATCGGTTTTGTCAATTGATTCTAAAATCATTTCTTCTGTTATCGGTGCATTATATTGTGCGATTATATGGGAAAAAGCAATGTTTGA
>Ga0315548_1002769_pt1 | contig 13485 bp, 8 predicted proteins | sample SalMarSW160110MG_2_FD_202540 | JGI IMG/M metagenome (GOLD analysis project Ga0315548, IMG submission 202540) | Salt marsh sediment microbial communities from the Plum Island Ecosystem LTER, Massachusetts, United States - Salt Marsh Sediment SW1601-110 ... | reverse complement strand
CAATAGAGTCTTGGCAAGAAACATGTCTGGACAAAGTTAAAATCAAATCTATTTGCAGGACAAAATATGTCGAAAGCGAATTTATTTAAGACCCTTGGTATAAGTTTAGAGAATAATACGCCGAGACTCTTAAAAAAAACCGCCGTTGAGGATTTCGTCCCCAACGGCGGTTTTAATTTCACAAACAAGGATGTTAACTTTAACTGCTGTTAACTTCCGAGAGAAGTCAATCTCACGGCAACATAAACCGCAAGAGTGGTATTTCCTCTCTCAATCAACGGTGCAACATATTTATCCGAGACAACCGTTATAGAATCCTCCGGAGAATAGCCCAAATCTTCCATAATGCCGACATACGTTACAAGAGCGTCAATATATTCTCCGGCGAGAGCATAAGCATTACCGGCTTCGCTTTTGTTTGCTATGGCATCGGCAATCGAGGCCATCTGCTCCTCGGACGGCGGTGCCTCGCTTGATACGAATTCGTTAATCACCTGTGCCAGCGCAGCTATATGAGTACCGCCGGTATCCTGCAAAACGGCGGCCGCCGATTTGAGGTTCGCACAGGCATCACAGGGCTGAATGTCCCTCGAAGAAGCAAGCGTATCAGCTATCCAGACCTGAGCCATTTGCCCTTCGATTCCCAGCTCATCAGCCGTCCACTCGATCAAAGCCGGACAACCTGAAATCATAAACTCAACTTCATCAGGAAGCGGCGCCGCTGTTATTAATGCGGATGCATGAACTGTAACCGTTACAGTAATCCATATCAGCTCCTCGCCGAACTGCCCATCCGAAGCAGCATAAACAAAATCATCTTCTCCGACAAAGCTCGGTTCCGGCGTGTAAGTGAACGTATTGTCCTCATTCAATACCAGCTCGCCATGCTCCGGGGCAGCACCGTCGGTTACTGCCGAAAGAGCATCTCCATCTGGGTCGGTATCATTAGCCAGCACGTTGATCGTAACGGGAACGCCCTGATTGGTATCAGCCGTATCCTGAACCGAGGTCGGCAAATCGTTTTCTACCTGAATCGTAGCAGTTCCGGTGACGGTCACAGGGTCTCCGCCGTCAAGCTGACCGTCTGTGACGGCGTAAGCGAAACTGTCGTCCCCAACATAGCCGGTATCCGGCGTATAGGTGAAACTGCCGTCGGGATTAAGCGTCAATTCGCCGTGCTGCGGAGAAACGCCGTCTAATACCACTTCGAGCGAGTCACCGTCCGGATCGATATCATTCCCCAAAACATTGTCGCTAACCACGGTATCCATGTGAGTCTCTATGGAATCGTCACCGGCCTGCGGAAGATTATTGGTAATTTTGATCGTAACCATAACCGGTTCGCTGTCCAATACGCCGTTCGTGGCAACATACGTAAAGCCGTCTTCCCCGACATAACCGTCTTCGGTCGGCGTGTATGTATAATCACCGTTCGCAGCTACCGTCACTGTGCCGTGACCGGGTTGTGTGTAAGATTCGACCGTGAGCCCGGGGTCGTCATTGTCCAGGACATTACCATTTTTAGCATCGCCCATGTGCGTTGTTATCTGGTCGTTTTGACCCATCGGCGGTTCCGGAACCATCGGTGGTATATACGGCGGTTCCGGAGGCTCGGGGGCGTCACCGGAGCCGTTATCTTCAATCTCCAATGAAGCATGAACAAAACAGGAGTATTCATTCCATTCGTCTTCGGAATCGGTCGAATACACCTCCGCCACGGAACAAAACAGACCCGATTTGGCGTAAACATGGACAGTGGCCTGCCCCCCGGTATCACGAACAAATTCGCCACCGGCATATATAGATACCGAAGCATTGGACGGCTTACAATAACTTGTAGTATGCGAAATCGCCTCGATTTGGTTCTGTCCGGGATTGACAATTACATCCCGTCCCGCACTGATGACGATTTCCGCCGTGGTTGAGTATTTTCCCCAAGCTTTAGTTTGTACCACACCATCGATCTCTACATCGCCACTAACAGCTTGCAGGTACGTTTTAGCCTGGCCGTAGGTTTTCTCCTGACCAAGCTGATTGGTAAATGTTTCAACGTTGTCGTTGATAATCAGGTCACCGGAAGCAACCGCGGTAACTTCGGCGCTGCTTCCGCCCGATGCCTTCAGTTTTCCCGTTGTTATATCGCCGTCATTGTTCGTATAGAGTTTGATTTTTCCCGGCTCAGCTCCGCCTGAACTTATATCCGTGGTAATCGCACCGGTCGTGATACCGCCGGCGCCCGCCAGCATATAGACATTTCCGCCTTCTGTTGTGTGTATCGCGGTCTCGTCCGATTCAAATAAAATTCCACCGGTATTATACTTTGTCCGAAGGATAATGCCGCCGCTGCCGCCGGTGATTGCACCGTCGGCTATATTTCCTACGACGATATCGCCATCGACGGCAGAATTAGCAACCAGCTCAACATCCGTTGCCGACTTTGACTGCTGCTCAATCCACTTTTCATAGACGGTATTATCAGGAGGATCAACAAGCATGGAACCATCGGCAACGAATATATCGAAAGCATCGATTACAACTTTCCCCCTTTTGCCGTTTGTTGCAGAGGCATTGATGTCACCGGCCACATTGACCTGGTAGCCGCTGATTTCAACCGCGGTTTCAACCACATCGTCAACAGCATTATTGGGGACATGGCCACCCATGGCCTCGATCAGTGCACCCGTTCGAATAGCCGTCCATCCTCTTGAATGAACGATAATCAGACCGGCGTCGCCGTTTGTCCCCGCATTTGCGGTCGTTTCACTTCCTGTGGCCAGAACAACCTCGTCGGCGGCCGTCAGAGCGATACCACCACCGTCACCACTGGTGCCGTCGGCATTAATAGTGCCGTTCTGTTCCAAGGTGCCGATACCGGATGCAACCTTCGGAAGCTCCAGCGCCGATGAATAAATATCACCGGCGGCAAGAACTACTATCCCGGCGGGAGCTTCGATGTCACCGTCGTTAACAACATCGCCGTCTCCCACTTCGTTTATGGTGACCGAGTCCATCTCGACAATGATATTGCTTCCGGGCTCACCGAGGAGAACTCTGTCGCCGGCAGCCATTACAACGAAACCGCCCTCGCCGGCGGTTATAGTGCCGTTATTGCGGACGTGCTTTCCGATAAGTGCGACACCCTCGACGGAATTGATTGAGCCGTAATTGGCCACTCCGCCGATACCGTCACCTGCAATAAATTCATAATTGCCGGAAAGAAAATTAATATTGGAGATATCGAGACTGGAAGCAACCAACTGGTTGACATTAACGCTGGAACCGGCGCCAAAAACAACACCGGCAGGATTAACGATGAAAATACGCATATCATAAGCATTGAGAACGCCGTCAAACTGCGTTTGATTTCCCGACATTACTCTGTTCAGGACGGCGGAATTGCTGAGACCTCCCTGTTGCAGGAATGTAAGGCTTTCGCCGGCGTCCGTGTCTATTCCTCCGGAACCGAGAGAGCCCCACTCAATGACGGATTGCGCCTGGTTAACAGTCACAGTACTGTTGGGAACTCCATCGACAATGATTCCGGCGCCTTCCGTAAAAAATCCGCCTGACGGCGCGGCCGATATGACCGGCAACCATGTATTCAAAATTAAGCAATATATCAGGAAATATACGACTGACTTCCTTAGGTAATTACCTTGAATGATTTTTTTAATAAACCCCATATTCCGCCTCCATGCGAAGAAAAACAATTATTTTAACATTCTTACATCCTCTTTTTTCATCACACCAACACAGCCTGGTAAAACTTTTACCATCGCAGCATAAAGCTGGCACTCAAACGGCCCTTGCCCCTCCTGGTGTCGTCGGTCGCCCTGAGAGGATAGCCATAATAACAGGCGGCACTGAGATTATCGCCGAACTCCATAATCGTCCCAACTCCAACCGACCACAACGTCTGATTGTCCTTCTCACCCGCCACAGGATCTTTCATATCCGATCGGCCATAATCCATAAATACCAGAGGAGACAACTTGCTCAGCATAAAATCGTTGTTCGTTGCCTGATTCGGATCGGCTCCCGTTTCATCACGCTCAACCGCTTCATTATACCTTAGCCAATCGAATTCATACTGAACCGAAGCCAGTATCCCGCCATCGGCAACAACTTCATATTCGTCATAACCTCTGACAGAGTACATTCCCCCGAAAGACGTCATCTTAGCGGGTACCAATCTTTCATCGCTCGTTATCCACCTGCAATTACTCCTGAGCTGATGGTATTTGTTTTGGTCCATATACTGGTTATGGCTCGCGGAGAGCGTATAAATGCTAAAATCAGGATCCGCCTGCGTGCGTGCAAGATTAAATCTTCTGCTGCTCGAACCGTCGATACTCTGTTGACGGTTAAGCGACAGAGATGTATTCGATATATCGCTCGAACGACGAAGCTCTGCGCCGACTCCGAACAAGTCCATTTCAACATCGGACGAAGCGGTCGGAAACAACGAGGGCGTGACCTTGCTACGTTCGTGACTGAGTGAACCGGTGATATCAAAGAACCATCCCCTGTGCTGGTAGGCATTGTATCGCAGCAAAGCACCATAGAATGTCCCTCGGCCGAGGAAATTGAACAAGCCGCTCTCGGGATTTATATCGAACTCGCTGTGCCCCACGTAGATGTTAAGGCGAAGTCGCGGGCCCATTACAGGCAAGTCGTAGCTGCCGAAAATCGAGTAATCATTATCGATTGTCGAATCCGGCTTGGCCTGATAAACAGTTGTGAATCTGTCATCGATACCTAAAAGATTTGTATTGATCAGACCAATCCTCGGAGACCATTGCCTTTCGTTCGTACCGGAATTATCCACCTGAATAAAATAATGCCAGGGATCCGTTTCATAGATATCATACTGAACTTTCAGTGAGTTAGGCTCGGTTGCTTTTGATACCATTACTGAAACATGCCTGTCCGGATTTAAGTTCAGAAGGTTAACGAAATAATCGAGCGATTTCTGATTCGCCACTCTGCCGACTTTTACCGGCGACCATTTCTCAAAAGAGGAACGGCGAAGCAGGCCGGCCTCAACCTCATTCTGATCGGCTCCATAATACCTGATATTAACTTCGCCAACCGGAGCTTCGATAACATTGACAGCTAAAACCCCGTCAACCAGTTTCATCCGTCCTGTTATTGTCCCCTCGGGGACATAAACGTAAATACCAGCGTAATTCCTGGCTCTGTACGCAGAGAGAATATATAAAGTCAGGCCCTGTATGGTTCTTAAAGAAACTTCCTGCTCCTGTTCGGGCTGTAATAAGAGCGCCTGGAGATTTGTAAAATCATAAAGATACTGGCTCTCGGCCTTAAGCAAAGGCTTATCGGACGCATTATAAATTTGGGGCATCTGCTCCAGGAGCTCTTCATCAGTTATCAATATGTTGCCGCGGATGCGGATTTCCTTTACCACCAAACGCGGAGTTCTATCTTCCGGTAAATTAGGTTCCGGTATTCGTACTTCTTCTTCGACCAACATTTCTCCTGTTGTTTCGTCTGCCATCCCCTGGGTGAGATTCTGCGAATCGGCAGAGGCCGATTCCGAAGATAGCGCCGTGCCTGGAGCAATACAAATAATCAACCCCAAGAATAGAAATACGAACAACACTTTAATCTGGGTAATCATCATATAACTTCTCCCGAATCAGCCAATTGTTATATGCTAAACATATACCTTTCAAAGAGTTATTTTAGCAAGTAAAAAAATGTGTTGAAGAAAAAAATCTGTTTAAGACATTTTTCATTTACCTCCTCTGACAAAAATACGCCACAAGATTATAGGACGTAACGCCGTCCGGACCTGTGATAAGATCGTCATACAGGATTAATTTAATAAGCCCTTTATCAGTATTGATAATAACGATTTTAAAACGATTAATTATAAAGAAAAGCCATCAACAAATTGAACGCCGCAATAAAAAGAAAACAGAAGGTTCACTCAGTAATCCGTTCTTGAGATATAAAATTCTCCAACATATTTTTTTTATTTTTTGCAGGTTAATTATAAAGAAATGAAATTCAAGGTAAGAAAACAGTATGTATATTCACCTGATTTCCTCTTGCTTGTTATCGAAAGTTTTACGCTTGTCTCAGGTGAGCTCTTCGATTTGGTCTTTCGCAGACTCCTTTCCGGAAGGATCTGAAGATATACTCTTTATAGGTGTTTTTTGAACGGGCGCTTTCTCTGCCGGGCCAGCTTTATCCAATAAAACCTCCTTCCTGTTTTTAGCCTCACCAATTATAGCGATGCTCTCTACCACGGCCAACAGGCTTAACAAAAAGCTGAGCGTACTTTCCGCGCCCTGATTCATATTAATACCATCTCTCATAAGCCCGTCATTACAACCTTTCGTTCTAAAATCATAAAGCGGTATGTGGAGGTCGTTCCGACCGAGAAACCAATCAAATGCTTTTCTTTGGAGTGTCAAAAAATAATCGTTTTGTGTGGCATCATAGGCGGCTCTGAGCATCATAACCATACCGGCGGCTTCTATCGGCTGTTGATCAAATGCAGCCTTTGTTCCTCCGCGTTCATACCAGCCGTTGCAGCCTATGAAACTAAAATGCTTGCCGTTAAATGTGCTGGCCAAAAGAAATTCGCATGTTTTTTCCGCAAGTGCTATATACTTTTTATTATCACAGGCATGGCCCGCTACGAACATAGCGTGAGGCAAAACAGCGTTGTCGTATGTCAACGCATCCTCAAACCATTGCCAATCCGGATAGTGACTTTCTTCATACTGAGTGACAAGTTCGTCCGCAGCCAATTCCAATTGCCGTTTTATTTCGCTGGCCCCGGGAAACTGTTTGAGGTAATCACACATACCGAGTATAGAATACGCCATTCCCTTCGGCACTTGCTTCTGGATATGTTCGACGGATTTATCAAAGCAGTCTTTGATAACCGACAAATACAACGGTGTCGGCGGTTTCGCCATAACCGTTCCAAACGCCCATAAAACTCTCCCGAAAGCATCGCTTTTCGCTTCCTTCCTGAACCATGTCCTTTCAAAATTCATCATATTTTTGACGGAACCATCGCTGTTTTGCGAATGAATAATAAACGATAAATATATATCAAGAAGCTTCATCGCCTCCGGCTCCGGATATTGAGCATAGTACCGTGTCATGGCAATTACACCTCTTGCGTTATCGTCCGTACAATAGCCGTATTCGCGATTAGGTATTGTAAATTTGGCGTGCTGATACAAACCGGTATCATCGGTCAACTTTATCAGGTGCTCCAAGGACGGTTCCGGCACTTCGATATGCGATATTGTCTCCGCCGCTGAAAGGGTGCTTTTAGCCGCAATGCGCACAGGCAAACGTCTTGCATGGAATAATTTCCAGTAAGCCTGACCTATTTTCGGCCAGGTTCTGGACCTGCCGTAATCGTATGCCCGTCTTCGCAAAGAATAAAACAAAGAATCACTTTTAAGTATTTCCGCTATCGCCTTTGCGATCTGCTTCGAATCACCAAACGGCACCAGCATGCCCCGGCCGTCGGCTAATAATTCCTCCGCCGCCCAATATGGAGTTGAAACAACTGCTTTGCCTGTTCCGACCGCAAACGATAATGTCCCGCTGGTTAATTGTTTAAGACTATGATATGGCGTAACATAGATTTCCGCCGCACACAAAAAGTTATGAAGCTCCTGGTCATTTACAAACCTGTTATGAAATATCACATGCTCCTCCAAACCCAGGTCTTTAACCATTTGCTGCAGGCTGAACCGGTACGATTCACCTTCATGTTTGAGCACATTGGGATGTGTCATACCCAGAACTATATACATAACAGTCGGGTCGGCCTTGATTATAGTCGGCATTGCCTTGAGCATTACCTCTATGCCTTTATTCTTACTAAGCAGACCGAACGTTAAAATAGTCTTTCTATCCTCAAGACCAAACTGATGCTTGTAGTAATTGCTGTCAACGAACGGTAAATCCGGTATCCCGTGTGCGATCAGCTTAATCTTCTTTCGGGATATTTTATAAATATCCCGCAGCATATCGACACCTCGTTCGTTCATAGTAATTACCGTATGAGAGGCATTACAAACCTCGATCAACGATTTACTGAGAGCCGGCTCCGGATCATCCATAACCGTGTGGAGTGTTGTTATGATAGGTGCCTTTAGCCTGTTAAGCAGCAAGCTCAGATACGAACCCGCTTCACCTCCGAAAATGCCAAATTCGTGCTGTACACAGATTACGTCAACATGACTGAAATTGATATAATCGGCGGCACAAATATAATCGCTTTTAACGTTCTCACGTATCTCGAATTTAACAGGGTCATTATATTTCTGACCGCCCGACTGCATTGCCACTACCAGCGGTTCGAATTCACCTTTTGCGGCCAAAGAGGTACTTGTTATAAGGTCTGATGTGAACGTTGCGATCCCGCATTTTCTCGGATGGAAAGAAGAAATAAAAACAACTTTTTTCGGGGTACTCTTTGGCATCCGCAATGTCCTATATAGCACAGTTAGTTACATAATATCCTTATTATTGTACGAACAGGATAATAAACAGTCAAGCAAATTGGCCGCTGAATCAATATATATTCCAATATTGAAAGTTAAGAGAGACTATTTATTCATTATTTACAGATTTAAAATGGGTAGCTTTTGGACGGATTTTGGCAAATTTATGTGATTTTCTACGACTTACAATGTCCAAAATCTGTCCTGATTCAATTACCTTCAGGAGCTCTTGCGGCTTGGCTGGGACTGAACGGCATGCTAAAACTATCAACCGGATCGGGGTGACCTGGGTCGAATCCTTGAAAATCGTCCACGATATATTTTGCCAAATCCGGCACATTCTGTTTTATGCCTTCCACGATGCACTTGGCTAATTGGTAGCTGCCGTAATTGTTATGGTGGGTACCATCCTGAAACGCCTTGTCGATGTCTTCCCCCCAAGCGGTATAAAGCACTTTACTTACGGCATGTAAATCAATAAGGGTGACATTCTCTTCCCCGGCTACCTGGCGGACGGTTTCGGGATAATCTCCAAGCGTGTCATTATTTACGCCGTTCTTGCGCTCCATTGATGTAATCAACACAGGGGTAGCACCTTTGGCACGCGTATCCGCGACTAATTGCTTTAAGTTGGATTTATATGTCGCCGGAGCATCGGGGGAGCGGTCTTTCATGTCATTGTGGCCGTACTGAATGAAAAGGTAGTCCCCCGGTTTTATAATACTCATAACCTTGTCCATTCGCCCGGCGCCGAGTGAACTGCGTATGGACTCACCCGATTCGGCGTGGTTGGCCACCACCACATCCGGCTTCAGGAACCGCGGCAGCATTTGTCCCCAACTGTTCCAGGGCTCCTGTGACTGGTCGCAGACGGTGGAGTCGCCAAGAATATAGATTGTGGGAACATTATTATCCCTGCTGACTTCCAGCGCACAAATACAGGGACGTTCATCGTTGAATTCCAAAGTCAGCTTATCGTCCCAGGCCCGGGCTTCCGTTGTTTTCTCACGGTCTTTCAATTTCACCCGGCCGCCGGTGGAGATCACGGGAGTACGAGTATTGACCATAATCGTTTTAGTCACAAATTCCCCTGCCTCCGTCCGCACCTTCTCAAGCATCAGCCGACGCAGCTCGGCTTTGACGGTGGTGATTGATTCTCCGGCCTGATCTCCGAACGTGACTGTCACTTTATAATTGCCCTCCGGCAATCTGATAGAAAAGTAAAAAGGCTTGTCGCCGGTGCAAAAATCGCTTCTCAACGCGTCATCAGTGTCCCTGTCGATTGCCTTAACATCTGCTCCAGGCTCAAATCCATAACCAGGCTCCTCGCTGTACACAGTGGTCGGCAGAATCCGGGTATATCCCTGCTCAACCTTTCCGGGGCCGAAATCAAACTTGAAGCTGGTTTTTTCAGCTTGTGCTCCTGCAATATCCATCGTTAATATTAATGCAATAAATACAGTTAATAGAGCATGAATTGCCGAAAGTTGTTTCTGTATCATGTTTATTGACCTCTAAAAATCTACTTAATACTTCTATGCTTCCATGTATATACGATAAGCCCCTCTATCTGGTCAATAATATTTCAGATCAGGATTTAATTTATTAAATGAAAAAGAAAATAATCGGGATTTGTTCATACAGAATAACAATTTTCAGCAAATAACTCCATACCGAACGGGGTATATTCTGATATAAAAATAAAACTGCAAAACAACGGTTGCAAAACATCGTAAAAGTAATATAATCCAATATGCAACCGGGTGGGCGGAACCGGCAGCTTCGACTGTGCATCTTCTGATGGATAATAATTAAGAACAACCTGTTGTAAAGGGAGACAAACAATGGGTAAAATAAGTACCGATGAAGAGATTCTCGAATATGCAATTTCCCGGGAAAACGAGTCGCGTAACTTTTTCCTTGCACTGGCAAGCAGGGTAAAAGATTCGCAAATGCGCGAAGTGTTTGAAGATTTGGCAGAAGAAGAACTGGAGCACAAGGCCAAGTTAGAGCTGGAAATTATTAAGACCGGTAAAACGATCTCAACAGAGCAACCTCCGGCACGCAATGTAAACGAATATATCATTACAGATAGTCCCTCTCAATTGGATATAGATTACAAAGATGCTCTTTTATTAGGCATGGAGAAGGAAGAGGCCTCTTTCAGGACATATATCAATCTTATCCCAAACGTTCAGAATGACCAATCACGAGAGGTGCTTCTGGCTTTAGCTCAGGAGGAGGTCAAGCACAAGCTCCGCTTCGAGACCGAATACAACATGTTAATCAACAAGACCTGAAAGAAAGCCTTCTAAAACAATAACTTTCAGAAAAGGCACATATCAAAAATCGAGCATCAACAGTCGAAATCCTATATTCGAATTCTCACTGAATGATATCCCATAAAAAAGAATCCGGGTGTAATGCCCGGATTCGGTTGTTTTATTAATTATTTTTTTGTGCCGCTTACGGCATTGCTGCTGCTACATCAGTAAGCTTCGGAATCATTCCCAGCAGGAAGACCATTGTAAAAATACCTACGGTCTCAACAATACCCATCGCAATCAGCAGGAAAGCAAAACCTTTGCCCTCGCTTTCACTAAGCGAGCGAATACCGGCGGCGCCGATCAGTCCCTGCATCCAGGCCGAAAGCATTTCGCCGAGCCCCGTTGCCACGCCAATTCCAAAAAGCAAACCCGCACTGGCAACGGCAATCTCCGGATGCTTTAATACTTCACCAATTTTATTCATAACAATCATGGCATAAAGAGTCTGGCTGATAGGCATACCCAGGAGAATGATATATGTGAAGTTCAGCGTCTTTCCGGCCTTTCCTTCCTTGCCCCATGCCCCGGCGGCAGACTGCCCCGCCGCACCAATGCCAACAGAACTGCCGAATGCCGCAAGGCCTAACATTATGACAACACCAATTTGCCCTAAAGCTGACCAACTTGTTAATGTTGTTTCTGCCTGAGCAAGAAGATTGAATATGCCGTTTGTTGAAACATCGCCAAATAATGTAATTGCAGTCATTTTATTTTACTCCTGAATCATTTTTAAAAGGTCTATACGAATAACCAATCCATTGCATTCCAAGATTGTTGGAAAATTCAAGCATATTTAAGCGAACACCATGAGCAAACAGCGCTATCATGGCTAATCCGATGTTTAGAGAATGTCCGAAGATCAACGTTGGTGTAGCAATAAACCATGAGCCTGAATTTAATGCCAACTCGTTAAAGCTGCTGGCAAGAACGCCGCTGGCCAGCCCTACCGCCATCAAGCGAACATAACTAATTATATCGGAAAATGCTCCCAGCATTGACAAAGGATAATTGGCAATTCCCAGCAAAACCATTTTTATAATATTCTTGCTCGGGGAATTAAATAAAATTGCCAACACTGTCCCGGCAATCAAAAGATAAGGCCACGGCGTTTCCCATGTAATGCTTGCGCTCAAGACAAACATCCGGACGACCCCAAGCATTCCCCAGACAAAAATCCCCCAGCCGACTTTACCGAGAAAACGCAAATCCGGGAATATCCTGAACGCCTGCCATAACTGGGCGATACTTAAATGTATTGCTCCCATCGTAAAACTTATCTGCATGAGCATAAAACGAGACTTATCCGTCATGTTCACCGGAATGGGGGGACTGTAGAGGATAAAGCCGAAGAAACTGCCGCATAAAAATCCCCAAAGAAGAGACACCACACCAACGATAATTAGCAATTTGGTAAAATTCGGGCCCAAAGCCGGTGATATTTTTTTATATCCCAACAATAAGCCTATGAATAAAACCGCCCCGTATCCGCCATCGCCGATAAGCATAGCCGCAAAAACCGGCAGCGCCAGCATGAAGGGTACCGAAACATCGAATTCACGATATCCTGCAACCGTACCAAGCATATCGAATAGCCCTTTGATGGGTTTGGTCCAACCGGGATACTCGATTAGTGTCGGCGGTTCTTCATTCTGACCTACAGGTATTATCTCGACAGCGGCGGTAATATTTTGTTCACTAAGGCCACCCGGCAGAAAATCAGCCTTCGAGGAAGGCACCCAACCCTGCAGGGCAAACAATGCTTCACTGGAAAGGCCGCTGTTTTGTACTATACATAAATCCGCCTGGGCCTGATATTCCTTACGCTCTTGTTCTATTGTTCCGATTAAATTGGCCAGTTGGGTCAGACGTATATTATGCTGTTTGAGAGAGGCATCCACCCGGGCGGCTTCTTTTTTAACTTCAGGAAGGTCGGTAGCCGGCCAGGGTATTTCTTTCGCCCCTTCAGGGGCCTGGAACTGTCCCGTCCGATCGACGACGGCAACCAGTACATTTTGCCCCGGTCCTCCGGCAACAGTTTCGATACATTCGGCTTCGAGCCCGGCCAACTCTTTTTGAGCCACGGAGAAAAACTTTACATCGATGCCAATTGAATGCAAATGTTCAAGCTGTTTGAGTTCGACATTGCCCCAGAGACCAAGCTGGTTCGCCGTTCGGTGTAATGCATTGAGGTGGTCTTTTTCTTCCACCATCGCTTTATGAATCGAAATAGTTTCTTTGGCGGCTTCCAGGGCGGGCAAATCGGCGGTAACATCGGAAGGTTCGATTGCCTTTAGAACCTGCATAGCATGGTCAAGAGTAGAGATTGCATTTATAGTTTGTTCCTTGGCGACAGCCCTGTTTGGATCAACAGGTTCCACATGCACAACTCCAAGCTGCGCCAGCGCATCCAGAAGCCGGGCGTGATTATAGCTCTGTGTGACGATATAGACTTTGGACATAGGTACAATCATATCGCAACCGTCTCCATGTGGCTTGCTTCTTCCTTTTGCTCTAATTTGGCCTTGGCTATTTTGGCCCGAGCTACGCTTGCCGTCATCTGGTCGCCCAGGGCGATGCGTATCCTGCGAATATTTTCTATAGTATTAGGGATCATGACTTTTTCAAAAAGGTTTACCCTCTGCATTACTTTTTTC
>Ga0315548_1002768_pt1 | contig 13485 bp, 16 predicted proteins | sample SalMarSW160110MG_2_FD_202540 | JGI IMG/M metagenome (GOLD analysis project Ga0315548, IMG submission 202540) | Salt marsh sediment microbial communities from the Plum Island Ecosystem LTER, Massachusetts, United States - Salt Marsh Sediment SW1601-110 ... | reverse complement strand
TATGACTTGCTCAATAAATGAGAGTTTGCGTTCATCAGGTTTTACCTGAGGCATTTCAACTCTCTCCGCTTCAAATAAGGAATATTTAAGCTCAGGCGAAAATCCCTCATAATCTTTTCTGCGGTGTAACAGGCTTGCTTTGAATATAGAATATTTTTCAGCAGGGAGGAAATGTTCCTTATCTCGTTTCTCATCTTTTGGAATAAAGCTGAAGGTATCTGTCTTAAAATGGATATGGAAATAGTCTCTGGAAAACCTTAAAGAGCCTGGCGGACAAATATCAACACATAAGCCGCAGAAGCAGCATCTACCATAGTCCAGTTTGGGCCGTTCATTTTTTATCCCTTCTTCAGGTTTAGACTCTAACTCGGGTATCTTTTCCATAGTAATCGCTTGATTAGGGCATATATCGGCACAATTGCCGCAGCCGGTGCACTTATCCCAATCGTTGAGGTGAAACCCTCTAAGTCTCTTTGCAGGCTCCTTAAGTTCGAAAGGGTATTTTAATGTCTTTGGCTTCTTAAAAAGATACTTAATCGCCTTAAATGGAGCTAAAATACTTCCCTTTTTCATATTCTTGCCTTTTCTCAAACCATATTCTGCAATTTATTTGATAAGAAACCAATAATATTCTGTATTGTGGTTTCTAATATCCTTTCTAACGCCTCTTGGCTATAAAAAGCTATGTGGGGCGTAAAAACAACGTTATCTCTCCTTAAAAGGATATGGTCTTTAACAAGACTACCTAACACTCGTAATTTCTTTGGGTCGTATAATAACTGTTTTTCTTCTTTTATCAACTCTTCTCCTTCTAAAACATCAAGCCCAACACCACTTAAGATTTTTTTATCAAGCGCTTCAATCAAACTTCCAGTATCCACAACCTCACCCCTGGAAGTATTTATAAGAATGGCCCCCTTTTTTATTAATTTAACTGTATCTTTATTGATAAGATGGTAAGTAGATTTATTGTAAGGAACATGAAGAGTAATTATATCAGATTCCTTTAGAAGGTTTTCAAGGGAGACGTACTTAAAACCGAGCATTTCGGCTAAAAACTTGTCTTGACGAACATCGTAAGCCAAAACCTGCATTCCAAAGCCTTTTGCGGTTCTGATTACATGCAAGCCTATATGCCCCACTCCAATAACACCCAGAGTTTTCTCGTTTAAATCAAATCCTTTTAAGCCCTCTATTGAAAAATCAGCTCTTAAGGTTCTCATATATGACTTATGAATATTTCGGGAGAGAGACAAAATTAAGGCAAAGGTATGCTCAGCTACTGTATTTTCACCATAAAAAGGGACATTGCAAACAGTAATCTTCCTTAATTTAGCTTCTCTTAAGTCAATGTGGTTAAACCCTGTAGACCTGGTGACTATTAATTTTAATTTAGGCAACTTATTTAAAACCTCTTTATCAATTTTTGAATAAATAAAAATAGAAACTATATCAAAATCCTTAATCCTTTGCACATTGCCCAAATTTAATGGCTCATTGTAAAACTCGAGAGACTGTTTCTTCAGTCCCCTCTTTAAAAATTTCTTCTCCCAGCCCTTGATTTCAAAAAATGCAATTTTTGATTTTTCCATTATCTATCTACCTCCAGTCATCTGTCTATCTCCGGCGCAACTACATACAAACTTATCATAATATTGCCCACATCAGCAATACTTGCGCCTTTCAATAATTTCTCTAAAATAACCAGCCCATGGGTATAGGAAGGGGTTCTAAAATGCGCCCTATAGGGCTTATCCCCGCCATTGCTTACCATATAAAGCCCGAGTTCTCCCCGAGAGGACTCAACCCTCACATAAGCCTCTCCCTTAGGTATCTTCCATTTAAATGGGTTGGGAACTTTATTGTAAACCTCTCCTTGGGGCATTTTATCAAGCAGTTTAAATATCATATGAACACTTTCTATCATCTCGTCTCTGATTACCCAGATTCTTGAGAAGGTATCACCATCTTCCCTGACAGGGACTGCAAAATCTATATCTTGATACGCGGCGTAAGGTTCAATCTTCCTGATATCAAGTTTTGCGCCTGTTGCCCTTAGAACCTGGCCTACTGCTCCCAATTCTTTAGCTTCTTCGCAAGTTAATCTTCCTATACCTTTTGCCCTTTCGTAAAATAAACGGTTATTAAAAAAGGTGCTATCATAATCCGGCACACAGCCGCCTATAGAGTGGAGTGTATTGACAATTTTATCCTTAAATCCTTCCGGAAAATCACGCCTTACTCCGCCAGGCCATAGATATATATGATAGACTCTGGCGCCGGTGAGTTCCTCAAAAAGGTCTAAGATAAGGTCTCTATGATACATTGCCCACTGGGCCACAGTATCAAAACCAAGCATATTGGCATAAGCCCATAGGCCAAATAGATGAGAGCCCACTCGGGCGAGTTCAAGATATATACTCCTTATATAATGCGCCCTCTCCGGAACCTCTATTTTAGCCAACTTCTCTACAGCCATTGCGTATACCATCTCCATTGAGTCTGGCTCTACTACATTTATTCTGCAGACCATTGGAAAGTTCTGTATCCAACTGCGGTATTCCATCAATTTCTCAAAACCGCGGTGCAGATACCCGGGATTAGTCTCTGCCTTCAAGATTCGGTCCCCTTCCACCTGCAAGGTAATACTGAGGTTCCCCACCATACCTAAATGTTGAGGCCCAAAAAACATTTCCAATTCCCTTTTCCTCATTCTGTTTCCTCCACTGGGGGAATAGGCCCAAAAACCTCTTCAACATACTTTCTGGTATCAAAATCTTTTCTAAAAGGAGGAATCTTGTATTCTCTTTCCAGAAAAAGAGGGGTTAATCTTGGATGGCCTGCAAAATTTATTCCGAAAAGTTCGTGGAGTTCACGCTCATAGGGCTCGGCATTTTTAAAAATAGGAATTACTGTCTTAAATTCTGCATTTTCCCGAGAAATTCTGGTCTTTAAGATTATATGTCCCTTTTCGGGATAGCAAGTAAGGATATAAACCAGCTCAAATTCCTTCTCTTTGAACCAATCCACACAGGAAATAAGGACCAAATGGTCATATCCTTTACCCTTCAGAAACTTCAAAATAGATATAATTTGCTCTTTTTTCACGCTCACAAGCAACCTGTCAGCTTCTGGAATATCCATCTGTGTGTCTTTAAAAAATAATCCGAGTTCCTGTTTTAATTTATCCATTTTGAGCTTTGAGCTCCTTTATTGGAAATAAAGGCGGCCACTCAAGCCTGCCCAACACCTTTTCCTGATTTGCGCGGTAATATTTATATTGCTCCCTGTATCTTACATAGCCTTTGGCCATCCCTTTATCGATTAACGTCCAAAGATGGGTTATAGCAACAATGATAGCTTCAGGCCTGGGCATACAGCCGGCAATCCAGCCGTCTATAGGCATGTATTTATCCAGATGCTTTATAGTATTGTATGAATCCCAATACATTCCTCCGTTTATAGGACAAGAACCAAGGCCTATTGTATGTTTTGGCTCAGGCATCTGTTCATAAGTCCTGATAATCGGCCTTAAGGTCTTTAGTGAAACATATCCGGTAATTAGAAATAGGTTTGCCTGTCTGGGCGTGGCTGCGGGAATTATCCCAAATCTTTCCGCATCCCACCTTGAGGTTATAACCGGAGGGACCTCAATTATCCCGCAGCCGGTGCAGAAATACACTACCCAAAAGGAATATTTATGCCCCATCTTCCCCGGTTCCTTAACCCACTTCTTAACGTCTTTTCTATCCATTAGCTTACCTCATTACCAGAACCAAAATCAATCCTAAAAGAGAGAAAGCTACCGGCCATCTCCACAGATACCTAAGTGCCTGCTCAATTCTCAATCTTGGAAAGACTGCATGAATAAAAACTACTAAAATAAACACAACCGTCATCTTTATAAAGAAGGTTACCGGATTACCCCCGCCCCCTAAGAACAAATCTACAAATAAGGCGATACCAATAAATAAGCTGAAGGCATGCTCAATCTGAAACAGGCCCAAGTATCTCCCCCCATATTCTACCGCCGGCCCTGATGAAATCTCCTGCGGCGCTCCTGCAATATCAAAAGGCCGAACCCCTAATATAGCCGGTAGAATCATAAGGTAGGCTATGCCTGATAAGAATAGAGGTGAAAATAACGCCCAGTGAAAATTTTCCTGTGCATTTACTATATCTACAATAGAAATTGTTTTGTAATAGGACATCGCTGTAAGCAATACAAACAGAAATGGAACTTCATAGCCCAAAGCTAATATAAATTTTCGGGAAATCCCAATACTAATATTTGGGTTTGCGCCCTCACCGCCTGATAGAGCAAACCATAAAGGTGCGAAAAGCATTATATAGAGGATAACAAGTAACCCCCCGGAACTGCTTAAGGCACACATCCCGCCAAAGGGAATAAAGAGGATTAAAACTATAGAACCGGTTAAAGATAAAATTATGCCCCAGTCAAAAATAGGGCCATGTGAAAATCCCCTCTGGTGAAATAATTTAATCAGATCTAAAAACGGCTGAATGATCGGCGGGCCATAACGCCACTGGACTCTTGCTATAATTTTCCTGAATAGGCCTAAGAAAAATATACCAATTATAAAGGCCAAAATGGGCGCCCCAATTATCTCGAATACCTGCGTTACCATAATTTCAATCCCAATTTAAGAATAATTAAGATGGCTAAAAATAGCACAATATAGGTTATATAAAAGCTCAAGTCTCCACAATAAATCTTCCTGAGCCTATCGCTTAAGTTTCTACCTCCTCTTACCAGCAATAAATAAAATTCATCTGCAAAATCCTTAAAATACGGTTTAATCATTCTAAATAACGGCTCATAAAATTCAACTGTATAGTGATATTTATCTTTAGGGATATACGCCCCTGCTGCGTAATTATTATCCTGAGCAATGCTTAGTTTCTTCTCGCCTACCCTGAAAAGGAACCAGACGAATATTAACGCTACCGAGATTGCCGCAAATATATTTACCATATTCAAAACTCCTGTTTCAGAAGCAATTCCCCAAATTGTAACGTTTTGGGGTTGAAAACCAAAAGAGGCAGCTATAGTATTTATAACTTTAAGAGGAATGCCGGGAAGAATCCCAAAAGCTATAACAACTAAACTTAAAAACAGTATCGGAAACCTCATACTAACAGGAATCTTTTTGACATTTTTGAACTTTTCTGGCAATTGTCCCAAGAATATATTATGGATAAGTTTATATGAATAAAGGATTGTCCCCCATGTTCCAAAAAGGGCTATAAAGGCTAAGAATGGATGTCTTCCTAAAATTAAGGCCTTATAGATTAACCACTTAGACACAAAGCCATTGGTTAAAGGAACTCCAATTAATCCAAGAGTCCCTGCTAAAACACAAAAAAAAGTGATGGGCATTTTCTTTATCAAGCCACCCATAGAATTCAAATCCCTTGTTCCCGTTCTATATTCTATTGCACCTACGCCCAAAAAAAGCAAGGCTTTGAATGCGGCATGATTAAAGAAATGAAACAGGCCGCCAAGAAACCCTAAACTCGTTCCAATAGTAATACCTAAAATTATGTATCCTACCTGGGCAATACTTGACCAGGCCAGGAGTCTTTTAGCATCATCTTGTAAGACAGCAATAAATGTAGGGACAATAATAGTTATCGCTGCCAATAAAGAAAGTATGTAATGAAAACTGCCTCCTCCTAAGTTTAGAAATACGCTTAAACCTGCGATTGCATACATAAAAAGGATAAAACCGTATGTGCCCATCTTTATTAGTATTCCAGAAAGAACAGCGCTAAATGGAGTTGGTGCTTCAGAATGGGCATCTGGAAGCCAGGTGTGAAAAGGTATAAGCGCATTTTTAATCCCAAAGGCAATACAAAAGGCAATTAAAATAAACAAGGTGTATCCGGAAGAAGCCTGGGTTATAAAGGAAGCAATCTGGGCTATATTTAAACTCCCGCAATTTACATAAAGGGATATTATCCCGATAAGCATTGCAGTAGAGCCGATAATAGACATAATGATATATTTCATACCCGCCGCCAATGCCGGCCCGCGGTTATAGCTTATAAGCAGAAATGTTGCCCAGGACATAATTTCCCAGAAGATATAGAAAGAAACCAAATCAGCGCTTAAAACAATACCAAGCATTCCCGCATTTACTAAAAGGACCGAAAAATAATAGAAGTTGAGCCTCTCTTTTCCTTTCATATAACTTAAAGAAAAGATTATCGAAAGCGTTGTTATGGTCTGAGTAGCTATAGCGAAGAACCAGGAAAAGGGGTCCAGCCGTAAAATAAGGGGAAGATTGAGAAAATGGAAATAACTTTTTTGGAGAGGTCTGCCGTAAAGACAGGAAATAATTGCTATCAAAGTTAAAGAAATAAAAACAGCAAAAAAGTTACGTAACTTTGAGGAAATCTTGCCTAAAAAGTAAGTAAGAAGTGCACCGCCAAAAACAATTATAAGGAGATATTCTAAAATCATCTTAATACTTCCTGAATGTATCCGATTCTATTTAAAAGTTCTCCGGCTGCCGGGTTTAAAATACCAGTTACTAATTTCGGATATATCCCTATGACTATAATCAATATCATTAAGATAAATATGGGGATTAAAGCAGTAGCAGGAGCTTCCTCCCCGCCTACGCCAAAGCTTCGGCGGGCAGGCCTTTTGCGATTAATCTTCTCACTCTTAAAATATAAGACCTGCACTACTCGGAAAAAATATGCCCCTTCAATTATTGTTCCCAAAAGGACAATTCCTATAAAAACCGTATATAACAAACTTTGCCTTTCCAATGCAGAGCGAATAATCAAAAATTTACTCCCAAATCCTACAAATGGCGGAAGGCCTATTAAGGAAAAAGCGCCAATGGTAAAGGCTAAAGAGGATAAAGGCATTTTCTTCCCCATACCTTCCAGGGAAGATATTTCCATTGAGCCTACTCGATAGATCATATATCCTGTAGCCAAAAACAGAAGCACTTTGGAAAGGGCATGGGTTATAAATTGAAATAAACCTCCTGCTATTCCATAATTTGTCCCGATCCCTAAAGCAAAAAGGATAAGGCCTATCTGGCCGATACTTGAGTAGGCAAGGAGCCTTTTTATATTACTCTGGCTGAATGCGGATAACTCCCCCACTAACAGGGTTAAAAGGCCTAAAAGGACAAGAAAAAGAAGTATGCTGGACGCCCCAAAAACAGTAAATACAACCCTGGCTATGGCATAAATCCCTACCTCTATGGCAATCCCTGATAAAACTGCGCTTATGGTGGATGGAGCAGAAGAATGGGCATCCGGAAGCCAGGCGTTGAGAGGAAATAAAGCTGCTTCCACTCCAAATCCGGTAATGAATAGAACAAGAGGAACAAAAAGTTGAATTGGACTTACTGAATGTATACTTCTGGCAATATCAGCCATATTGAGAGTTCCAAATTGCCCATAAACAAATGCGATTGCAATTAAAATAAAAGCCGAACCGATAGAGCCCTGAATCAGATATTTAGATGCGGACTCCACACCTGCTTTGTTTCCTAAATAGGCGACCAACACATAAGAGGAGATGCAGAGAATTTCAAAAAAGACAAAAAGATTAAATATATCCCCTGTCAAAACAACGCCTGTTGCACCTGTAAGAAGTAAAAGGTAAAGCATATGATACTTCTCACGAGCCCCTTCCTTTATATAATCCAGCGCATATATAGAAACAAGAAAACCTACCAGAGCGATTAAACATGAGAATAAAATACCTACTGGGCCAGCAAATAACGTTATGCAGAAAGGCGCAGGGAACCCTCCCAGGGAAACAACTACAGGCCTTCTTATAACCTCTGGCATTAAAATGAGGGAGGCGACCAGATTAAACAGCATAGCAATGGGAGGAATATACTTTCCTATTCTTTTAGAAATAAATCCCAGCAAAGGAATAGAAAAGGCAAATGCTAAAGGAACAGCAATTAGAAGAACAGGGTTTACCATCTCTGCTCCTTTATCTTTCTCATATCAAGGGTTCCATAATGCTGATACAACCTGATGGCCAGGGATAAAGCCAAAGCCAAGACTGCCACACCAATAACAATTGCTGTTAAAACCAGTGCCTGGGGAACAGGGTCAACCATATTTCGAGGATTGAGACCAGTTTTTGAAAAAATAGGCGCTGTCCCCTTTTTAATATACCCTATGGTGATAAGCAAAAGATTAACTCCGGTATCCATAATAGCAAGTCCTATTATCATTTTGATCAAATTATGCTTGGCCAAGAGAATATATAGCCCGATGAGTATGAGTCCGACTGCCCCTATATAATAAATATAATTATTCAAAAAACTCATTCACTTATCCTCATCAAACCATCAATGATTCCTGCCAATTCCGCTCCTACCTTAAATCCAATAGCAATATAAATTATAGGGATAATACCTGCACTGAATAAAGTATTAGCTACTCCTTTTGGTAAAAAGTTAAAAAGGAAATAACCGCCAAAAGCTAAACCTAAAATACCAGTAATTACAAATGTCAACCCTGCAATTGACTCTGTCACTTTAAACCGTGCCTCATTTATTCTCTTCTTAGGACAGCTCAAATAAATAAGCAAGAATCCTGAAGCAATAATTGCTCCACCCTGAAATCCTCCTCCTGGCGTAAGATGTCCGTGAATAAAAATATAAGTACCAAACAACAAAATAAATGGGAAAAGAAATTTACAACCGGTAGAAAGGACAAGGCTTGAAGGCATAATCTCCCTTTTAGTTTTCTTCTTAACAGTTGCGAGAACAGCCCCCAATCCTAAAGCAGCGATAAAAAGCACAGTAACCTCACCGAGGGTATCAAACCCTCTATAATTTAAAACTACTGAGGTCACTATATTTACTGCGCCTGTCTGGCCTACCCCTTTATCTACATAGTAGGCGCCTACCTTGGTTTTTGGCACAGCAAAGGGAATCTTCATCAAAGTCAAAACAATCCCTATGGCTATCACTGAAAGTAATATTATGCTAACGATTTTTCTCATTCTTCTCTTTTTGTTCTCCTGATTGTAATAACAAAAATAGCGGTTACCAGGGCTGCGCCAATAGAGGCCTCAGCCATAGCCACATCTGGCGCCTGTAAAAAGTAAAAAAGTATAGCGGCTATTAAACTAACGATACAAGAAGCAATTACCGCATTCAGCAAATCTCTAAATATACAGGCAGAAACTGCCGCAACTAACATCACAAATACTAAAAGAATAATAAATATTATCATATTAATGTGTCATTTTGCATTTTCATGGCATTCTTTAAATTCTCTGGTCTTATCTACAACACTTCTATCACACAGAGGAACACCACTTTTACAAGATGCCCTGCCTAAGGCGTGGTTAGATATCGGATTAGTTAAAAGTATGAACAAAGCAACAATTAAACATTTCCAGAACCAGGCCGGCTCCATTATTCCTACGCCAATAATGGTAAAAAAGGAACCAAAAGTACTGCACTTTGTCCCTGCCTGCAGCCTATTATAAACATCGGGCAATCTGAATATTCCCAGACTGCCCAAGAAAAGAAATACAACGCCAATCCCTGTAACTATCTCGCCTATTAATTGCATTTAAATCCCCTTTTCCAAAAATCTGGCTATGGCTACAGAACCCACAAAGGTTAGAACTGCGTAAACTAAAGAAACATCTAAATAAATATACCTTTTAAAGATATATCCCATAAGAACCAATAAGGCGGCGGTAACCGTAGAGAGTGTATCTAATGCTACCGCCCTATCCGCAGCGGTAGGGCCTTTAAGCATTCTTAAAAGGCAAAGAAAAATAGCTATCCCAATAATTATAAGAAAAATAGTCTCACTCATTCAAATATTATCCTTAAATATTTTTCAAATCTTTCCCCGATGATTTTTGTTGCCCCCTCAATACTCTCTGTTCTTACATATATCCAATGAATAAGTAGGTTGTTACCCAATATATCAAGGGTAAATGTCCCCGGGGTAAGCGTAATAGAATTCGCCAGAAATAATTTTGCAATGTCGCTCTTTAAGCCGGTCTTTATAAGCACTATGCCTGGTTTTATCGGCATCTTGGGATGTAAAACTCTATAAGCAACATCAAAATTTGCCTTGATTATTTCTTGAAAAAGGACGAGCGTATAGATGAGAAGGTAGACAAATCGCTTAAGGGTAAAAGGCGGAAACCCAAGCTCAAGGTAATATCTATTTAACCATACGGCCAGAATAAGACTTAGCAAAATTCCGCTAAAGAACTCTTGATATCTCAAAGTATTAGTAAAACAAAACCATACTAAAATTAGGAACACAAATAGATATAAAAAGGTCTTAACCCTATCCTTGAATAGATATGCTATTTTCTGCATCAATATCCCTCAATAAATTTTATAGTTCTTTAACTTACAGACAGCATGCATCCTGAGCAGCTAAAACTAAAGGGTACATTGTAGGCGCTGATGTGAGATAAGGGTGAGTTGCCATTTGTAATGTTTCCAATTCTGTTAAAGAGACTCTTTTTTGAATTGCTACGCCAATAATATTTATCATTTCCCCGCAGGACATTCCCCCGGCAACCTGTCCGCCTAAAATAATCCCTGACTGCTTAGAAAAGACTAATTTGACTTTGAGGCTGTTTGCGTTGGGCATAGTAGAAGGGTGTTTATCTACTCCTTCAAAATTTCCTGTTACAATTTCAAACCCTTCTCTTTTAGCGCTATTTTCAGTATGGCCGGCCGTTGCCAAGACTAAACCATCTACATAAGTTGAATATATCCCTATGGTCCCTTTATTTTCTCTAACAACTTTTAACTGATATAGGTTTGCGCCGGCAATTCTTGCCTCTGCGCAAGCTGTAGAAGCAAGTAAAATTTGAATATCTCTTCTGGTAAAAAAGTCTCTTTTCCCGGCGCAATCGCCGATAGCAAAAATATCTGGGTCAATTGTCCTCATATATTCATCGACCCAAATGCCTTTGCCCTTTCCTAAATCTAAACCTGCTGCCTTTGCTAATTCTGTATTAGGAATTGCGCCAATACCCAAAATGGCATAATCTATGTTTAGTTTACCGCCATTTGATAAAATGACCTGCTCCACTTTCTCATTTCCAATAAACTCTTTTACCCGAATGCCAGTTAAAATATTTACCTCTTTAGAAACCAACCTCTCTTCTGCTAAACGGGAAAACTCAGGGTCAAAAGAATTGGCCAGTAGATTAGGAAGCATCTCTACTAAATATACCTTTAAACCCTTTATTTTAGAAAGCTCATCTGCAAATTCTACTCCAATAAATCCTCCACCCAATACTGAAATATTCTTAGCGCTCTTAACTTTTTCTATTACATCTTTAAGGTATTCCATATCCTTATGGATTGAAAAAACGCCACCTTTATCAATACCCGGGATCGGAGGTAATATTGGTTTTGAACCAATAGCCAGAATCAACTTTTCATAATGATATATATCATTATTTTTTGTGTGAATACATTTTTCTTTGCGTTCTATTTTTACCGCTTCATCTATAACAACATCAACACCGTTCTTTTTTAAAGCGGCTGCACTCATTGCATTTTCATCAGGGGTCTTTAAACTGGCAAACATATACGGGATACCGCAGGGAATACAGCCTTTTTCTATGCTTTTAATCAAGATAATCTTTTTATTTGGATAATATTTATGTGTTGTAACCGCGCTTATAATCCCGGCAGGGCCGCCGCCTACCACCAATACATCTACTTTCTTTTCCATTGTCTATCCCTCCTAATCTGTTTAATGGATTCGCTTATCCTACTTTTTGTTAACCAAGAAATAAGAAAGCGTTTCCAGCTCGCGTGATAAGTCTACATCTTTAACCTTGACATTTTCCGGAACATTTAAGCTGGTGGGGGCAAAATTTAAAATACACTCAACTCCTCCCTTGACTAACTTATCCGCTACTACCTGGGCTGCTTTGGCAGGAACAGCGATAATACCAATAGATACCTTTTTTTCTTTAACTGCCCTTCCCAACTCATCTATGGATTGAATGGTAATATCTTTCACCTGCCTGTCAATTTTTCTTGCATTTAAATCAAATGCCGCTACTATATTCAGCCCCCGTTCCTTAAATCCCGGATAATTTAGAAGGGCAGAGCCTAAGTGCCCTATCCCACAAACTGCAACATTCCAGGTCTTCTCCTTGCCCAGTATCTTTCCTAAAGCGGCTTTAAGCTCGCCTGTGTTGTAGCCGGCGCCGCTTGTGCCAAACTGGCCGAAATAACCTAAATCTTTCCTCACCTGGGCATCGCTTAGATTAGTTCTCTCGCCTAACTCCGCAGAGGAAATTGTATGAATATTAAACTTGGCTAATTCTATAATCTCGCGTAGATAAACAAAGAGCCGCGAGATTGTCCCTTCGGGTACTTTTTTGTTAGGCATCATTGGAGATAAACTCTTTTACCTTATTAGCAATAAAAGGAATTCTTTGTTTAATTATAGCGCTGAGCTCTAAACCGAATGAGGTGTCTTTGGGCTGGATACCCACTATGATTATTCCACTAGAAATATTCAGGCCCTCAGCCAGGGCCAGTGTCTCTAAAAGGGTCATTCCGTGGGTGGAAAGCATATTATTAAAACCTGCCTTTTTAATCTCGGAGCTCTTGAAGGCCTTAATTGTGCCCGGCTTTTCTTTCATGTCCACGGCATCAATAATAATCACGCGCTCAAAATCCGGGAGGTATTTTAAAAGGTCAAGGCCGGATAAGTCTCCCCTTTCCAGGCTTACGCCCTGCGGAAGCGGTTTCTTTTCCAGTTCGTCTATCACACGCGTGCCGACGCCGTCATCGCCCCTTAATATTGAGCCGATACCTATAATCAGAGTTTTTCTCTCAGACAAATTCCACATCCAGCATATGGCAGGAACAGGAAATGCAGGGGTCATATGCCCGCACCAGCATCTCCGCCTGAAGCCTGATTTCATCTTTTGATTTATTGAGAATTTCGGGGAGCATCTTCTTGAAATCCAGGTCAATATTGGCCAAATTCTGATTGGTGGGAATAACACAATTGGCCGACTGGACCAGGCCTTTTTCGTCAATGGTATAATCGTGGAAAAGCGTTCCGCGGGGGGCCTCCACCGCGCCTACGCCTTCTCCGGCATTTATTTTTAAGCTTGGCCACTCATCGCTGCGCGGCCAGGAACTAACCACCTGATCATAATCTATGCCTGTTTTAAGAAAATGCTCGATTATCCCAATAGCATCATAGAGACAATGCACAATCTCAACCAACTGGGCTATGGAATTCATAAAGGGATTATAGCAGGGCGGCTCAAACTTAAGCGCCCTGGCAACCGATTTTGCCTGTTCGTTCAATTTATCAAAGTTAATATTAATCCTGGCTAAAGCACCCACCATATAAGATGCCCTTTTGTTTTTGGAATGTTTAGATGTGCTGTGCGAGACATGGAATTCGTGCACAACTTTTTTATAGTCATCCGCGTTTAGTTTTTTG
>Ga0315548_1002767_pt1 | contig 13487 bp, 8 predicted proteins | sample SalMarSW160110MG_2_FD_202540 | JGI IMG/M metagenome (GOLD analysis project Ga0315548, IMG submission 202540) | Salt marsh sediment microbial communities from the Plum Island Ecosystem LTER, Massachusetts, United States - Salt Marsh Sediment SW1601-110 ... | reverse complement strand
GCATCAAAAGGTTTGCGGGTCGACCTCAACGCCAATTTTCGCTCGGCGAAAGGTATTCTTGATTTTGTCAACAAAATATTCAGTCACATAATGACGGCTTCCTTCGGAGATGTCGATTATGAGGAGTCGGCGAAGCTAAAGCCGGCTAACGATGTAGCAGATAACGAAAACGCAGTAGAGTTCCATATTCTCGATGAAAAAAGTATGGACAGCGATGTCGAAGAGCGGCAGGGCGATTCTGGCGAGAGTGTCATCAGCTCGCGACAGCGTCAGGCGGCGATGATTGCCAAGCGCATCGGGGAAATGGTCGGAGCGGATACCGGCAGAGCGGAGTTCCAGATATACGATAAACAAAAGCAGTGCCTGCGAGATGTCCAGTATCGTGACGTTGTGATATTGATGCGCTCTTTGGCCAAAAAAGCCAACGATTACGTCGAAGTGCTGCAATTAGCTGGTGTGCCTGTCAGCTGTCAGGCAACAGCAGGGTATTTCGAGGCAACTGAAATCACCGATGTATTGAGTTTGCTGAAAGTTCTGGATAATCCTCAGCGTGATATCGAAATGGCGGCATTATTACGAAGTCCTTTTTTCAAAATAAGTGACACCGAATTAGCGAAGATAAAACTGCACAGCGATAAGAGCGAACAGAACGGAAACTTTTATAACCGTGTGGTCGAATACTGCGAAAGCGGCAGGGATATTAAACTTGCCGGCAGGTTAAAAGAAATACTTATACAAATTGAAAACTGGCGAACCGAATCGCGGCAGGGAAAGCTCGCAGATTTAATCTGGCAGATTTACCGCCAGACGAACTTTTTGTCATTTGTTTCTGCACTTGCGAACGGCCAGGCGCGCAGGGCAAATCTTCTTAAACTACACGACAGGGCCATTCAGTTTGCAGGCTTTGCCACAAGTGTCGGCATACCTTCGCTGACCCGCTTCGTCGAATTTATCGAGAAACTTCAGCAGACCGGACAGGACTGGTCACCGGCAGAGCCGCCGGAGGCAGCCGGAAATGCCGTCCGAATTTTAAGCGTCCATAAAAGTAAGGGCCTGGAATTTCCGGTGGTCTTTTTGGCTGAGCTGGAAAGCAAATTCAATAAAAAAGATATTTATGCAGACTGCCTTGCCGATGCCGACTATACACTCGGCCTGCAGGTCATCGACCGCGAATCGAACAGCAAACTCCGTTCGCTCGCTCACGAGGTTATTGCAGAAGAAAAACTTTCGACGGCACTGGCGGAAGAAATGCGAGTCCTTTATGTCGCGGCAACGCGGGCCAGAGAGAGGCTTATTTTGACCGCCTCACAAAAACAAACCAATTGCGGCAAGGTTATCTCGAACGGATTATTTTTTGGCGGTGAACCCATCCCCGGCTGGGTGCTTGCCGAGTGCCAAAATCCTCTGGAATGGATTCTCTATGGCCTTTGCGACCAAAAAAGTCTGCATAATGCTTTTGAGACTGGCCTTATGGGGAAGACAATCGATGATAAACTATTCAATCTGAGAGTTTGCAGGCAGGTTGAGCTTGAACAACTATCTGAGTATGTTCGAAACTTAAGAAACAGTAAATTAAATCGGCCTGTTTCTGCTGTAGAAGAGTCACACACGAAACGAAAAGAATCAGAATTACTCTCCCAGGTCAAAAAGTCCTTGAGCTGGCGGTACGAATTCAGTGATGCGGTAGCTTTGCCGGCCAAGCAGTCAGTGACGCAGCTTATTCATCGTAACGATGAATATGTGAAATTCGATGTAGCACGGCCATCCTGGCCGTGTTTTCACGGGCTGGAAGCCCGTGTTACGAAACCCCGATTAATCGGCACGGCTACACACCTTGTAATTTCCCAGCTTGACTTATCTAAACCCGTAACCGGAGAGACAATTGAAAAAACAAAAGAAAAACTTTTAGCCGATGGTGCTATCAGTGAAAACGTTGCTGAGCGTATCGACACGCAATCGATATTGTCTTTCTTCGAGAGTGATTTAGGCAAAATGGCTGTTGGTGCCTGGCCGGATGTCTGGCGCGAATGGCCGTTCACCTTTGCTTTCCCCGCTTCATCCGTCGCTTGTGACCCGTCGCTCGTCGCTCAAGTCACAAGTGATGAAACAATTGTTGTTCAGGGGATAATTGATATGTTAATCCAAACGCCAGAGGGATTAGTTATTATTGATTTTAAAACTGATAATATAACAGCTGGAGAGGTTACCGTCCGTGCCGAGTTTTATCGCCAGCAGTTAGAGCTTTACGGCAATGCTGCTTCAGCTATCCTCAAATCAAAACTTCTCGCCAAATGGCTGTATTTCCTGACGCCGGGTTGTGCGATTGAGGTTTGAACAGAAGACAAACAACAGAGAATTGGGATTTCCGATTTTCGAATTTCTATTGTCGATTTAAAATTGCGAATCGGTCAATTTTTTATTGCCGGTAGTCCGGTAATGATATGAAGGACGCTTAAAATCGGCTGTGTTTTAAAATCCTGAGACTCTACAGGGTGTTGGTTCTTGACTTAATGAAGTAAATCTGATAGAATAATTATACTCGCTATGGGGGCGACAAAGTTTATCTTACATTTTTCCAACAAGGCTAATGTGTAGTTTTTTAAGAGTTGTACATTAACTAACGGTTCGACAGTCCTGAGCTCACCGTCGAAGGATTGGCGTATGTAAGAAGGGGGGTAGTGATGAAAAGTTTAGTCACTTCATTATTAGCAGTTTCAATCGTTATGTTTGCAGTATGCGCAGGGCCGGTTGAAGCCACAGTCCTGAGACTTAGCGACTACAGCTCGGAAGACGAAAGCCAGCCTTATTTGGCAGAGTACCTTGATGCTGAATTAAATTTTTCGGTGGTGGATAGTACGCTGACGCTTAGCGTAACCAACCTGACACCTGAGAACGAAGGTGACCCTGCATTTAAGATGAGCAGGATATACTTCAATGTTACTGATAACGTAGAAGACTTAACTTTGACTGATGTTTATGCATCTGAAGGATTTGCTACTGAGGGATGGAAGTTAGGTTTTTTGGAGGATGGCTTTATTGTCGGTGGATTCGGTCGTTTTGATGTGTCCCTTAAAGGCAGCCAGGGTAGTTATGGGTCTGTTGTCAAACCAGGCCACACCGTTAGCTTTGTCTTTCAGATTAGTGGTGCTGGGCCGTTTGTTGACAGCGACTTTATAACATTAAGCTCGCCACAGGGTGGGCACATTGTTTCGTATGCAGCAGCGAAGTTTTACAATGGCTGTACAAGTGCGTACGGTGCTACCAATGTTCCTGAACCCGCATCCGCAATGATATTAGGGTTGGGTAGTCTCTTTTTTGCCCTGAGACGCAGACAACGCTGAGCAGCAAATGGAGCATTGCTTCCGACTTCGCTTTCGCTACGCCGGACAAGTCGGCGAGGCAGGCCAGCGACGGTATGCCTGCCCTAGCTCGGCAGACACGCCGTGGCCTGACGGCTTTCGCTTGGTTTTCTGGTGTTTCTGCGAAAACGCCCGTGAGGTTTAGGTTAGGCGGATTTGGCGGCTGTTATTCTTGCGCCTGTGGGCAGGACATAATATAGTCTATACAATCGGTTAAATTAGCTGTTGCGACTGCGACGGTGCTATCAGCGGCACCATAATAGAGGTCGAGCTGATTGGTTTCTTTGCGAATGACAGCCCCAGAGGGGAACACTACATCACCAACATCACCAATACGTTCGTATGGCTCTCGCGGCCCCAGGACCCACTCATCACCTCGCCGCAACACTTTCCATGGTTCCTCCAAATCCAAAAGTGCCATTCCGAGGCGGTATATGCCTCCAGCTGAGGTAACGCGTACACCATGATAGAATAACATCCAACCTTGTGGAGTTTCTATCGGCTGACAGGCCAGGCCGACCCTATGGCAGTCCCAGTAGGCAGACCTTGTTCTAATCAATAGTCTGTGGTCGCCCCAATGCTTAAGGTCGGGTGAAAAACTAATCCAGATGTGGGCTTCACCTCGTACTATAGGGCGATGAATCAATGCAAATCGGCCTCTGAATCTGCGAGGAAGCAGACAGGCATCTTTGTCCTCCGGCGGCAAGAGAGAACCGAGGCGGGCAAAGGTTCTGAAGTTTTTGGTAATGGCCAGCGAGACGACAGGGCCACCCTCACTGAAGGAGATATACGTAATGGCAAATTGCTTTTGTTCTTCAAGCCAGATAATGCGTGGGTCTTCCAGGCCCCACTTTTCCTCCCGGGAACTTTGGTCGGCTTCAAGAGTTGGTTGAGGGTCAATTTCCCAGTTAGTAAATCCATCTGCACTGCGTGCAACAGTCAGATGCGAGAAACCCCGCATGTCCTCGACGCGGACCAGCAGGAGTGTTTCTGTATTTAATTTGGTGGCTCCGGGATTAAAGACAGCATTTGTTGGATAAGGCCAATTGTCCGGTGTCAATATGGGGTTGCCCTGGTATCTCTTAAAAAGCTCGTGTGCTTTTTGCTGCTGTAAAATATCGGCCATTGTTTCAACCCTAAAAATCAAGGGACATAATGATATCAATCGTACATAACCTAAATTTTAATCGGCAAGTTGGGTAATTTACTGTAAGCCAAAGTTCTAAATTTAGATACGACCGTATAAAAAATTTCTCATTAGACAGGTGAATTGGACTAATAGCCGGATATTCCGCGGTTGGAGAATCCGTGATAGATTCACTACTGTCACTTCTATGTTACAGGGCAAAATTTCTAACGGGGCTGACCAGTTGCGTTCTGTATAAGTTTTGATACAATAAGCAGGTTTGTATAAGCTCATCATGGTGGCCTTGAGCGACAATTTTACCATCATCCATTACTACAATCACATCTGCGGAAATAACGGTGCTGAATCTGTGAGCGATAATAAAGGTGGTTCTATCCTGCATAATTTCCTCGACGGCCTTGTGAATTTTAGCTTCGCTGTCGGCGTCAACCTGACTTGTTGCCTCGTCGAAAATCAAGATTGGCGGATTTTTTAGAATTGCCCTTGCAATGACAATTCTCTGTAATTGACCGCCGCTAAGGCCGGCACCGTGCTCACCGATTATCGTGTCATATCCGTCCGGCAGGGGCTCAATAAACTCATGGGCGAAGGCACGTTTGGCTGCGGTAATTATTTCTTCGCGGACAGTATTGGATTTACCGTATGCGATATTCGCCGCTATAGTATCATTGAATGTTACCACGTTTTGCGTGACTATACCAATTTGGTTCCGCAAACTTCGCAGTGTTACATCATAAATGTCTGTACCGTCCATCAGAATCCGGCCGCTGTCGGGGTTATAAAATCTCGGTATCAGATTTGCAAGAGTTGTTTTGCCTGAGCCGTTGGGGCCTACAATAGCAACGTTATGGCCTGCCTGCACGGTAAGATTTATTCCCTTTAGTACCGGTCTGTTGCTAGCCGGATAGGTAAAGACAACATCTCTGAATTCTATTTTTTCCTTTAGCTGCGGCAGCTCAATTGCGTCTGGTTTTTCAAACTCGGCCGGCTCATCTATAACCGCAAATACTCTTTCCGCAGCGGCATTTGCTTCCTGCAGCTTATTCCAGATATCAGAAGTTTTTCTCGCTGACTCGGCAGCGAATCCTAATGCAATCAACAATGTAAAAAAACCGGAACCTTCCATCTTTCCAGCAGTAACCCACTGTGCTCCAACTACCAACGCTGCCGAACCTGCTGCCATCCCGAGGACTTCCATTACAGGCATAGTAGCCGCATCAACTTTTGAAATCTTAAGCAATTGTTTTAACAATCTTCTATTTATCGCTTTGAAGCTCTCTCGTTCATATCCATAACGGTTATAAATCTTGACCACTTTTAGCCCCGCCATTGTTTCCTGAAGCTTCCCCAGCATTTGGGAGCTGGCCATCAGCGATTTTCTGGTAGCCCTTTTCATTTTTTTGCCGAAACCAATTACTAACCATAGAATAAAAGGAGCGCCACACAGAAAAATAAGTGTTAACTGCCAGTTAAGCCACATCGCAAACCCTAAAATAAAAAGTACATTTAGTGGCTCACGCAGGGCTTTTCCAAGCATTATTTTAATGGCCTTACCCATTGCGCCGGTATCGCGGACAATCCTGCTGATGGTATCACTTGGCCGCTCGCTGGCAAAAAAACCAATGGGCATATTCATCGCATGGTCAAAGGTATCTTCCCTCAAATGATTTATTCCCACCTGCACAACTTTCTGTGCCAAGTATTCCTGATAGAACTTTGCCAGGCATCGAATTATCGTGAGTGCACCTACCCCTAAAATAATGAAGATTACTGCTTTGGTTGTGTTTTCCTTGGTTTGCTCTCGTGGCAGAAGGCTCATCAATTTTTCTAAACGGTCCGCGTAAAATGCCTTATGCCCCGCATCAAGTGTTAATGTTTTGGTCTCGGCGATACCTTCTTTATTGTCCCTGCGTATTTGAATGGTAAGCTCAGTATTTGTTGGTGCGGTTGCAAGTTTTTCAAGCAGTTTAGGAGAAGGAATTTTGTCTTTGTCCTGCAGGATTAAAAGATTGGCGGCGCCAATAATTTTGTCAAGTTTTTGCAAGCCTGCTTTTTGAGCAAGGCTGTTGTTCTTAATATCTGTGACGAGCAAATAGGATTCGATATCAGATTCGGCGAAATCCTTTTTTCCCGGTACATGGAAGGATACACCGTAACGATGTTTGCTGAGCCCTCTTTCCACCCAGCCGTGCAGGCCTTCCTCGCCCATCATCACTTTTAGAAGCGGTATGACGGTCATAAAGCTCAGTGATAAAAGAGACGAGACGACCATCGCGCTGAAGACCACGACGATAATCCTCGGCCATTGAGGCCAGACGTACTTGAATACTCGCCTAAAAGACTTCATTTTCTTTCTTCCAGGATTAACTCTAAACCAAACAATCTAACAAACCCATGCCTTGAGGTCAAGTCTTAATATTATTGACTGATAGTGCTATTTCTGTTAAACATACTCGTTTTTAAGGGACAAAAGTAGTAAATGAAAATTGACACTTTTATTTTAGGTGCGTATGAAACCAACTGTTATATTCTGCGCGAGAGCGAGACAGCCGGGGACTGCCTGATTATTGATGCAGGTCTGGAGCCGGGCAGGTTGATAGATTTTTTTCACCAGGAGAAATTAAATCCTGTTGCAATTGTCCTGACTCACGGTCACATAGACCATATTGCAGGTGTAACTGCATTACGCACCGAGTTTCCCGACATAAAGGTTTATGTCCATAAACTCGATGCCGAGATGCTCACAGAGGCCCGCAATAATCTTTCCGTTATGATGGGAGCGGCGTTCAGCACTGAGCCTGCCGACTTGTTTATCGAAGAGAAAAGCGTAATCGAGGATGCAGGCATAAAATTGGAGGTACTTCATACACCGGGTCATACACCGGGCGGTATATGTTTATATTCAAAGGACGAGGGGATTGTATTTACAGACGATGCGCTCTTTGCAGATTCAGTTGGACGTACAGACTTTCCCGGAGGCAGTATGGCACAATTGGTAAAGAGCATAAAAGAGAAACTTTTAATTTTGCCTGATGATACCATTATTTACCCGGGCCATGGCCCAGCAACAACAATAGGACGGGAAAAGGCACACAACCAATTCCTGCAATGACCACTTCATACTGTTTAGTATTCGAGCCGGCAATATAGCGGATGTCGAGTCCTATAAGCAGCACGCTTTTATCCTCAAACAGTAAGTCAAATATAAAAGACAGATTTTATAAATTCTTTGACAGTAAGAACCTATGGTTTTGGGAACTGCTGTATTCTGTGAACTATATATTGAGACTTTATTAAAGAAGGAAGTATCACCTTGCTGCTACCGATATTAAGAAGGTAACAAATCTGACTTTTGGGGGTAGAAGTCAAGGACAGGGTAATATATCACTTTAATTTTAGGGGGCTTGTTATTATGTTCACTCGGAAATACGCTTTAACACAAATATTTGTTTTGGTACTCTTGTTGGTATCCGCCTTTCACATACAATCATGTACCCAGCGGCTGGCAAGCAAGCCCAAAGATTTATTTGAGATGTCTCTTGAGGAATTGATGGAGGTGGAAGTAATCGTCACCTCGGAACAATCTCTAAAAAAGGATGAGTTATTTGGTACTTCACATGCGGCTAATATCAAGGGCATTCACTATAGTAACCTCACACAGATTTCTGTGAATCCATGGCCTGTTGTTGGTGCAAATATACAGAAAACCAACAGCGCAACAGACTTCTTTGAGATGTCCCTTGAGGAGCTGATGGAAATAGAAATTACTTCCTGAGCACGCTGGCTATAGCCCAATAACGATAATAGCACGCAAAATAGCCTACGAGTCGTTCTTTCGATAATTGCTTTGTAGCATTTCGCCAGAAATGGTAAACTTGCATCCTAATATCAGAATTTTCCGCTTTTATTATATATGACTATCCGGATTAAATCAGAGCTTGTGCGGAGGGGCTGGAAAAGCTTCGTGAATGAACAAAAATGATAGAAGATTTGATGTATTGGCTACATTTGCCTGTGTTGGTACGCTGCTTTTGTGGTCGGTCGGGCCGAATTTTATAAAATTTCTGACCGGGTATCTCGACTCGTGGACGCAAAATATGCTGCGTTATCTGGCAGCTTGTTTATTCTGGCTGCCATTTTTAATATTTTCCTTTAACAAAAAACGGGTTGACAAAAGTATCTGGCGGCGGGCTCTTTTACCGGCTGTACCAAATATTGCTATGCAGAGTTTGTGGGCCGCGGCTTTTTACTATATAGACCCAGCTTTTATGGTCCTGCTGACGAAAACTTCTGTTATCTGGATAGCTGGTTTTTCGTTTGTTTTCTTTGCTGATGAAAGGGTGCTGGTCAAGAGCAAACGCTTCTGGCTGGCTGCGGCATTATCGGCAATCGGGGTAGTTGGCGTGGTGCTTTATAAGGAGAATTTCGCCACGGTTAAAACTATAACTGGTATAGTTATTGCCTTAGTGGTATCTGTTATGTGGGGGGTATATACAGTTTCGGTAAAAATCGCTTTTAAGGATATTGATTCCCGCGTCGGGTTTTCTGTAATTAGTATTTATACACTTTTCGGGCTTTGTGTGCTTGCGTTTATTTTTGGAAGACCGCGAGATTGTCTTGAAATGGGCGTATGGCCATGGGCCTGTGTTATCATTTCAGGAATAACGGCGATAGGGCTTGGTCATGTTTTGTACTATGTTGCTATAAAACGCATCGGAGCAACAATCCCGAATCTTGTGTTATTGTCGGTGCCGTTTACCGTCTTTGCAGTTTCTAATGTATTGTTTGGAGAGTTCTTGAACGGACATCAGTGGTTTTTTGGTGTTGTTCTGCTGGCCGGTGCTGCCTTTGCCATCTTGGCCCAGCAGCGCTTAAAGCCAAAAGCAAACAGCTATGAAAAAGCACACCCCGTTAGAAATTTTGTCCTGTAACATAGAATACGGTGTTAGGGGTTATATGTTTTATTTCTAACGGGGCACACAACCAGTTCTTCCATTGAGCCTTTTCTGTTGTTGCAGGTCCCTCACCAATTCCGCGTGGTCCCAAGTTAGATTGGTACCATATAGAGATGTCCAAAGTATTTAACTCTGTGTTTCACGCATGGTTTTGCTAAAGGACGTTGAAGCTGCCAGCATAGCCCCAACTGCGTCCTATAACGGTGGAGCACTATTGTAAGAAGGTAAAATAAGTAAAAAAATCTGGTTCTGTGAACTGCTTTATAGCCAAGCACGCAGTTTTATCACTACTTATGAATAGAAATCTGCAAAATGGGTCTGTTCTATCTCAAGTCGATGATTTGCCCCTGTCGATATTATACAAGTATTTATTCCCAGGAAGGTATTGCTATACCAGGATTTTCTGGGTCAAAGAAAGGCAGAATATACTAAATCAACATACTTGATTTAAGGGGTAGTGATTATGGCTGGAAGATTAGTTACATTTAGTTGTAGGATTATTGTTGTAGTGGTGCTTCTCTGTAGCGGACAGGTTTTCTCTGAAGGGGTGGTGCCTGAGAAAGAAGAGGAGCTGTTTGAGATGTCTATTGAGCAGTTGATGGAAATAGAGGTTGCCTCGACTGCGACCCTGACAGAGGCGAAGCCTCGGCTGGTTCCGGCTGCTATGACCACCATAACAGAAGCGCAGATACAGGGCTCGGGCGCCCGCAGTCTGTTTGAGCTGCTCGATATATACGTGCCGAACCTTCAGTGGATACGTCATCACTGGGAGGCCGACCATATGGGGCTGCGCGGGATTCTTAACGACCGGGACGACAAATACCTGATGTTGGTTAACGGGCGAGTGATGAACGAACGAACTCATTACGGCGCAATGAGCGAGCGTGACCTTGTGCTTCTTAAAGACATTCACCACATCGATATAGTTCGCGGTCCTGGTTCATCCTTGTACGGGCCGGGTGCGGTATCGATGGTAATCAATATTATCACACATAACGCTGAGACATTCCAGGGCACGGAGATAACCGGCCGGCTTGGCGCCATTGAGGAGTTTTACTCGGGAGAAGTTAAGCATGGACACAAGTTTAAAGATGGGGATGGCGGTGTCTTTGCTTATTTTGGCGTAGCTGATTATTGGGGTGCCAACGGGCATGATGCCCCCCAGATTTTCCCATTTGATTTCCCCGACGGCGGGTCGCAGGCGGGTGAACCTTATCTTGGTGGTGGACTTTATCCGTTAATTAACAATGACGGCGAGGCCCACAGGGATCTACCGCCTCTGAAGATATATGTCGAAGTGACCAAAGGTAACTGGGACATATGGATGCGCTACACCCGTGGCGGCCAACAGGGCGTCTGGGACATCCAGGATTTGGCCACCGACCCCTGGGGCTGGGCCGGCGCACCTGGTTCAGCTATATCGCTTTACCCCAATAGCTATGGTTATCAGCAGGCAACCGGCTATGTTGGATATAAAAAAGAGCTTGATGAGAAGACCAGTTTGGATTTGGCATTCAGCTACGATATGTTCGATTTCGAGCACTACACAGAAAACAGGATAAGGGATGCCTATCGTGAAGATGAGTACTACGGCAAGATATTATTGCGATGGCAACCCAATGAACAGCACAAGATTGCCTTGGGCGGAGAGTATTCACATCAGGATTTGGGCTTAAGGAGTCCCGGCTGGCCCGAAGCGTATGCGCGTTCCTCGCTGTGGAGTCCACAGTCTTGGATAGTAATAAATCCTATGCCTCGCTGGTCAACAAATATGTATTCGATTCTGGGTGAACACCAGTGGACCATCAGCGACAAATGGACGACTTTTTTGGGGGGACGGCTTGATGACCACACATACTGCGACTGGATGTTCTCGCCTCGTGCGGCTCTTGTATATACGCCGAACAAAAAAGATACATACAAGGTTATGTGGTCGCGGTCTGTGCGTGCGAACTTTGAGGAGGAGATGAAAGGCCAGGCTGACTCAGACGGTGGTTGTAGCAACCCGGAAAAACTTGGCAGCATTGAGTTTCGCTACGAACGACAGCATAGTAAAAACCTTGACTTTGCCGCTTCGGTATTCGTTCACTACAGCCTCGAACTCATCTCCTGGAACCAGAGCCTGGTGGACCCGAATATGGGTAACAGCACCGGCGTCGGCGTACAAAAGGATTATGGCGTTGAGCTTGAGGCCTCATACCACACCGAGAAAACCCGTCTGATGATTTCTCACGGGTATACAAAACTTTATGACTTCGAGCTCGAGCCGGGCAAAAGCACATATGTTACCGCCAAGCCCTATGGCTACGGTGACGATTTTGCCAACTGGTCCAATCATATAACCAAGGTAACGGCCCAACACAAGCTCAATGACAGATGGACCCTCGATGCGTCACTGCGCATTTACTGGGGATTCCCAGGGATGAAGGATTGGAACGAATACGCAGAAGGTCGAGGTCCACGGTGGTGGGAAAGCGAAGTTATCGAAGAGGGGTGGGCGCGCGCCTATCGCGGCAACTACTATTTGAACCTCGGTCTGCAATATAAGCCGAGCGATAACCTCACAGTTGGCATCACCGGCTACAACCTGCTCGGTATTTTCAACTCCGACCTCAACAAGCGTAACTATTTGCGGAGCTACGGCGATTACCGCAGCCACGCGTCGGCTATCGGGGTGTCGGTAACCTACAGGTTTTGAAATACAATATAGTGACGTTTAAGGCCTTTTAGTTCTTGCTGATGTCCGGTCAAAACCACCTTCATATCCGGCCATATTAGGCCTCTTTATTGGCGGGCAGACGGTAAACAGTCACATTTCTTTGCCATGACTGCAAACGATATATATACGTTAATGGCTTCGGAATCCAAGCAAGTAGTCCGCTGCCATAGTAAAGTCGAATAGCTGTATATTGGGCTGGGATTGGGACGTATTAGAATGTGTTATTGAAGTGTTCCGGCCTGCCATCGTCACTGTCGTAACTTGTTGACTCTTTTTGTTCTGCGCCGATACTAATTCGTTCGATGTGTTCTGCCTTTTTTGTGTTGCTGTCGATAGTGGCCAGAATTGCGTTCATCTTCACATCGCCGGTAGCAACCTCAAACGGAAATGGCATTTGCGTTCTAAATGACTTTAAGACACTCTCGACGCCCCGGCCAATCACCGAATCATGGGCGGCTGTCATACCAATATCAGTGATATATGCGGTGCCTTTGGGCAGGATTCTTTCATCAGCGGTTACAACGTGGGTATGAGTGCCGAAACATAAGCTGACCCTGCCGTCAAGATGATAGCCCATCGCAATTTTTTCACTTGTGGCTTCAGCGTGAAAATCAACGATTATGATATCGGCTTTATGTTGAAGCTGCGGCAGGATTTTATCAATAGCGTTATAGGGGCAATCAACCGGCTTCATAAAAAGACGGCCTATCAAAGAGACGACCGCTACGGTCGGCCCTTTGCCGGTTTTGTAATATGCGATGCCCCTGCCTGCAGCTTGTTCGGAAAAATTGGCTGGCCGGACGATATCATTGTTTTTTTCCAGTGTCTCGATTATATCTTTTTTGCGATAAGTGTGGTCGCCTAAAGTAATCAGGTTTACACCGTACCGCAGCAATTTGGTATAGATTTGCGGCGTCAGGCCGGAGCCGCCGGCAGCGTTTTCAGCATTGGCTATTACACAATCGATATCGCGCTCGGCAACTAACGATTTGAGCTTCTCGGCGACAATCCGTCTGCCCGGCCGACCCACAATATCACCAATACAAAGGATATTTATCTTCATAACTGTTCGGTCAGTTTAGGTTGACAATAAAAGATATTAAAATAGGCAAAGCTGCGCAAAAGTCAATACACAAAAAAATAAAATATGTAAACCGTGCAACGAAAGTTTTCGTTTCTATGATAAGTCATCTGTCAGATTTTGACGTTTACGGAGCTTTCAAAGATAGACTGAAGTCATAACCGGCAGCAATATCGTCGATAAAGATAATGCTCTCTGGAACATCTCTGGGAAAATAATCGAAAGG
>Ga0315548_1002766_pt1 | contig 13488 bp, 15 predicted proteins | sample SalMarSW160110MG_2_FD_202540 | JGI IMG/M metagenome (GOLD analysis project Ga0315548, IMG submission 202540) | Salt marsh sediment microbial communities from the Plum Island Ecosystem LTER, Massachusetts, United States - Salt Marsh Sediment SW1601-110 ... | reverse complement strand
GTGTTAAAGGAAAAGTTGAGTTACAATTAGCACTATCATCACGGATACTATCAGCATAGGCAAGAGTCTGAGCGCTTTTTTGTTGAATTTTTCCGCGTCTTCTATTTTCTTCTTATCCACAAGTCTCATAATGTAAACGGAAACTGAAAGGTTGTACAGGAAAATCGCATAGATGGCGATCATCATTCTGTCTGCAAATGTCAGATAGCCTGTTGGAGGAATGCCATTCACAAGAGATAGATGAAAGGCGGTGGCAGAAAGGAGTGTCGTTACTCCCAAGCCAATTCGTTGCGCAAAATTGTTTGGTGATATAAAAAAGGCAAGCAGGGCAATCGTGGTGATTACGGAAATTGGCAAGACGCTTTTGATGAAAGCCGAAATGGTGGGTCTCTGCAAGACTACTGTGGAGACAAAACGTGAATATGTTTCCGTGCCATACGAGTGTTCATTGATGTTGGTTTCGAAGCTGGCTATGTTCCATCCTGTCACGGTGGCTTCCGGGTCAATTGTCGAACTGGCATCTGAAGAATAGACGAGTTGCGTGGAGTCGAGGAACTTGTGTTCTAATTGCACGGAGAGCTCCTGATTTTCGAATGGGTATTGGGTGAAATCAAAGGTTTTGATGAAATCGCCTCTGACCCTATATTCCAAGTAGCCTTCTTCATCTGCTGCGATTTCGTACTTGGTTGGTGCACCATTGATAAATTCGAACTCTTTAACCTCGCTTAGACTGATTTCAGATGGGTCAAAATTGAACCATAAATAGAAATCCAGTTTGAAGCTGCTTGCCGCCAAGTCTACCTTCTCAACATTTACAAGCCAAATCCCAACTTCAACTTTCACTACGGTTTCAGCGTTCACAGTTTTCAAAGTTGCTGTTCCAGCCAACAAACAGGCAAAAAGTAACACGATGACTGATAGCCATTTGCGCTTCATCCAGTTGCACCCTCTTGGTTTCAGTTTTGCTTGTTTGAGTCTTATTTTGATATTGCTTGGAGAGTTCTATATTTAACTGACACTTACGATAAGTGAGTAAAAACATTGAAGGAAGAAATGGAGTCATTGCTTGATATCAATACTTTTTCGCAGCTGTTAATCCCATGTGACGTCCCATTGACCCCTAACTTCACCCAAGTCTTTTGGCAATGAAATTGTGAAGTTCACATCTTTTGAGGTCTCGGATAGGATGTCTCCGATGTTTACTGTCTCTCGCTTTATCTCTTCATCGCTCGCGCTTATCGATAGCTTGAAAAGTGTGACGTCAAACGTTACGTTCTTTGCGTCTTTCTTTCCAGTGTTTTCGAGGGTCCCTTCAATGTAGTACAGACCGCTTTCACCCTCATAATGCCCGCCAACTTCGCTCTTAATGGAAGCCTCGGTTTGCGTGGGAACGAATATTGTGTCCTTTGGCATAAATGCGTTTAAAACAATTGTTCCTGCGATGGAAACCGCTACTATGACTATGATTGCAATTAATATTTTCTTGTTCAATTTTATTCCTCCTATAAACTTCTGATGTTTATTGAATTGCGCCGAGTATTTAACGCGCGCTCACGATAGGTGAGTTTAGGTTTATAGAAAGAAAGATAAAGAGTCAAAGCGGAGTTAGGAGTATGGATAATGCTGCTTTAATCGTGGCTGAAGTTGTTTCGGCAATAATCTGCTTCGTTCTATTGAGGTTTATGATAAAACCCTATCGCACTACAGGGGAAAGTCGATACCTTGGTTTACCATTGGGATTTGGTTTTTTGGGCGTGTCATACGTTTTCATGGGGTTCGCCTTGTATTTCGAGTCGTTTATTTTTGTTGATGACCTTAAATGGCTTCAGCTTTTCACGCAAGCTTATGCGTTTGCTTTTCTTGCTGCAACATACTATTTTTCGAAGAAACCTCCCGAGCGTACACGTTTGTGGTGGAACATTACTTATGCAGGGTTAATTTTCGCTTTAGTCGTTTCATACTTGGTCGTGTTCGAACCGCCAATGTTCGGGTTGCCCAGCTACAAAACAGTAGACGAATACTTCAGAATCTTCAACATAATCTGTCTCGCATACATTTCCATTCACACATTAAGAAGCCACGTGTCAAGACCTGATCCTAAAACTATTTGGATTCCTCTTAGCTATCTATTGCTCGGTTTCAGTCAATATTCTTTTTTGATTTGGTCGATTGATTCAAGCTTCTCGGCATATGTGGGCGCCCATGTCCTTCGGCTATCAGGATTACTAGTTTTGCTGTTTGTGGCCTACCAAGCTTTCTACGGTACGCGTGAAGCGTCCCCAAAAGAAGGGATTCGGGATGAGGAAGCTTCCACGTAGAGATAAATTGAAGATTTATGGGGACTTGCTTTTCATTCTTTACAGTGAAGCGAAGAAAGAGAAGGTTGTTCTCACTCGTGTTCAGTTGAAAACAAATGTTCCTTTTGACCGTCTAAAAACTTACATTGCTGACCTCAAGGAACTAGGTTTGATTCTGGATGAGCCCTCACTGAAATTGACGGATAAGGGTAAACTGTACCTAAGCGAGTACCAGACAGTTCTTGATTTCATGAAGCGCATGGGCTTAGCCTATGGGTAGAGTAAGACTGCTTGATTCTTCCTCGACTGCAATAAATTAGCCTCATAGTTGAAGAGTTGTTTCTGCCATGTTTCGACTCGCAAAAGAGCAGATAGAGGCGTGGATTACTGTAAGGGCTTCATTTTAGCATTGTCCTTTTTGTTGGTTATTTTTCTTTTTGGCATAAAAACACTCACTTATCGTGAGTGTCGCTTAAGTAGGGAGCACACTTGATTCTTTATTAGATAAAGGAAGTGAGAAAATGGAGTTTGAAATTAAGCACAAACCTGCTTATGCATTGCTTGTGGCACGGCTAAAACCTGAAGAGTACATTGTTGCGGAGTCGGGCGCTATCGCTTTCATGTCGCCAAACATAGAAGTTAAAACTAGATCAAGAGGCGGGTTCTTGTCAGGCTTGAAAGTGAAAGTTCTCGGGGGACAGAGCTTCTGGGTAAATGACTTGTATGCTCGTGGCAGTTCAGGAGAAGTTGGGCTGGTATCCGCTCCAATCGGAGACATGGAAAAGTTGAACGTGGATGGCGGTGGCTACGCTATTCAGAAGCAAGCGTTCGTTGCTTCATCTCCAGAAGTTGTAATAGACACCGAGTGGCAAGGCTTCAAAGGCTTTTTCGGTCAAGGCTTGTTCCTGCTTAAGGCTACTGGTCGAGGGGACGTGTGGGTCAACGTCTTTGGAGCCATTGAAAAACGAACGTTGAAGTCTGGAGAGCACCTTCTCGTGGATAATTTTCACCTTGTTGCTTTCAGCAACACCTGCAAGTATGGAATACGAAAGGTAGGTGGTCTCAAGGCAACTCTGTTCAGTGGCGAGGGCTTGGTTATAGACGTTGAAGGACCAGGAGACGTACTTATTCAAACGAAGAACGTGCGAGAGTTCATCGACTGGTTGTGGCCAATGATAGAACCCATGGTCAAGAACGAAATCAAAGACGAGGTCTCTTCGAGTCAAGGCGGAAATCGTGGATTTAAATTCGGTAAAAGTTTCTAAAGGAACTAAACGCCCCCACTTTTTTTAATACTTAATGTTTGCAAAAGGGACTTTTATGTCAATAAAAAAGTGGATGCTCATTGTGAGTTTCGTTGTACTCGTTGGCGCCTTAGGCGTTGGTATGTATTACTTTTTAAGTAGTGCATTTACGCCTCCCGTTGACGCATCGGGCATAAACCTTTCACCTACTCTAACAACCGAAGAGGTTCTTCCAGCGCAACTTATTAACAAGCCCTTGAACGAAGAAACAGTCTATACTCGGCAAAGAGTGGGAACTACCGATGGTTTTGAATTCACGGTAACCCAGACAAGCGCTGAATACGACGGTATAATGCTTCATATATTGAAAGCAGGAACTGAGTTGGATGCGTCAAGAGCTCTTGATATACTCTACGATGGCTACACTGGCACTGGAACTAAGACCAAAACTTCAGACTGGTTCACTTTTGAAGGCGGTGGAACCAGTGTTTTCTTCTGGAAATCTGGCAGATGGGTATTTGGAGTAGAGGCAGGGGACAGTGAAACAAGGAATCAGGCAGCCACGGAATTAGTGCAAGAGTTTAGAGGTTAATAACTCTACACTTTGACAATAGATGCTAAGCCATACCTTCGATTTGCTTTAACCTAAAAGGTTTAGGCACAGTGATGACGGCGTTCTGGAGATTTTGCCATTTGGTGTGGGTTAAATCTCACCCGCCCGTACTACGTCCAAAGATTTGGATTTTGACTTTCCATTTATCTTCTTCTCTGCAGCTCTATACTCACCTATCGTGAGCGTTGCTTAAGTAAGGCGCGCACTTGTTTTTCTAATTGTAGAGGAGTAATGCCGTAAAAGGAGTAAAAAGGAAAAAGAGTAGGGGGTGAGTTTATGGAAGAGAAAACAATCAAGGCGATCCCTGCAGTTCCGTTAGCTTTGATGATGGGCGGTATCTCGGCGGTTATAGCCTTCATAGCTGCGATAATAATGGTTTTGCTAATGCTGCCTGCCTTAACGTATACCCCAGGATTTGAATGGGTTGGTGGTCTTGGGGCGCTGTGGGTTATAGTAATTCCGATAGTAGTGTTCGTAGCTGGGTTCATTCAAGGCTTGATCGTTGCAGTGGTACACAATTTCCTCGCACCTAGAATCGGCGGAATCAAGCTACGTTTTGAATAAACAAAAATAACACAATAAGTGCCCAATTTTTTTGATCAAACTTTCATCTAATAAAAGCGCACTTCTCACGTTCACCCATAATGAGTTGCCCAGACTCGAACCCTTTGGGTATGGTCCACGGGGGCCACTCACTAAGCAGAACCTTTGCAGAAAAAGGGCAAAAAATAAGCCAATATTGAGCAGGAAAAAAGCGCCGGGAGTTAGATCTAAATCCACGTTTAAATTTCACGCGAAAACCTATTCCTATAGAGCATGTGATGCCTCGAGATTCATAGGTTCAAATCCACCCTCGTCCGTTTGTTCCAAGTTTAGTTCAAGAATAGGTAATTGTCTACGCGCGCCGCCACTTAACAGGAAAGCGCCATTGTCAAACCACAAACGAACCAAAATAACAAATCTTACAGAGCCTCAGTTTTCGGCCAAGTTACACGCGACATAGTGGTTGGGCGAAACAGGAATCAGTTCTGGCTCTTTTTCTTTGCAAGTTTTTCTGGCGCATCGGCACCTTGTGCGAAAGCGGCAACCTGAAGGTATGTTTACAGCGGAAGGTACATCGCCTATGAGTTCGGTTTTTTTTCGAATTCGTTCTGGAACTGGGACAGGAATAGCCGATAACAGAGCTTGGGTATAGGGATGTACGGGATTTGAGAAAATAGTCTCTTTGTCGCCTAACTCGACAATTTTTCCGAGGTACATTATAGCGATTCTGTCTGAAATGTATTTGGCTATGGCCAGATCATGCGTGATAAAAAGGTAGGTGAGTTCGAAGTCTTTTCTTAAATTTAACATCAAATCAATTATTGCCGTTCTAAGTGAAACATCAATCATTGAAACTGGTTCGTCTGCAACAACGAATTCAGGTTGTAATATGAGCGCCCTTGCCATGGCTGCGCGTTGCCTTTGCCCACCACTCATTTGATGCGGATACAAATCCAAAAATTTTTCTGCCGGCGTAATGCCTACCCGCTCTAGTATCTCCAAAACCCTTTTGCGCTTTTCAAGACCTTTTGCTATGTCATGAATCTCAAGGGGATGCCCCACAGCTTCTCCAATTTTCATACGCGGATTAAATGAAGCATAAGGGTCTTGAAATATTATTTGCATTTTTCTTTTAAGCATTCGCAGTGCTTCGTGATCAAGCGTTGTGATCTCAACATTATCGAAGAAGATTTTTCCACCAGTGGGCGGAATGAGTCTTACAACAAGTTTGCCCGTGGTTGTTTTTCCGCACCCGCTTTCTCCCGCTAGAGTGAAAATTTCACCTTTCAGGACAGAAAAACTCACGCCGTCAACTGCCCTAACAAAGTGTCTCGTTCGCGTCAGCATTTTCTCTATGAAGCTTTTCTCCACGGGAAAATACTTTTTTAAATGATCAACCTTGAGAATTTCGTTTTGGCTCACGTTTTTCTCCCTTCTTCGTATAGGAAGCATCGAGTAAAATGTTCCGTTCCAGATTTAATTAGAAGTGGGGCTTCTCTTCGGCACCTTTCAAAGGCACAGTAGCAACGAGGCCAGAAGCGACAGCCCTTGGGCAGGTTAAGCAAATCTGGAGGAGAGCCAGAGATGGCTTCAAGTTTTTGGTCAGCGAGTTCAATGTTGGGAATTGAGTTTAGAAGTCCCTGAGTATATGGATGTTTGGGGTTCGAGTAAATTTCTATGCTGGGAGCATATTCAACCATATGTCCCGCGTACATGACAATGATTCTATCGCTTCTTTGCAGCACTATACTCAAGTCATGGGTTATTAAAATGAGAGCCATTCCGTAGGCGTCACGCAATGCATTTAGAAGGTCAAGTATTTTTGCCTGGACAATGACGTCTAAAGCCGTTGTTGGTTCATCGGCGACCACTACGCTCGGCTTAAGAGCTATTGCTAGAGCTATCATTACTCTCTGTCTCATTCCGCCGCTGAGCTGATGGGGATAATCGTTCACTCGTTCAGGCCGTATTCCCACATCCCTGAGCAGTTTCTTAGCGCGCTTAAGCGCCTCTTGCTTGGTTACTTGAGGTTCGTGAGTCCGGATCAATTCAACAAAGTGAGCTCCAATTTTTTTGACAGGGTTCAAAGAGGTCATTGGATCTTGGAATACGTAACAGATTTCTTTTCCTCTTAAGTTGCGCAAATCATCCTTTCGAAGCTTCAAAACCTCTTTACCCTTAAGAAGTATATTGCCTTTTATTATTCTCCCAGGGAAAGGAACGAGGTCTATCAATGACAAGCCTAATGTAGATTTTCCTGAGCCAGACTCTCCTACGACACCAAGTGTTTCAGCCTTTTCCAGAGAAAAAGACATGTTATCAACTGCACGGATTTTCCCTTTTCTCGTCCAGTATTCCACGGTTAATGCGTCAACGGTCATCAACGGTCGCTCCATAGTGCTCATTTCACCTCACTGTTCCAGCCTCGGGTTCGACAGTTCGCTCAGGCCCTCGCCCATTAAAGTGAACCCCAAAGCCAGAAGGATTATCATCAAGCCTGGAAAGGTTATGACCCACCAAGCTCCACTCAGCAGAAAGTTTCGTCCGTTTGCCAAATCCCAACCCCAATCTGGAACGTCCACTGAAACCCCCATACCGATGAAAGTTAGACCCGCAGCCGTGAGTATAGCGTCAGCAAAATTTACCGTAGCAACCACAGCAATTGAGGGAACAACGTTCGGCAGAATGTAGCGTGAAAGAATCGTGCGCTTTCTGGCGCCAGCTGCGTTGGCTGCTTCAACATAAGGCACCTCTTTTATGCTGAGCACTTGACTGCGAATTACCCTGAAGTAGGAGGGAACGTACACCACCGCAATGGAAAGCGCCATATTAATGACGCCCCTTCCCAAGACCAACGCGATTGCAATGGCTAGAATCAATCCCGGAAACGCGTAGACACTGTCCATAATGAGACTGACAAACCTGTCAATTACCCCTCCTGTGTAAGATGAGAACAAACCCAGCGGGACCCCTATCATTAGGCAGACGACCACGGATAAGATAGCGACTTGAAGCATTATTCCCCCGCCAGAGATGATCCTGCTAAGCATGTCTTGACCCAAATTGTCAGTTCCAAAAGGAAACTGGGGACTCGGAGGTAACAGTGGTTGCCCAACATTAATCTTAGAAGGGTCATAAGGCACAATCCAAGGTGAAACCATAGTCATTACAACAACTGCTGCCACTATGATTGCGCCAAGAATTACTAGCCAACCCGCTAAGCCCCTTTTTGCCAGTGAGGAAAGCCCAGGCAGAAGGTGTGAAAGCATGCTTTTCTTAATTTTGAGTTTCTGCATATCTAAAACCTACAAGCGGATTCTTGGGTCAAGGTAAGCATAAAGCAAGTCTATTGCCAAACTCACAAGGGAAACGAAAATGCCGAAGACGACCACCGCTCCTTGAATAGCCGTGTAGTCTCGAAAGTTAATGCGGTCGACGAGGTATCTTCCGAGACCCGGCCAAGAGAATGTGGTTTCGGTCAGCACAGCGCCGGCTAGAAGAATAGCAAACTGCAGCCCCATCATTGTGAGTACAGGAAGGAACGCGTTTCTAAGGGCATAGCTGTAAGTCACTGTGCTTTCTTTCAATCCTCTTGCCTTGGCTGCCGTTACAAAATCAAGCCTCAAGGTTTCAAGCATGTTGCTTCTTGTGAGTCTGATGAATATTCCGCAAAGGACCAAACCCAAAGTTAACGAAGGCAAAAAAAGGTACTTTAGAGTTAGAACAAATTTGTAAATGTTTCCTTCAAGAAGGCTATCGATTGTGAATAGGCCGGTGGATATGCGGAGTTCTCCAATTGATATATAATACCAACCAAGTCCCGTCCAGATGCTCCAGCCCACTATGAAAATTATGAGAGAGACGATAAGGTCTTTTCGACTAAGCTTCTTATGTTTTGTTTTTGTTGCAGCAAGGTATATGACTAGTAAAATTAGACCAGCCAAGGACGACAGCAAAAAATGACTAATGAAGCCGCCCGGTGGAAGGGAAAGAGGTATGATTAATCCTCTTGGTTCCATCGTTGGGGAGATTCTTCCGCCTACAGGCAACCAGTGTAATCCAACCCCGAAAATCATTTGAAAAATCATTCCTAGGAAAAAGACGGGAATAGCATAGGTCACTATTCCGAACACTCTTATCATGTGATCTTTGGGTTTATTGTACGCTTTTGAGGATTCTACACCTAGAAATATTCCTATCAGAACCGCAATTGTCATAGAATAAATTGCTAATTCTAAAGTTGCAGGAAATGCCGAAAAAATCTGTTGCGCCACAGGCGAATAATCCTGCATGGACAAGCCAAGGTTTCCACTAAAAAGGCCAACCACATAATCAAAATACTGAGCCCACAGGGGTTTGTCAAGTCCCAACCTTACACGCATCGCCGCCATCGCCGCAGGGTTCTCCATTTTCTCAAAATGCAGCAGAACCGGATCCCCTGGCAAAACTCGCATAATCAAAAACACGGAGGTCAAAAGAATGAATATCATAGGAATTGTGAGCAGAATTCGGGAAATGAGGTAAGTGCGCAGGGTCATTTAGTTCACATGCTACTTATTTGACATAGTAAAAAAAAGGGGATAAGGTATTATATGTTACTCTTCGGCGTAGAGTAGCCAGTTGCGCCACTGCTGCGTTATGTCCAAGTAGATTCCCTTAACATTAGTCTTGGATACCGCATAGGCACTGCCTTGGTACAATGGGATTATTGGAGCGTCCTCAACCATGAGGTCTTGGATTTGTTGGTACAAGCTGTCTCTAGTAGCTGCAGTTGTGTTTCCTCTAGCCCACACAATTAGTTGATCCATTTGAGGGTTATCGTAATTATGGTGTAGCCATGATCCGCCTGAGGAATGTACGAACGGATAAATGTAGTCATCTGGGTCAATGTAGTCTGGATACCATCCTAGAATGTAGGCATCCATTAGCTCATCTTGCCTAGCAGTTCTATAGCCTGCCCAGTCACGGCTTTCTAGAGTTACGCTGATCACTCCGCTTGCCTCTAAGGATGATTTAAGTACAGCTGCTTGCTGTGGGCTTTGCGGATAATGCCCAGAAGTTTCGTACCACAGTTTGAACGACAATTTGTTATTCTCGTTGTATCCAAGCTCACTTAGAAGTTCTCTTGTTTTGGTGTAGTCTGGATCGCCAAGAGATTCGAAAGCATCTGTGTGCCCAAACATACCAATTGGTATAAGGCTATACAGTTTTTGAGCTTGCCCAAGAAACACTGTTTCAACCATTGTGGTCCTGTTTATTGCAGCTCCGATAGCTTGTCTAATTTTCACATTGTCAAATGGCGCACGTTTTTCCTGCAGAACCAAGTATTGGATGAATGCCCCAGTGCCTTCCCAAACATGCAGATTGGTGTTTGTTTTCATTGTGTTGATGTCTGTGGCTCCGAGTTGTCTAAATGCGATGTCAATATCTCCTGCGGTCATCGCCGTCGCTAGCCCTGTGGAGTCTGCGTAGAATCTTATCACAATGTTTTTGGTCTTTGGATAACCTTCGCCCGCGTTCCAATAGTTAGGATTAGCCTCGAGCTGCATTTCAGTGTCTTTTCCTGCTACCCTAGTCCAGCTCTTAAGCATGTATGGTCCTAGCCCCATTGGATGACTGGCTCGTGCATTGCCCTCTGTGTATTCGACAACTGCGTCTGCTGGAGCATGTGTTGGATCAACAATGTAGCACATTTGGCCCGTTAGAAGGGAGAGAAAAGCAGCAAATGGATAATTGAGAGTGAATTTTACAACGTATGTGCTTTCTACTGTGGTATCCTTGATGATGCCTCCTTCGCCGCCAATTCCGATGCCTACAAAAGCTCCATCTTCATCAGCTATGCCTATTCCTCTATCAAAGGTGTACTTAACATCATCGGCGGTAAACTCCGTGCCATCATCATATTTGACGCCTTCCCTAAGGTTGAAAGTCCATTGTAACCCGTCATCTGACACGGTCCAAGAAGTCGCCAGCGCCGGAACAATGTCTTCAACGCTGCCAGTTGCGCCAGGTTTGTATTCAACTAGTCCAGAACCTAAGGATTGAATTATTTCCCAACCGAAGAAATCGTAGGCCCGCGCCGGATCCAGACACGATTCCACCGAATCAGTTGTCCCCATTATCAACGTTTCTTTCAATTTAGTCTGAGGTCTCGTCAGGTAGTAGCCAGCAACTCCAGCGATGGCTATCACGACAATCAATACGCCAACGATCAACATTTTGCCAACGGCTTTTACATCTTTCAATTTCAACGTTTTCACCCTAGACACATTGTTTGAGTCGTTCAAAATATAAGATTTTGCTTAACACTGAGCGACCGAAACTACTCAATTCATTAAACTATATATAAAAGAAGGAGTGGAGATGCGCTAGATTCCGTCAGTGGGCGCGAGTTCCAAATCCCACTCCGCACGCAGAAATCGCGGCTGACATTTAAATTCTCGGCTAGTAGGCGAATGGAAATGTTTAATGCAGGGACTATTCGAACATGCATCGTTCAGCGCAGATGAGGGGTAAGAATTGACCGAACAGAAAAAGAGGGAGTTACAGGTGCCACCTCAATTTTTGTGGGATTACAACCAAGGCATCAGCCTTCTATGGAAACGAGGGAACTTTTGTGAAAGGCGTTCTTTATTTCATGTTTTCGAGGAAGTGTGTTACGCCGAAAAGTACGTATTGGATTGCGATAGCGGCAATCAGCAGCGCCATGACTCGTGCTATTACCAACGCTCCAGTCTTGCCCAAGAAAATGTAAACTTTATCAACATATCTGAGAATTGCCCAAGTCAAGATAAGAACCGCAAAGACCGATAATGCAGTCACAGCGACACCGTAGGCTTGAAGGTTGAAAATTGTTGCAGTAATGGCTCCTGGCCCAACAAGTAGCGGCATCGCTATAGGAACCGCACCAATGCTTTCAGGCGATTCATTCATCTCCATAAGGCTACCCGAAATCAAAATTCTTATGGCTATTATCAAGAGTAGAATGCCGCCCGCTACTTCAAAGCTGAATATGGACACTCCAAAAATTGAAAAAATCTCTTGCCCTGCAAAGGCGAAGGCTAAGAGGAGAATAAAACCTACGAGGGTTGCAGTATTGAAAACTTTTCTCTTCTGTTCTTTGGGCATTTTCTCGGTTAAACTCATGAAAATTGGGATGTTGCCGAAGGGGTCAACAATAATAAAAAGAGCCAGAATTGCTTTGGCTAAGTTGAGGGCGTTTTCCGTTACAACGTCGAGCATAAGTGTCTCTCAATGTTCTAGTTTTAAAAAGCGCAGATAAAAACGTTGGCGTACCATGTTTGCAGTAGACCCCAGAGGCAGCAGAAATTATTGGAATTATCACCAAAAAGGGTGTTGCGGATGATATCTCCACTTTGGTGGGGGTTAAACTCCCATCTCCAGCTTTTCGAGTATGATCTCTAACCTAAACCTTTGTTTTTAGTTAAGTACAAGGCGAGACCCGAGAAAACCGTAAAGAAAATTCCACAAGAAACAAATACTGGGGCATATCCGACGGTTTGAGCAACAAATCCCGCATACAACAAAGAAGTAAACTCGGCAAATCTCATAGGTACATGGAGCAATCCTATATCAACAGAGACACTTGGTTTACTTTTAGTCGCTTTCGCAATGATGGATTCAAAAAAACCCATCCCAAGGCCCTCAGCAACAGCCAACGCCAAGAATAAACCGAGAAAGTAAAAATTCGAGTAGGCCAAAAGAACTGATGCAAACAGGGCAATACCACTCTGCAAGATGACACGTTTGATCCCTAGTGAAAATCTTAAAGTGCTAAAAATAATTGCTGAGGCAATAACGTTGAACAGCATGTAGGCAATCCCAATCGCAATGTAACTATATCCTAGTTGTTGCGCCATAAAAACTGGCAGAAGCAAGTTTAGCAGCGGGTAATATGCCAAACTAAAAAACAGTAAGGCTATTGAGACGAACCAGAACCTTCTTCCATAGCTTCTTAGATCAACTAATCCGCTAATTCCAGCAGGGTTGAGCCTAAAATCTTGTTTACGAGTTTTCCATAGCAATGCAGCTGGAAATCCAATAAGGCCTGCTGCCACGATAAAAACGCCAAGCGTTAATGAAAAGCCAAAATATGAAATTCCTAGCCCTGCTGCGGCACTACCAATGGCAGTTGAAAGGAACAATACCGCAGTATTTCTTGTAGCTTCTTTTTCTTCTCGTTTAGGCGATAATGAAAAAATTGCAGTGCGATTAACTGCCCAATAAGAAGATTCTTTCACAGCTTCGACAATCTTTCCGATAAGAAACATGGGAGTAGAGCTTGCGATAGAATATATGAAAGTCGCCAATAGACTTCCAGGCCAATTCAATAAGAGATAGAATCGATTCCAGCCCCTCAAATCGGCGACTAGAGCTATCAATAGACGAGCTACTAGGAAGACTATAGGCAAAATGGATATTACAAGCCCAATCTCAACTAAATCGACGTTTCTCTCCAAGAGCAATAATGGGATTGCAAGCATTAGCCCTCCAGATATGAAGAAGTTCAGGAATGTTATTGCCAGTATTCTCTTCATTGGTAATTCAGCCGGTAGTTGAGACATTAATCTAAAACTGTCAAATTAGCCTTTTCATAAATCTCTTGCATCAACTTTTGTTCCTTGAGGAGAGGAGTAGATAGAGAAAGAGGAAGTTAGGAAGAGGCAGGGGAAAAGAGATTAAATTTTAATCCCAAATCCAATGACTATTCGACTTTCTAGCTAAGTGAAGTTAAGTGACGTTTTATTTAACTAACCAAATAGGCGATATC
>Ga0315548_1002761_pt1 | contig 13504 bp, 11 predicted proteins | sample SalMarSW160110MG_2_FD_202540 | JGI IMG/M metagenome (GOLD analysis project Ga0315548, IMG submission 202540) | Salt marsh sediment microbial communities from the Plum Island Ecosystem LTER, Massachusetts, United States - Salt Marsh Sediment SW1601-110 ... | reverse complement strand
TTGGGAGTACCGGGATCTGATTTGAATTTTAAATAAGGATTGTCTTCCGGCTTTAAATATCCTTGTTTTATGGCTTCATTAATATATACCTTGAGCCTTTTATGATGAACATATACTGATGTCTGTTTATTCGTTTTGCGCAGATAGCTATCAAACTTCTTTATATTATCATATGTGAGAGAATTAAAACTATTAATCAACCCGAATTTTATGAGATGATTAAGGGTAGTCATTCTTTTTATCCTGGAGGATTTTCTCAGATTTGCATTCTGAATCTCATTTTTCATAAATGTAAGGAAATCCAGCTCTTTATTCTCATTCTTAAGATATTCAGTTAATCTCTCGTAATTGAATTCGATATCTTTACGATAGCATTTATATTCAAAATCCTCGATATTATCTTTAAATTCCTTTAGCTTCTTATTTAATATGTCAGAATACTGATGGTTTTCTACCCTTTGCTTTTCCTGGTTCCAGTGTTTTTCCTCAATTTGAATGCGGGTGCTTACATATTTCTGTTTATATTTTATATATACTCGTAATTCGATAGGAGCAGTATTTCTTTTGTTCAGCTTATTTTTTCTGTTCCAGATGAATTTGTAAATTGCTGTTTCCATTACAAGTAATAAAAAAGGTAATTAAAGATAATAAAATAAGTAATATAAATATACTATTTTTTATTAGTTTTTATTAGTTTCATTTAGTAAATATTAGTTAGTAAATTTTGTATAATAGATTGATTTATAAGATAATTTACCTCAAAATCCAATAAAAAAGCCCGACCTTTCAAGCCGGGCTCCGTGGTACCACCTGGAATCGAACCAGGGACACCTGGATTTTCAGTCCAGTGCTCTACCTACTGAGCTATGGCACCATATAATTCGAGCGCTGCAAATCTAAAGAAAAAAATCATTTTACGAAACAAATTTATCACCATTATTTATAAAATTCACTCTTAAAATAGCTTATTTTTACTTTTGTATGCCCTTACTTAAAATGGATTACCAAACGCATATATTATCAAATGGTATTAAGCTAATACACAGGCAGGCAGACAGTCCGGTCGCCCATTGCGGCATTATTATAAGTACAGGCTCAAGGGATGAAAAACCTGAAGATCACGGCATGGTGCATTTCATCGAGCACCTCCTGTTCAAGGGGACAAAAAAGAGGAAATCCTACAACATATTAAGCAGGATGGAGGATGTGGGCGGTGAAATAAATGCATATACCACAAAGGAGGATACCTGTATCTATTCTACTTTTTTCAGCAATTATTACCCCAGGGCGCTGGAGCTGATAAGTGACATAGTGTTTAATTCGGACTTTCCCGACAAGGAAATAGAAAAGGAGAAAGAGGTTATTATTGATGAAATAAATTCATACAAAGACACTCCTTCAGAGATGATTTTTGATGAATTCGAGGAGCTAATATTCAGGAACAATCCGATAGGACGTAACATACTGGGAGACAAGGAAAAGCTTAAGGCTTTCACAAGGAAGGATATTCTTCGATTTATAAAAAACGGTTATTGCACTGAACAGATGGTTGTCTCTTCAGTGGGCAATATCACTTTTAGCAGGCTGGTAAAACATTTTGAGAGGTATTTCGGTAATATACCGGTAAAGCCTGCCATTAACAAGCGTATAAAATATTCAGGCTATTCCCCCATCTACAGGGAGATGAACTACAATACGCACCAGTCACATTGTGTCATAGGTAATATTGCCTATAATATTAAAAATGAGAAAAGGCTTATCCTCAACCTTTTAAATAACCTGCTTGGTGGGCCCGGACTGAATTCGAGGCTCAGTATGTCATTGCGTGAGAGGCAGGGATATGTCTATAATATAGATTCATCTTATACTCCTTACAGCGATACAGGCATAATAAGCATTTATTTCGGGACAGATAAAACAGATGTGAACATAAGCATTAAGACCGTGCTGGCAGAGTTAAGAAAGCTTAAAATGAGACCTTTAACAAACGCTCAGCTGGTCAAGGCCAAAAGGCAGATTATGGGGCAGATTGCAATTTCGCTTGAAAATAATGAGAATCTTATGTTAGCCATGGGAAAGAGCTTCCTTATCTTTAATAAGGTTGATTCACTGGAAGAAATCAGGGCGAAGTACGATTCCATTACTGCAAAGGATTTGCTGGATGTTGCAAATGATATTTTTAACAAAGACAGACTTTCATACCTTATTTACAAATAACATTTATTTTTATGCTGACGATTGACGAAAGTATTATCGAGTATGTGCTTAAATACACCACCCCTGAAGATGAGGTGCTACGGGAGTTGGACAGGGAGACAAACCTGAAGGTTCTCAAACCGTATATGCTTACGGGCCACCTGCAGGGTAAGATACTGGAAATGATAAGCAAAATGGTAAGCCCTGCAAATATCCTTGAGATAGGCACTTTCACGGGTTATTCGGCGATATGTCTTGCCAGGGGATTAAAAAAAGGCGGAATGCTTCATACCATTGACCGCAATGACGAGCTTGCCGGTTTTTCTAAAAAATATTTCATAAAGGCGGGCCTCGATGACAGGATAACACAGCACACCGGAGAGGCCAGAGATATTATACCGAAGTTAAATTGTTCATTTGATCTTGTTTATATTGATATTGATAAAGAAGATTATCTTTATATTTATAATTTGATATTTGATAAGGTTGCTGCCGGCGGATTTATACTGGCAGATAATGTGTTGTGGAGCGGCAAAGTAACCGGACAGTATAATCCGGGTGATAAAGATACAAGGGGAATAATCAGTTTTAACAATTTTATAAAGGACGATGAAAGGGTTGAGAATACTATCATTCCGGTAAGGGACGGATTGATGGTTATCAGGAAGTGCCGTTAAACAATTTACAGCCAGTATTGTTATTAAGTTACTTACACATTCATCTGTAATAAGGATGGCAACATATTCAATAAAAGATCTTGAAAGACTTTCCGGTATAAAGGCACATACGATAAGGATGTGGGAAAAGCGGTACGGACTGATAGCACCTGAGCGTTCAGCAACCAACATCAGGCATTATTGTGACAGTGAGCTCAAGAAACTCCTGAACATTTCACTGTTGAACCGCAATGGCATTAAAATTTCAAAGCTCGCCAGTCTGTCAACTGAAGAATTAAATGAAAAGATAAACCAGCTTATATACAGACACAGAGATAGCGAGACTATAATCGAGCACCTGGCGCTCTCAATGATTGAACTTGATGAGCCCAGGCTGGAAAAAATACTGGCAAAGGCTATAATGCAGCTTGGATTTGAAGAGACAATCATAAAGGTTCTTTACCCCTTCCTTATAAAGATTGGCGTCATGTGGCAGACCGGCATAATTAATCCGGCCCAGGAGCATTATATATCCCATCTTATTCGCCGCAAACTGCTGGTAGCGATAGACGGATTAATGACTACAGGCAATCCGGCTTCAAAAAAATTTGTTCTCTTCCTTCCCGAGGGTGAATTTCATGAGCTGGGATTATTGTTTTTTTATTACCTTATTAAAAGACGGGGCCACCAGGTCATATACATGGGCCAGTCCGTCCCCCTCAATGATCTGGTTGAGACAAAAAGGCTGAAACCCTTAAATTACCTTGTTACTGCATTTGTATCGTACAGAGAGGGGAAGGACATTGTAGAATACTCAAAAAAACTGGCTGAACATTTTTCTGAACAGACTATATATTTATCAGGCTGCCAGACACATAATATCAGTGAGAGCCTGCCGCAAAACGTGCAAATCATATTTTCACCCCTTCAATTCAGAGATGAGCTGAATAAGACAGTCCCCTTTTGACCTGTTCACCTACGCTGAAGCTTCGGTGAACAGGTTCACCGAAGCCTTGGCCTGTCCGCCGTATGGAATACTCCGGAAGGCGGGCGCAGGTGAAAAAAAGGGTAAGCTACTTATATCGCACCGCTTCAACCGCCTACCCTTGCTTCCTTCCGGATCTGGGGGGGTTCAGCAGGAGCTGGCCGTATAAGACTTACCCCACTGCAAAACTATTAACTTTTCCGTTACCAAACAAAAGAAAAATCGGGATGTTTATATCTAAAAAAATAAAAAACCTATATATTTGTTTGTCTAACCCAAATATACTGTTATGGAAAAAGAGAAAAATGATATCTGGCAATTTACTATGACTTATGGAGCTATCCTGGGAATAATACTGGTAATTATTTCAGTTCTGCTCTATCTTCTGGGATTAATGAAATTCAATATTCTCATGTCAGTAGTGATATTTTTAATAAATGTCACTGTTATAGTGACTGTGGTCGTTATAGGCACAAAAAGATACAGGAATGATATGATGGGAGGCTATATTGATTTTGGAAAAGCATTTTTGGTGGGTCTGCTAATAGTTATTTTTTCTTCAGTGCTGAAAACATTTTATAATGTCGTATTTAACACATTTATTGACCCTGATTATTACGAAAGAACAATAGAAGCTGCCAAGGAGTGGACAGGTAATTTTATGTACAGTAAAGGTGTCCCTGAAGAACAGATAGACCAGGCTCTGGAACAAATGAGCAGCAGGGAAAAACCTTCTGTTGTTTCCATGATTCTTGGTGGTGTAGTCACAGGAGCAATCGGAGGTGCCATAATATCGCTCATTACTGCTGCTATTCTGAAAAAAGAACCTTTCGATTCACAGTGAATAAGAGTTGTTAATGTCAAATATTGATATATCAGTTGTTATCCCGACCTTTAATGAATCTGAATCAATACCTGAGCTTATTGATGGTATTGCTAAGGTAATGAAGGATAATGGTTTTGTATGGCAGATAATAATGATCGATGACGGCAGTACAGACAGTTCATGGGAAAAGATTGAGGAGAAGGTAAAAAAGTATCCGGCTGTCAGGGGTATTAAGTTCAGGCGCAACTATGGAAAGGCTGCAGCCCTGCACTGCGGATTCAAGGAAGCTGAAGGGGCTGTTGTTATTACCATGGATGCCGATCTCCAGGATAGTCCGGATGAAATACCGGGATTATATAAAATGATAAGGGAAGAGGATTATGACCTTGTATCAGGATGGAAGAAGAAAAGATATGATCCACTGTCAAAAACTATTCCCAGCAAATTTTTTAACTGGACCGCGAGGAAGGTTACAGGAATAAAACTTCATGATTTCAACTGCGGACTTAAAGCATATAGCAACAAAGTTGTCAAAAGCATAGAGGTTTATGGCGAGATGCACAGGTATATACCAATAATTGTAAAAAAGGCAGGATTCGGGAAGATAGGTGAAAAGATCGTACAGCACCGGAAAAGAAAATACGGGGTGACTAAATACGGAGTCGAGCGCTATATGAACGGATTCCTCGCCCTTGTTACGTTGTCTTTTATTTCCCGGTTTGGCAAGAAGCCCATGCATCTTTTCGGTACCCTGGGGACATTGATGTTCGTAATTGGTTTTGTTATAGCAATATACCTCGGGGCAGATAAACTTGTCTCCGTGTACAGACACATTAAGGCACCCCTGGTAACTACAAGTCCCTACTTCTATATCGCACTGACAGCAATGATAATAGGAACACAGCTATTTTTGGCAGGGTTCCTGGGTGAACTGGTATCCAGGAGTTCGGCTGACAGGAATGCCTATCAGATAGAAAAGAAAATTTAATTCATTATACAGACGTGCTTTTTTCAGTTATCGTACCAACATTCGGACGCCCCGGGGAGGTGAGGGAAATGTTATCCGGCTTTGCCGGACAGCAATCTGCAGATTTCGAGGTCATAATCGTTGATGGCAGTCCCGATAACCATCTTAAAGATATTGTTGAAGGGTTCAAAGGTAAAATCAATATCCGTTATATTTATGAAAAGGGGATGGGTATCAGTGATTCCAGGAACCTGGGCGCAGAAAAGGCACATGGTGATTATCTTGTGTTTATGGATTCCGACTGTATTGCGGCGCCGGACTATTTCAATACTATAAGCAGTTTCCTTGCCGGTAACAGGGTAGACGGATTTACCGGTCCTGATAAAGCCCATCCTTTATTTTCAAGGGTGCAGAAAGCAATAAACTATGCCATGACTTCCCACCTAACAACAGGGGGAATAAGGGGGCAGAAGATCCATATTGGTAAGATACATCTCCGCGGTTTTAATATGGGTATATCAAAGGAGGCCTTTTCAAAAATCGGGGGCTTCAGCGGACTAAAGGCGGGTGAAGATATTGACATAAGCCTGAGGTTCCAGCATGCGGGCTATACTGCCGCACTGATACATGATGCGTTTGTTTACCACAAAAGAAAAACTAATTTTCTCAGGTTTTTTGTACAGCTTTTCCTTCACGGCAAGGCACGTATTGACTTATTTAAAAGGCACAGTAGATCGCTAAAACCAATCTATTTCCTGCCGTCAGTCTTTGTACTTTATATCATGGCAGGAGTTGCGGCAATATTTTTCTGTAAATATTGCTTTGTTTTGTTTTTGCTGACAATACTTTTATACTTTATTTTATTATTTATCGATGCTACATTAAGGAATAGGAGTATTCCGGTCGGATTGCTCAGCGTATATGGCTCAGTAATAATGCTTATTGCATATGGAAGCGGATTTATTTACAATTTTGCCAGGCGCGTAATATTAAGAAGCAAGAAAGAAAGTATAAGACCTGCGATTATCAAGGAATAGTCATTCGACTCTTTTATCGTAATTATACCCCATAGAGTATTTTTCGCCTTTGAGTTTCGTGTTTATGGCCTGCTTTATCGCGTGGAAAATAATAACATGGATATCTTCAGTAATTTCCATGTCGCTGACCGGGGCAAGAATAAGTATATCGGCCAGCTCCTTCATCTTGCCGCCCTTATAACCGCAAAATCCCACTACCGTTGAACCGAGCTCCCTGGCATAATTCAGGGCTTTTATGACATTTACCGAGTTGCCGCTTCCCGAGATACCTATTACAATATCATCTTTCCTGAGAAAGGTTCTTAGCTGCTCATAAAAAACCTCGTCGTAAGTAAGGTCGTTAGATATTGCCGTAATAGATGGGATACTGTCGTTGAGGCATATTACCCTGAACCTTTTCTCCAGTCCGTAGGAGATACCTTTCATAAAGTCACCCGCAACATGTGAGGCAGTTGCTGCGCTTCCGCCATTGCCAAATATATAGACTGTGTTGCCCTTTTCATAGCATTCATAGATCCTGTCTATAAGCTTATTGACGGCGTTGATGTCAATCTTGCCCAGTGTCTCGCTGACTTTCCTGAAGTAGTTACTGAAATGTTCATTAAAGCTGTTCATCACCAAAGTATATTAGTTTGGAACCGTACTGGTCAAATTTAAATTCAAAATTATAAAGGTGCTTCAGCGAATCCTTCAGTTTCTGCTGCTTATGTTTTTCACAATAAAACAGGAAAAATCCGCCTCCCCCTGCACCCAGCAGCTTACCCCCCTCAGCCCCGCTCTTCAGTCCCGTATTGTAAATCTCTTCAATATCCTTGTTGCTTATACTGGATGCCAGCTTTTGCTTCAGTATCCAGTTTTCGTGCAGCAGTTTCCCGAAATCGTTTATTCTTTCATTGTAGAGGCTGTCCCTCAGCTCGCGAACAAGGCCTACCATTGACTTAAGCACATTAAACTTGTCCTCCTGTGAAGCATTCTTTTTCTGCTCTGCCAGTATATCAGAAGCGTTACGCTGGCTGCCCGTATAGAACATTACAAGGTTTTCCTGCAACCCCTCATAAACCTCGTTTTTAATATAAAGCGGTTCGATACGCACGCTGCCATCCGGATTAAAATAAAAAATATTCAGTCCGCCCACTGCTGCAGCATATTGATCCTGTTTACCTATAGGCTCCCTGAGGATATCTATTTCAATTTCGCATGCTTCTTCGGCGAGCTCTTCTGCAGAGGCATACTGCCTTTTTATGGCATAAAGGTTATGGAGCAGTCCCACAGTGAACGAGGAGGATGAGCCCATACCCGTCCCTGCTGGTATATCTGCTATTGAGCTTATTTCTATTCCACCTTTTAATCCCGCCTTTTTCAGTGCTTCCCTGAGGATAGGATGCTTCAGGTCATCGACTCTGCCAACAGTTTCTGTTTTTGAGTACTTTACCCTTACCTGGTCCTTAAAAAAGAACTTATGCGAGGATATATACATGTATTTATTTATCGATGTGCTGAGCACTGCCCCTTGGTGCCTCGAATAGAATGTTTCCATGTCGGAGCCTCCGCCCACAAAGCTTATCCTGAATGGAGTCCTTGTAATTATCATTTTACGGATGCATTGATTACAAAATCAGCAAATTTACTTTCTTTTTCTATTAATTTATATTCATCTTCACGCCTTTTTTCCAACAGCAGGTTTATTTCACTGTCGTTTTTGCCGCGCCAGTAATAATATTCTTTAATCCTTGTTGTGAATGTCTGCCTATCTGTCTGCATGAATATTTTAAGACCTGACATGTTGCGCAGCTTTTCCCTGCTTAACGCTATTATACCTTCAATTATTATAATATCTTCATTGTTAAACATGTATTCCAATGGCTGAGCCTGCCTTTCAGGATGGTGAGGGTAGGAGTGAAGCTTTACTTTTTGTCCCTCCATTATTTTTTGCAGATCATGAATAATATCATTTATCCTGAACCTGTCATAAACATTTTTGCAATGGTCTCTTTGCTCCTCAGGCAGTATCCAGTTGTCAAGGTCAATTTTAAAAACTTTCAGACCGTGTTCAATGAATTGATAGCCAATATATGACGCAAAATTGCTTTTGCCTGTTTTGGCATTGCCACCTATGCTTATGATGAAGGGTTTCTTCTTTTTCTTTGCCGAATAGAATTTGAATATACGGCCAAATTCTTCGCTATAGGGCTCATTTACTATAAATTCTACTGCCTCCAGCAGATCCCTGAAGAAGAAATCCGGTTTAACGGTTGTCTTCTTTATCCCGTATCCTGTCATTACTCCGACTGTCCTGCAGCCCGCATCCCTGCCCGCAATGATATCTCTTTCCGCGTCGCCGATCATCCACGACTGTGACAGGTCAATATTAAGATCCCTGGCAGCCTGCTTGAACATGCCTGTTTTCGGTTTGCGGCAGTCACAGTCGATTTTGTATTCGGGCCTTTCTTCGGGATAGCCCTTATCGGGATGGTGGGGACAGTAATATATGGCATCCAGCTTTGCGTGGCTATTGCCAAGCTCTGTCTCCATTTTTTTATGAATATATTTCAGTTCCTCAATAGTGCAGAGATTCCTGGCTATAACGGACTGGTTGGTAACGATGACCGAAAGGTACTTTGATTTATTCAGTTCCCGTATGGCATCGGGTGTGAAGCCGAACAATTTCATATCCTCGTGCCTGTGTATAAAGTCCTTTTCTTCACTTGTTACCCCGTCGCGGTCCATAAATACAGCTTTCTGCTTATTTTCGAAGCTTAACTGCCGTATCTTGCAGGTACTGTAGTCCCTTCTCACCTGCTCAAGCCTTTCCGGTGTACCTATATCCTTGAGGTATTCAAAAGTAGTGTACCCGAACATCATTATATCTTTGAAGATGCGGGGAAATATATCTTTTCCGAAATCTGCCTTTTTCCCCTTTTCAAGGTAGTTCAGTATAGCCGGATTAAATAAATATACACCTGCGTTGACCAGGTTTCTGTAATATTTGCCATGTTCGTGAGGCTTGGGATAGACAGCGGTTACCTTGCCTTCTTTATCAAGTTCAATAAGATCACTGTCATAGGGGTGGTCATTCGGGTGTAGTACCAGTGTGCACATGCTTTTCTTGTTGTAATGGAAATTTACCAGTCTCTGAAGATTCATGTTTATCATTATATCACTGTATAAAACGATAAAATCTTCGTCAAGCATATGTTCTATATCTTTTATTCCCCCTACCGTACCCAGGGGCTGCTTTTCTTCATGGTAACGGATAGTAACACCAAACTTTTTGCCGTCTCCAAAATAGCCTGTTATGCTCTCTTTCAGGTGATTTACTATAATGACGATATTATTTATATTATAATGCTTCAGCAAGGTTAACTGGTGTTCGAGGAGTGGCTTGTCTCCAATGCTGAGCATAGGCTTTGGCAGCTCACCGGCTATCTCAGCGAGCCTTGTTCCTTTTCCACCGGCCTGGATTACTGCCTTCATTAATTTGTTATGTTAATAGCCTGTTTCTATAGCAAAGAAAAAGAAAAAAGGGACAGCGCCCATATATTTTCGGAGAAAATATATGGACAGCGCCCATATTTTGGGGACAATCCCCATTCGGGTACAGTCCCCGGGGCACTGTCCCTCTTAAAAATATAGGCGCTGTCCCTATTTCCTCTCCTTCAATAATGATGCAACGTGCCTGTCAATTGGAAAGGTAAGATCATCGTTTGTAAGATCCTTTATTTTTATCCACCTGAAGGATCGGCTGCCATTTATAAGCTCAGGGAAGTCAAACGGCACTTTGGAAATCTTGAATTTTACCGGTTCCTTAAACCTGATAAGGTAGTAAATGCTGATAATCTGGTGGCCCTTGTAAAAATATGATTTCTGGAAAAAATCCGTTGTATAAAAATGGCTAATAATCTCAATATCCTGTCCGAACTCCTCACACGCTTCCCTTTTTATACAATCGGCAGTTCCTTCCCCGAATTGCATTCCGCCCCCCGGGAACTTCGTCATCTTCTGGTCCAGCACATATTCGTCGGTAAGCAGCACCTCCTCGTTCTCATTTATTACAATACCATATACTCTTATATTAAAGTGTCTTATCTTCTTTGCCATGATTAATTGCATTTTAAAGTAATAAAGTCAGTTATTTTGCTGATTTCATCCGGACTGAACCAGGTGATATCCTTCTGCTTTTTGAACCATGTAAGCTGCTTGCGCGCGTAGTTCCTTGTATTTCGTTTAATCAACCTGACAGCCTCCTCAAGAGTTATCCTGTTGTCAAAATAATCAAACAGTTCTTTGAAACCGACCGTATTCAGGGCATTCAGGTGTCTGTCCTTATAATACTGCCTTGCCTCCTTTTGCAGTCCGTTTTCTATCATCCTGTCAACTCTATTGTTGATACGTTCATATAATTCTTCCCTGTTTACTGACAGTCCGACTTTCAATATTTTAAACGGCCTTTCCTTTTTGCTGTTTTTCAGAAATGAAGAATAAGGTCTCCCTGTCATAAGGCAAACTTCTATTGCCTTAAGGATTCGTTTATGGTTCTTCAGGTCAACTTTTGCATAATAGCCGGGATCAAGAAATTTCAACTGTTTCCTTATGCTTTCAATACCTTCAGTTTCATATTTCTCCAGAAGCTCCTTCCTGAGGCCGGGATCAACAGCCGGCAGGTCATCTATTCCATAGCATACCGCGTTAATATAGAGGCCGGAACCACCAACCATTAGTACATGTTTGTATTTACCGTATAGGGTATCAAGCAAGTCCATTACTTCGAATTCAAACATGCTGGCATTGTAATAATCGTAAATTGACTTGTTTTGTATAAAGTGGTGTTTTACTTCGGCAAGCTCACTTTCGGAAGGTACGGCTGTACCTATTTTAAGTTCCCTGTAAATCTGTCGGGAATCACATGAAATAATCTCGGTGTTAATGCTCCTGGCGACTTCAATGGCGGTCCTTGTTTTACCAACAGCGGTGGGACCGAGGATCACTATTAAATACTTGTCATTCATTTCTCTGGATAAGGTTCAGTGCTGAGCCTGCCTTAAACCATTCTATCTGGTTGTCATTGTAAGAATGGTTTACCGCTATTATATCTTCAGTCCCGTCAAAATGCTGGAGAGCAACCCTTAGAGGTTTGCCAGGCGCAAATTCCTTTAACCCGCTTATACTAACCGTATCGTCTTCCCTTATTTTGTCATAATCATTCCTGTTGGCAAAAGTAAGAGCCAGCATACCCTGTTTCTTGAGGTTTGTTTCGTGAATACGGGCAAAGGAACGCACCAGTACGGCTTTAACTCCCATGTAGCGCGGTTCCATGGCGGCATGCTCACGTGAGGAGCCCTCGCCGTAGTTCTCATCTCCGACAATTATAGTACTAATGCCTTTTTCTTTATAGATACGTTGTATCTTCGGCACCTCTCCGTATTCACCGGTGATCTGGTTTTTTACAAAATTTGTTTTACCGTTAAAGAAGTTGACGGCGCCTATAAGCAGGTTATCGGAAATATTATCGAGGTGACCCCTGTACCTTAGCCAGGGCCCTGCCATTGATATGTGGTCGGTCGTACATTTCCCCTTTGCTTTAATAAGCACTTTGAGCCCTTTATAATCATTGCCATCCCATGGTTCGAAGGGGGAGAGCAATTGCAATCGCTTTGAGTCCGGCCTGATAATAACGTTTATGGCACTTCCGTCCGTTGCGGGCTCCTGGTAGCCCCTGTCCCTGACATCATAGCCGGCCGGAGGCTTTTCAACGCCGCCGGGCTCGCTTAGTTTTACTTTCTTGCCGTCCCTGTTTATAAGGTGGTCTGTCAGAGGGTTAAAAGCAAGTTTACCTGCCAGCGCAAAGGCAGTGGTGAGCTCCGGCGAGGCAACAAAGCTGAAGGTATTCGGATTGCCGTCGTTACGTTTGGCAAAGTTGCGGTTAAAGGAGGTCATTATGGAATTTTTTTTATGCTTTTCCGCTCCATGCCTGTCCCACTGTCCGATACACGGTCCGCAGGCGTTGGCAAGCACAACGCCTCCAATTTTTTCAAATTTATCCAGCAGTCCGTCTCTTTCTGCCGTAAACCTCACCTGCTCCGAACCGGGGGTCACTGTGAAAGCGGACTTAAACTTAAGCTTCTTATTTATAGCCTGCGCTGCAATGGAAGCGGCCCTTGTAAGGTCTTCGTATGAAGAGTTTGTGCATGACCCTATTAGTCCCACTTCCAGCTTTCCCGGCCACTTATTTTTTCTGGCAGCCTCAGCAAACTGTGATACAGGTGTAGCGAGGTCCGGGGAAAACGGACCGTTGATGTGGGGTTCAAGCTGCGACAGGTCTATTTCTATAACATTGTCAAAAAACCTGTGAGGTTCACTATAGACCTCGGGGTCGGCGGAAAGATAAGGTACCATGTTGTCGGCCATAGCTGCAACATCGTCCCTGCCTGTGGACTTAAGGTAGTCAGCCATTTTCTGATCGTAACCGAATATTGATGCTGTGGCTCCTATCTCGGCTCCCATGTTACATATGGTTCCTTTGCCCGTGCAGGATATGCTCCTTGCTCCGTCACCAAAGTATTCAATAATGCAGCCCGTGCCACCTTTAACGGTGAGGATACCGGCGACTCTTAATATTATATCCTTGGGAGAGGCCCACCCGTTTAACCTGCCGATAAGCTTCACACCGATAATCCTGGGGAACTTAAGCTCCCAGGACATGCCTGCCATAACATCCACGGCATCGGCGCCTCCTACTCCTACAGCCAGCATTGCCAGTCCCCCTGCATTAGGAGTGTGCGAGTCGGTGCCAATCATCATACCACCGGGAAAAGCATAGTTTTCAAGTATAACCTGGTG
>Ga0315548_1002756_pt1 | contig 13514 bp, 12 predicted proteins | sample SalMarSW160110MG_2_FD_202540 | JGI IMG/M metagenome (GOLD analysis project Ga0315548, IMG submission 202540) | Salt marsh sediment microbial communities from the Plum Island Ecosystem LTER, Massachusetts, United States - Salt Marsh Sediment SW1601-110 ... | reverse complement strand
CTGTTGGTCCGTTTTAATTTATAGTTTTCCATTTTGATATTTTATTTTTACATTATAGTTGCTTAGCTACACTGCAAGGTTCTTTCTTCTCATCGTCCCGCTCTTCCAGAATGGCAATTTTGTGATATTTCCCTTTATCAATTCATTCCTGCCCTGTATCTCTACCCCGGTTCCTTCTTTTTCGAATGGTTTATTTATATAACCCATTGCAATCGAACAGGTTAAATCTGGAGAGTAATTTCCGCTCGTTATTATGCCGGCTTCTTTTTGGTTTACCAGTATCTTATAACCGTGTCTTGGTATTTTTTTTCCTGGCACTAAAATTCCCACGAGTTTTCTTGTAGTTCCCTCTTTTCTTTGTTTTAATAAAACATCTTTACCTATGAAATCTTTTTTGTCCAGTGAGACAACCCAGGACAGGGTTGCTTCGAGTGGTGTCGTTTCTCTTGTTATATCGTTTCCGTACAGGCAGTATCCCATTTCCAGACGTAAGAGGTCTCTTGCGCCCAGCCCGCAGGGTAAAATACCTTCTTCTTTTCCTGCTTCCATAATTTTGTCCCAGATTTCTTCCGCCTCTTCGCTTTTGCCGTATATTTCGAATCCGTCTTCTCCGGTATATCCGGTTCTGGAAAGCAGGACTTCAATTTTTCCTATGGTTTCTTCTCTCAAATGGTAAAAGTTTAAATCTGATGGATCCTCTTTTACTATTTTTGCGATTATTTTTTGCGAATTTGGCCCCTGAACTGCAAGTTGAAAATACCTTTTGCTAATATTTTGTATTTTTACCTTGCTCTTCCCGTGTTGTTGGATCCATTTAAAATCGGTTTCCTGGTTTGCTGCGTTGACTACAATAAAATATCTCTCCGGAAGATTATATACGACAAGGTCGTCTATTATTCCCCCGTTTTCGTCCAGCATTGTTGTATATTTCGCCTGAAATCTCTTTAGTTTTGTTATGTCGCTGGTTACCAGGTAATCGATAAATTCCGCTCTATTATTGCCGCTTATCTCTATTTCACCCATATGTGATACATCGAATAGACCTGCGGAATTTCTTACTGCTCTTGTCTCTTCGAATATGGATGAGTATTGCATGGGCATTTTATACCCGGCAAAATCTACCATGGTGGCATTCAGTTTCACGTGTTTGTTGTATAACGGTGTCTTATTTTTTTCTACCATAATTCAAGTAATAAAAATTAGTATTGTAAACAGATGAAATTTGTCAAGGGCTTTTCTTAAAACGTGACCCCAAGAAAAACGGATGACCTGTGTTTCTCTGCGTCCTCTGTGTGAATTAAAGTTTCGGATTTTAAGTTTCGTGTTTCGAATGGAAATTAGTTAGTGGTTAGTGGGTGGGTAGGTTGGTGGGTTTTAAAAACAAAACAAAAAAATCCTGTTTATCTTGTTAATCCTGTCTAAATATTTGGTGTTTTTAGGTGGGAGTTAAAGAAGCAAAAATATTTTTTCATCCGTGTAAATCCGTGTTTATCCGTGGCTAATTATTTAATGGTGTGTTGGGTGAACGCTCAAATTGCCTTGACTTTTAGTTTTTATTATTTATAATTTCTTCTAATGGATTATTTTATGCTGCTTCGCCCCAGTTTATTTCTCCCTTTGTGGATTTTTTTTCTCCTTGGAGCTTATTTCGGAGAGGGAGAAATTTCTTTAAAGGCAGTAATGGTCTTTGTTCTTTATACGCTGCTTATGGGGGGAATTTATATATTAAACCAGATTGTCGATAGAGAGTCGGACAGAAGAAACGAAAAATTGTTTTTACTGTCGGAAGATTATATCCCTCTTCGGAATGCTTATATAGAGATGGTAACGCTTTTCGTTTTATCGATATCGGGAGCTTTTTTCCTCGGTAAATATGTTTTTATCGCTTTTCTGATTTCTTTCTTTCTGGGAATCACCTATTCGATTCCTCCTTTTGCAACAAAAGGAAAACCTTTTCTGGATATCGTCTGGAACGCTTCCGGATACGGACTCCTTGCTTTTATCGTTGGGTGGCTTTCTGCCGCTTTACCTTCCGGCTCGATGTTGATTCGCGGAATCCCATATTTTTTTGCCGTATCTGCAGTTTTTGTCAATACTACCATACCTGACATAGAAGGAGACAGAGAGGAAGGCAAAATTACTACCGGCGTTTTCCTGGGGAAGAAAAACACCCTTTTGCTTGGAATTTTTTTTGATCTGTTAGCGGTGGTTATTTCCTGTTTGTTGAAAGATTATATATGTCTTATCGGAGCGGGGCTTGCTTTGCCTATATTCTTATTCGCATACATCAAACAGACAAAAAAATCGATACTTTTTTCTTTCAGGGCAATTCCTTTAATACTTGCCATTCTGGTTTTCATTATAACCCCGATAATAATTCCGCTTTTCGCACTTGTATTAGGAGTCCAGAAGTACTATTATAAGAGGAAGTTCAATATAAATTACCCGGCTATTTTTAGCGGAGAAAACAAGGATTTTTAAAAATATATGATGACATTATTTTTATTGATTTCCGCCCTTTCACCTGAACTTGATTCGCTTTTATTTAGAGCAATCAATTGTTCATATGTGGAAGATTTTTCCTGTGCTGAATCTCTTTTAACTATTGTAAAAAAACAGGAAATCGCTCACCCTGCTCCATATTTTTTGCTGTCGTCTCTATATGAAATGATGTGGGTTGATATGGGCGAAAATTCTTATAAGGAAAAGATATTCATATACGCAGATTCAGCCATCGATAAAGGGAAAAAATGGATTAAGAAAAACCCGCAGGACCCGTGGGGATATTTCTTCGTTGGCGGAAGTCATACTATTAAGATTTTTTATTATGTTGTCAGGGAAGATTACTTCGGTACCATTCTTTTGATTAATCCGGCAATTTATTACCTGGAAAAGGCAGCGGATATAGATTCCAGTCTGGCTGATATTTATCTGGGTTTGGGAGGTTGGGAATATATGAAAGGGCATTTTCCTTTTATGGGAAAAGATAAAGAGAAGGGGCTTACAATGATAAAGAGGGCTATTTCAGACGCCAGATATGTTTCCCTGTATTCGTCGCTGGCTTATGCCAACATATGTATAAAGGAAGAAGATTATGACGAAGCCATACCGATGCTTGTAGATTTACTTGATTCTTTCCCCGATTCAAGGACTTTTACCTGGCCTCTTCTAAAAGCTTATTACGAGAAAAAAGATTACATAGAAGCTTTAAATACTGCGGAAAGGCTTATCATCATTTCTGCAGAAAACAATTTTTCGAATTTTGAAGCACATTACTATAAAGCGAAGATACTTTTTGACCTCGGGATGCTGAAAGAAGCTTCTCTTATTGCCGATGAGGCTCTAAATATTGAGGTCAGGGAAGATATGCTGCATGTTAAAGACATAAAAAAGGACCTTATTCGGCTCAAACTTGAGGTAAAAAAGAAGTTAGGAGAAGCTTAGCAGTAGGCCGAAAAGGTCTTGACATATCAAATTTATAAGGTAAAATTACCTAATTAGCCGGAGTGGCGGAACCGGTAGACGCATCGGACTTAAAATCCGGTGGAGAATTCTCTCCGTGTCGGTTCAAATCCGACCTCCGGCATGAAAATTTTTATATCGAACGATGAAATGGTTTGAAAGAAGGAAAAAAGTCGAGAAAGAAAGCAAAAAGAAAGAGATTCCCGACGGAGTATGGATAAAGTGTGACTCCTGTGGAGAGATACTTTATAAGAAAGAAGTCGAGAAGAATCTAATGGTTTGCTCAAAGTGTAATTTTCATTTTAGAGTAAACAGTGCTTTTTATAAAAAATTGCTGCTTGATGAGGGTACTTTTAAGATTTTTGATGAAAATATTAGAACTACAGACCCTTTGCAGTTTAAGGGTTACAAAAAAAAGATTGAGGAGGCAAGAAGGAAAACCTCTTTGACTGAGGCTGTAACATGTGGTGAAGCTAAAATCGATGGTAGAGATGTTGAAGTGGCTATTATGGATTTTTCTTTTATTGGCGGGTCGATGGGGGCGGTTGTAGGAGAGAGAATTAAGAGGTCTATTGAAAGAGCTGGTAAAGCCGATTTGCCCCTTTTGATAGTTAATGCCTCCGGCGGCGCAAGGATGCAAGAAGGGATTCTTTCCTTGATGCAGATGGCAAAAACTGCGACAGCTCTAAATAAATTGAAAACGCCATACATTTCTGTTCTTACCAACCCCACAACTGCAGGAGTACTGGCTTCTTACGCTTCACTTGGAGATATTTTAATCGCGGAACCCGGTGCACTTATAGGATTTACTGGCGCAAGAGTAATAAAACAAACAATAAAGAAAGAATTGCCTGAAGGGTTCCAGAGAGCGGAGTTCATGCTGGAGCATGGTCTCGCAGATATGGTCGTATCGAGAAAAGACCTCAGGCAAACCATTATTTCTCTTCTATCTCATTTTTGCTAAAAATTCAAATATGTTTAAAAGAGAAGCTGAAATTATTAATTCTTTGGGTATTCATGCCAGACCCGCCTCGATGATTGTCAAGATAGCTTCTTCTTTCGGTTCCCATGTAGAATTGGAGAAAGACGGAGTTAGAGTCAACGCTAAAAGCATTATGGGTGTCTTGATGCTGGCCACCGAACAGGGGGAAAAATTGACGATTATAGCCGAAGGCAAAGATGAAAAAGAAGCGGTAGAGGCTCTCCTTGAGCTGATAGAGAAGAGGAAATTCGATGAAGAATAAGATATTTAGAGGAATACCTGCTTCTCCTTCTATTGCCATAGGCAAAAGTTTTCTGTATTCAACTAAAGAGATTGCTTTTTCTTCCCGAAGAGAAAAAAAAGAGGTCAAAGAGGAAATGACAAATTTCGAGAAAGCAAGACTTCTGGCCTCGAAACAATTACGAAGCCTTAGAGTCGAATTGAAGAAAGCAAGCGACCCTGTGAGTTCGAGATTGATAGATGTTCAGTTGCTTTTCTTAGAAGACCCACTTTTATTAAATTCGGTAGAAAAAAGAATCAAAGTACAAAGAGAATCTGCGGAAGAAGCCATAGTTAATTTTGCGGAAAGTCTGGAAGAAGATTTTCGGGATATCCCGAACAGCTATATTGCAGAGCGTTACCTGGACGTAAAAGACGTTGTCGATAGATTGTTGAAGAATTTGCAGGATGAAGAAACGGATACGGAGTTGGGTAGCTTCGGAGAGATTATGGTTGCTGAGAGTTTTAATGCTTCTACTGTGCTGCAAATGAGTAAAGCAGGAGTCGTCGGACTAATAGCCGAAAAAGGGGGCAGGACTTCTCATTTTGTCATACTTGCAGAAGCATTGGATATTTCGGCTGTTGTTGGCGCTAACGGAGTTACCGATAATATTGAAACAGGTGATGAGGTAATAGTAGATGGTATCAGTGGTGTCATAGTGGTTAATCCCGATGAGGATACCAAAAGAAGGTTTGAGCGAAAGAAAGAAGAAACCGCAGCGATTCAGAAGAAATTTCTCGAGAAAAAAGACCTTCCGGCTACCACTATCGACGGTTATTCCATTGATATTTCGGCGAATATCGAATTGCCGGTGGAACTTCCTTTCATTAAAAAATACGGGGCAAAGGGAGTAGGACTTTTGAGAACGGAGTTTCTTTTTCTTACTTCTAAAGCGATTCCGAATGAGAAAGCTCAGTATGATTTCTATTTGAAAGTAGCAGAGCATGCTTTTCCGGATTATGTCATAATTAGAACCCTTGATCTTGGAGGAGATAAGGTTTTTAAGACGAAAGTGCAGGAGGAGAATCCTTTTTTAGGATGGAGGGGGATTCGCTTTACTCTTGCAAACGAGAAGATTTTTAAAGACCAGTTGAGGGCGATACTGAGGGCTTCGGCAAAAGGTAATGTCAGGATTCTTATTCCAATGGTTTCGCAGGTGGAAGAAATTTTAAAGGTTAAGGATATAATAGGAAAAATTAAGACTGAGCTAAAAAAAGAAGGTGTAGCTTTTGATGAAAACATTGAAATAGGAGCGATGGTTGAAGTTCCTTCCGTCCCTTTAATGGCGGATCTTTTTTCCGGAGTGGTAGATTTTTTCTCGATAGGGACGAACGACCTGACCCAGTATACTCTTGCAGTCGATAGGGGCAATAAAAAGATATCGGGTCTTTTCGACCAGCTTGACCCTTCAGTTATTTCTCTGATGAAAATGACGGTACAGAAAGCTCATCATAATAATAAATGGGTTGGAGTTTGCGGCGATATAGCTGCCGATGTAATTGCCCTGCCAGTACTTATAGGAATGGAATTGGACGAACTTTCTTTACCTCCGAGTTTCATACCACAAATTAAAAATGTTATAAGGGGTCTAAGCTTGAAGGAATGCAAGGATTTGTTGAAGGATGTAGAGAAAAAAGCATCGGCAAAAGAAGTAAGGGAATTTTTGAAAGAAGAGATGCTTAAAAGATTTCCTTCGCTCAAAAACATATTAGTGGAGGTTGAAAATGATTGAAATTATCGATGATTTGTCCCAACAAATCGAAGAGGCTGTCAAGATTGGTTCTTCGGTAGATTTCGATTTCAAGGGCATAAAAAATGTGTGTATCGGAGGTATGGGAGGTTCTTCTGTGGGAGGGGAACTGCTTCAGGGACTTGCCGAAAAGTATTCTAAAATACCGTTTTCCATTGTGCGGGATTATGAATTGCCCAGTTTTGTCGGCAGTAAGACCTTGATGATCATAGTGAGTTATTCGGGTAACACGGAGGAGATTTTATCTCTTCTCGACCAGGTCGGAAATAAAGCTAAGATTTTATGCGTTACAAGTAACGGAATAGTTGAAGATAGAGCTAAAGAGGAAAAATTGCCTCTTATATTGATTCCAAAAGGATATCCTCCGAGAGGAGCAATTGCTTATCTGTTTTTCCCTATACTGGAAGTCTTAAGGAAATCGGGCATAATTAAGATGAAAAAAGATGACATTGACGAGGTTATAAGGATTCTCAAGGATAATGTGGAACCAGCAAAGATTTGGGCGGAAGAAGTCAGTATCAGGCTAAAAGAGAAGCTTCCTTTCATATATTCTATCTATGATTTTAGTGCGGTTGCAAAGAGGTGGTGTACTCAACTTAACGAAAACTCAAAATCTCTTGCTCACTTTGCCGTATTTTCGGAGTTAAATCACAATGAAATAGTGGGCTGGGAGAACCCAAAAGAGATTCTTAAGAGGATTTTCATTTTTATTCTCAGGGATAGAGAAGAGAAGGAAAAAATTAGGAAACGCATCGAAATTACTACCGAGTTAATTAAGGAATCCGCAGGAGAAATCGTGGATGTGTATGCAGATGGTAAGTCTCTGCTTGCTAAAATTTTTTCTCTCATACAGAAAGGCGATTATCTTTCTTTCTATCTTGCCAATAATTACAAAGTTGACCCTCTTCCTGTTAAAAGGATACAAGAGCTAAAAAGAAGGCTGGCTGAATGACGGTTATTATACCTCTTGCCGGCTATGGAATTCGCCTCAGACCCCTGTCTTTCAGCATACCAAAGGCTCTTCTGCTCTGCGGCGGCGATACCGTCCTTGGCTGGATACTGGAATCTATAGATTCTCTCTCCCCATCGGAAATAGTTCTGGTAATAGGTTATAAGGGAGATGTGATTCGCGATTGGGTACGCGAACACTACGGAAATTTGCCTATTAAGTGGGTAGTGCAGGAAGAGGCAAAAGGCCTGGGGCATGCGGTCTGGATGGCAAAAGAGGTAGTCTCGCCCGAAAGCGAAGTTTTGATATACCTTGGAGATTCAATATTCGATTTAGAGTGGGATATAATCAAGCAAGGAAAGGACAATTTTATCGCAGTAAGAGAAGTCGAAGACCCGAAAAGGTTTGGAATAGTTAAATTAAAAGGAGATGTGATTCTCGATTTGGAAGAAAAACCGAAAAAGCCTTCTTCCAATCTTGCGGCAGTCGGGCTTTATTATATTGAAAAATGGGACCTTCTATATCAGCACCTCAATTATCTGATTGAAAAAGACATTAAAACCAAGGGTGAATATCAACTGACGGATGCCTTTAAACTTATGTTAGAAAAGGGAAATATTGAACTTAAAAAGCTTACCGTTAAGAGATGGTATGACTGCGGTAATATAAATAGCCTGCTCCGGACAAATGCGGCTATTTTGAAAGACTGTCCGAAGTGGAGCAAAAATAAAAAACAAATAAAAAATTTATCATATACTAATAATTCTTCTATATTAAAAAATTCAAATGTGGGGCCTTTTGTAGCTGTGGGAGAAAATTCATTAATAGAAAAATCAAGTATTAAAAATTCTATCATCGGAAATGGGGCGAAGATTGTGAACTCGGATATTTTTGATTCGGTTGTAGGCGATAACGTCGAGATTGTAAATGCAACAGGGAAATTTATAGTTGGTTCCAATTCGTTAATCAAAGGAAAGGAGTGTTCATAAGTGAAAAGAATAATAACAAGCGAGTCGGTAACCGAAGGGCATCCCGACAAGATTTGCGACCAGGTTTCGGATGCCGTTCTGGATGAGATTTATAAGAATGACCCCAATCCCGAAAGGGCGCGGGCCGCGATAGAGGCTCTGACGACAAGGGGTATTGTATTGGTTTCCGGAGAGATGGCTACTTCGATTTATGTAGATGTTCCAAATCTCGTTAGAGACCTTTTAAAAAAAATCGGATATACGAAAACGGAATATCATTTTACTTTTGAAACCTGCGGGATTATTACCATGATTCAAGGACAATCCTCGGATATAGCTCTCGGTGTTGATAAGGGAGGTGCAGGGGACCAGGGAATGATGTTCGGATACGCCACCAGAGAAACAAAAGAACTGATGCCTCTTCCTATTATGCTGGCGCATAAGCTGGTTAAAAAACTGGCTGATAAAAGAAAGTCAGAGGAAGACCATTTCCTGCGACCTGACGGGAAATCTCAAGTGTCAGTCGAGTATGTTGACGGAGTTCCCGAAAGAGTCGATACGGTTTTGATTTCCGCTCAATGTGACCCTCAGATTGAAATGTCCAAGCTTAAAGAATATATAATAGAAGAAGTTATAAAGCCGACCATACCCGGAAAGTTTTTGGATGCCAAGACTGAATATCTTGTCAATCCTACCGGCAGATTCGTCATAGGAGGACCTCAGGCTGACACAGGGGTAACCGGCAGGAAAATCATGGTTGACACTTACGGAGGTTTGGGTAAGCACGGAGGAGGATGTTTCTCGGGGAAAGACCCGACCAAAGTTGACCGCTCCGCTGCCTATATGGCAAGATACGTCGCTAAGAATATTGTTGCCGCCTCTATAGCCGATAAGGTGGAAATACAGATAGCGTATGCAATCGGGATGGAACAACCTGTTTCGATATATATTGATTCGTTCGGTACAGGAACCGTATCCGACGAAAAGATTTTGAAAGCCGCCAAAAGCGTTTTCGATTTTCGTCCCAGAAAGATAATAGAACAGTTGAATTTACTCCGTCCTCAGTATCTGGATACGGCATGTTACGGACATTTCGGGAGAGAAGATAAAGACTTCCGATGGGAAGCAACCGATAAAGCTTCCGAATTGAAAGGAGAAATAGGATAATGGAATACGATATAGCTGATGAGTCTTTGGTAGATAAAGGTATTAAGAGAATCGAGTGGGCTTCGAGTTTTATGCCGGTTCTGAAAAGCATAAAGGAAAAATTCGAGAAAGAGAAACCTCTTAAAGGCGTATCGATTGCCGCGTGTTTGCATGTTACCACGGAGACCGCGAATCTTATGATAACGCTGAAAGCCGCGGGAGCAAAAGTTGCTCTGTGTGCATCAAATCCTCTTTCGACGCAGGATGATGTCGCCGCAGCGCTGGTAAAAGAATTCGATATTCCGGTTTTCGCCAAGCATGGTGCAGACAGGGAAACCTACTACCGTCACATAAATAGCGCTCTTAAAAACGGTCATGATATAACTATGGATGACGGAGCAGACCTCGTTTCCACCCTGCACAATGATTACAAATCGGAGTTAACCAATGTCATAGGTGGTACGGAAGAGACGACAACCGGCGTAATCAGACTCAGGGCGATGGCTAAAGAGGGAGTGCTTGGCTACCCTGTGATAGCGGTAAACGATTCGATGACCAAGTATTTGTTCGATAACCGTTACGGTACCGGGCAGTCCACGATTGACGGTATCTTGCGAGCTACGAATTATCTTCTTGCCGGCAGCGTTTTTGTGGTGTTCGGGTTCGGCTGGTGCGGAAAAGGAGTTTCGAAGAGAGCAAGCGGTATGGGTGCCAGGGTGATTGTTGTTGAAGCCGACCCTGTCAGGGCTCTTGAAGCCGTTATGGAAGGTTATGATGTTATGCCGAAAAAAAAAGCATCAGAAGTAGGCGATATATTCGTGACTGTTACCGGTGACAAATGGGTTATTACGGAAGATGAAATGAAGAGAATGAAAGACAACGTCATAATAGGCAATTCCGGGCATTTTAACGTCGAAATCAAACTTGAAGATCTTGAAGAAATGAGCGGGGCGAAAAAAGAGATAAGAGAGAATGTAACTCAATATGAACTTAAAGACGGAAAAAGAATTAACCTTCTTGGCGGAGGCAGATTGGTAAATCTTTCGTGTGCCGAGGGGCATCCGGCAGTTGTAATGGATATGAGCTTTGCCAATCAGGCTAATGCGGCCGTTTACTTAACTCGCGAAGCGAAAAAGATGGAAAAAAAGGTATATACTCTGCCGGCGGAAATCGACAAGGAGATTGCCCATCTGAAGCTTAAAACGATGGGGATTGAAATCGATGATTTGACGGAAGAACAGAAAAAGTATCTCAGCTCCTGGGGAGAGGGAACTTAATTTTAGATTAATGCGTGAGCTTTCGATAAGTTTCTTTTTACTTTTTTTATTGTTCGTTTGTCTGGATGTTTCTACGACGTCTTATTCTTTTGGAATGAGAAATGCCCTTTTTGAAGAAATCGATAATAGGATTTCCCTGGGCGCGGCAAATATAAAAGGGGCAATCAATAAGAACGGAAAGATAGAGCTGGATCTAAAAAAAATTTATCCCGTTCTTACGGAATACTCGCTTGGCTGGGTAGAATTGTTTGATTCCAAGAAAAATTTTATCGTGTCGTCGGACTACAAGGTGCGTTTTTTACCGGAACCGTTTCCCGATACAACCGGATTTTGGGGATGTCGATATGGTTTGTTTACATTTGACGGAGGATATCTGATTGTTAGCGCTTCGGAAGAAGAACTTGCCGTGCTCAAAAGGGTTTCCCGTGTTTCATTGTTTCTTAGATTGACGGTATATTCCTCGTTTATCGCTCTTGGCTTTTATATCTTCTGGGTATTTTCCTATCCTTTTAGAAAAGTCAGAGAAGTTACAGGAAAAAAAGGGCAAAATATAGACTACACAATGAAGACAATCAGGGAAATGGTGAAAGACTATCGGGAGAAGTTGAAGAGTGTAAAAGAAAGAGAAAAAGAATTGAAACAACGACTTTTTCTATCAAAATTGGGAGAGAATTTATCACAGGTTCTTCATGAAATCAGAAATGCTACCGGTGCTATCTTTGGGTTCGGAAAACTTGTAGAAAATGAAGAAATCAAAAAAGGAATTCTTGAAGAAACCAGTCGTTTGAATGATTTTTCCATGCATCTTTTATCCCTTTCCGGACCTCTCAAACCTAATATGGAAGAGATAAATATCGGAGATTTGATAAATGAGGCAATGAGGAGGTTGGATAACGATAAAAACGTCGAAATAAAAGTTCGCATACCGGACAATATTAAATTGAATGCAGACGGAGAACTGATAGGCAGGGCAATTTATAACATAATCGATAATGCTCTGGATGCCTGTATGGGAAAAGGAAAAGTTTTTGTTTCGGTTGAAGAGAAGAAAGAAAAAATTAATATTATAGTGGAAGATACCGGAGTAGGAATGGATAAAAAAACTTTATCGTCCGTTTTCGATCTGTTTTTTACAAAAAAAGACGGAGGAGTCGGAGTCGGAATGGCAGTTGCAAAGAGAATTATAGAATCCCATGACGGGGATATTAAGGTGAAGAGCAGATTGGGGAAGGGGAGTAAAATCACAATAACTCTTCCGCGAGGGTCAAATGAATAAGGTTCTTCTTGTCGAAGATAACGAAAATTTCAGAAAAATGCTTGAGCTCAATTTTAAAAAGGCAGGCATTGCCTTCGAGTCCTGTGCTTTGGCAAAAGAAGCATTCGAGGTTTTCAACCGTGATATATTTTCGGTGGGTGTTTTTGACCTTAAGCTTCCGGATATGGACGGATTGGAACTGTTGACGCAAATTCTTGAGGTCGCACCGGAGTTCCCTGTTTTTATAATAACGGCTTATGGTGATATCAAGACCGCAGTGGAAGCAGTGAAAAAAGGAGCTTCGGATTTCATACAGAAGCCTTTTGACCCGGATTTTCTGATTGATAAAATCCAAAAAGGAATAAAAGAAAAGATTTTTCCTTCCGAGAAAAAAATAGTAGGGGATTCTCCTCTCCTGGCAGAAGCAATAGCTCTTGCTAAAAAAGTGGCGGCAACCGACCTTACGGCTTTCCTTTTCGGACAGAGCGGTACAGGTAAAGAGTTGTTTGCCAGAGCTATTCACCGGTGGAGTCCGAGAAAAGATGCTCCCTTTGTTGTATTAAATTCTGCCGCAATACCCGATACTCTTCTTGAAAGTGAGTTGTTTGGAATAGAAAAAGGGACTGCCACCGGGGTTTCCAAAAGAATAGGTAAAATATCCCAAGCCGGCGGAGGAACACTTTTCTTTGATGAAATCGGCGATATGCCCCTTCTGCTTCAATCTAAAATTCTGAGAGTTATCGAGGAAAAGGAGTTTGAAAGAGTAGGGGGAAGAGAAAAAATAAAGGTTGATGTAAGGATAGTTTGCGCTACCAATAGGAATTTAGAAGCCCTGGTTGAGGAGAATAAATTCAGGGAAGACTTATATTACAGGCTGAATGTTTTTCCCATTCACCTGCCTCCTCTTAAAGAGAGACTTGAGGATATCGAAACACTTGTTAAGTATTTTATAAATCTATATGGTGGGAGTATCCGGGGTAAAGTTGAGGGTATAAGTGATAAAGCTTTAATGAAATTGAAGCAGCACCAGTGGAAGGGAAACGTGCGTGAACTTGAAAATGTCGTAAAGAGAGCTTTAATAATTTGCGAAAGCAATATGATTGAGGAAGTAGATATTATTTTTCACGGCAAAAGAAAAGAAGATAAGAGAATCGAAAGTTTCAATCTTCGGGAAATTGGCGAAAGAGCAAAAAAAGAAACAGAAATCAGAATTATCATAGAAGCGCTGAGGCAATCCGAGGGTAATAAGGCGGAAGCCGCACGGCTTCTTAACATTTCATACAAAACTCTTTTCAATAAAATCAACGAATACGACCTGGAAAAGTAAATCAAATATCAAAAATCAAAAAGCAAAATGACAAATAAAAATGTAAAATTAACTCTTTACTACAACAAAATATTTAAACCGGAAAAACGGGTTTTCTATTGCCCCCAACACCCCATTT
>Ga0315548_1002755_pt1 | contig 13524 bp, 15 predicted proteins | sample SalMarSW160110MG_2_FD_202540 | JGI IMG/M metagenome (GOLD analysis project Ga0315548, IMG submission 202540) | Salt marsh sediment microbial communities from the Plum Island Ecosystem LTER, Massachusetts, United States - Salt Marsh Sediment SW1601-110 ... | reverse complement strand
TCTTTTTCCTTGGAGGCATTATCAATGGATGTCGATATCACCCTGGCCTACACCAAGAATGCCACCAAACACTATGACATCACTATGGCCAAAAGAACCAGAAATTTGACAAAGAAATGGAAGACTGTATAATACTATTACGATTTTTGGTAATCAGAGTAAACTACTATGTGGGTTGTCTTAGACCTACCTATTTTCCCTCTAATGGCTTCTGCTAAGAGTAACTTACCCTGAAAACAAAAACTATTTTAATTAGGTGGCTAGTCATGACAATGTGTTCACTATCTTTTTAAGTATAAAAGAAGCAGAAAAATACCCATTGCCCAAGAGTAATGGGAAAAGGAGAAAAAGATGAGTAAGAAACTCTATGTAGGAAACCTATCCTACAAGGTAACCGAAGATGATCTTAAAGATCTCTTCAAAGAATTCGGGACGGTAACTGAGGTTAATGTAATTACTGATCGGGAGACAGGAAGACCTCGAGGTTTTGCTTTTGTAGAAATGGACTCCGATGATGATGCGACTAAGGCTATCAATTCTCTTAATGGAAAAACGCTTCAGGATAGAGAGATCGTTGTCAACGAAGCTCGCCCTCGAAGGGACAGTAAACCTCGATACTAGTAGCCTTTTTGCGGAAAGGCAAAATTCAAGCAATTAAACTTACCACTACGGTGAGTTTAAAATAACACATGAGGAGGTGATATAGATGTCAGAAGAAGGAACAGTTAAGTGGTTTGATGATCGTAAAGGTTATGGGTTTATCTCACGAGCAAGCGGAGAGGATGTCTTTGTACATTTTTCCAGTATTGCGGGGGATGGGTTCAAGAGTCTTCAAGAAGGCGATCAAGTGTCCTTTGACCTCGAAGAGAGTGAACGAGGCCCTCAGGCAGTTAACGTAGTAAAACAGGGGTAATAGGTAGGTGATGGCCCGGCTGAATGATGACGATTAAAGCTAGAAACGAGAGTTTTGTCTTTAGTTATAGGATTTCAGCCAGGCACCCACTTTATATTCCTAAGGACCAGCTTTTGCCGCCGCTAAAGTAAAATTCTTATTGGTACTTCCTTTACGGTCAAGAAGCAAAAGAATAAGAGAGGAGTATAACTTCCTTTCCAAATCCCCCCTGAATTCGACATAAGCTGCAAAAATGCTATGATACTTACACATAACATAAGTGAGGTCATCCATACGGGGAGGTAAGCGAAAAGAGAGATTATTCGAAACGACAGGAGGGAAAAAATCAAAACCTTCCGGTCAATAAAGAAAATACGGTACCGAGGTTACGCAATGATAAACCCATTCTTTCAAATCGGAAGAATGGGTTTTTTGCTTTTGATAGAAAAATCCAGTTTTTGAAGATTCTCGGTGATCCTAAAGATGTTACTGGCTAGATAAAAGAGAGGTTATTTACAGCATGAATGAAGGTTGAACCTTATATCCCGTTTTGTCTAGTCACCGCAAGAGACTTAAAACTTATTGCAGAAAAATGGCTCCAGGAGCAAAAAGGAAAAACCTTACCAACGTCTGCACTGATTTTTCAAGGTCGCTATACTCTGAGCGAGTTTAAGAAGAAATTCGTATGAGTTAATTTAACGATAAGGACGTCTCCGAATAGACAGTATTTCCTCAAAAACCTAAAGGAGCTCATAAAAAAAGGAGAGGACGAAGTAGTAGGAAAATTTCCTAAGGATTCACTATTCTTCAGCAAGCAATGCCTTGAAAAAGGACGAAGATGGAAAGTAAAAAGAAAATTAACAATGACAATCAAAAATCAAGACCTGACCCCAGGTAGTGAAAGGATAGATAAAAAAGGATCATAAAGCCAAATAAAAAAAGGTGCTTCTACCCGCTCACCCAGAAAGGAGTTATACTATAAGCTAAAAAATAAAATAGGGACAGCGACCATTATTATCACACTACATTCAGGCTTCTGATATGCCAGAAAGATCAAGACTTGATTCTAGGCACGACATTTACAGATCAAAATTTGACAAATGGCGGTTTCTCGCATATAATCCAGGAAAATTGGAGTTACAAGTTACCGTTTGGCGTCAATCGGAGCAACAGTAGGAAGAATAAGCAATGAAACTTAACAAAGAGGAAACAGAAGTTCTTGAAGAGTTTAAGCGAAGAGTGCAAGAGCAATTTCCTGGAGAGCTCGTCAATATGCTGGTTTTTGGGTCAAAAGCCAGAGGAGATGCTACTCAGGAATCAGATATTGACGTAATCGTCATTACTCACTCCGACGATAAGAAACTTGCCAAGAATATTCGTTATACTGGCTACGACCTGGAAATAGAGCACGGTATTATTCTCTCGATTCAAGTATATTCAGAGACGCATATCAATTATCTGAGAAATATACCTACTCAATTCATCCAGAATGTTGATCGGGAGGCGTTAGTGATATGATGTCCTCTATTCCCCCGATGAGGAAGATGCCCGAGAATGTGCAAGTGACGCAAGAGAGTTTCTATCTGCCATCAAGAACTACCTCAAAGAACAAGGTATTAATCTGGACATACAAGAAAGGTCATGAATCCCACCCGAAATTTGACAAAAGCTAGAAAAATGCTATACTGCGTGCGTATAACATGAGTAAGGTCATCCATACGGGGAGGTAACCGAAGGGAGATCATCCGAAACGACAGGAGGGAAAAATCAAAACCTTCCGGTCTAAAGATAGAATCTGTTACCAAGACTATGTATTGACGAACCCATTCTTTCAGAATCGGAAGAATGGGTTTTTGTTTTTTGCTAGGGAAATACCGTATCATAAGTATTGGCGAAGCACCTCATATCGAGCCAGAGTTTAAGAAACTGATGGAGGCATGAAATATGGCGCAGACAAAGGTTTTGAACCTTAAAAGGATTACAAATATCCTCAAAGAACATAAAGAGGAACTAAAGAAAAAATACGGAATTAAAGAAATTGGTATCTTTGGCTCTTATGTGAGAGAGGAATATAAGGAAAAAAGCGACCTTGACATACTTGTGGAATTTGAAGAGGATGCAAAAATTGGACTTCTAAAGTTTGTAAATATGGAAAACTATTTGAGTGAACTTATTGGTGTGAAGGTTGATTTAGTGGAGAAGTCCGCATTAAAGCCAAGAATAGGTAAGCACATATTAAAAGAGGTGGTCCTCCTATGAAAAGAAAGATAGGGGATTATATTGAGGATATTATTAGCGCCATGGGCAAGGCCATGGAAATACCTCCCCTAAAACCTATTTTTGAAAAAATCTTAAGGAATCTTGAAGAATGACATCAAGAATTTAGTTCCAGATTTGAAACAGAGGAGAAATTGAGATGCCTGTTGTAAGAATTGATTTATGGAAGGGAAGAGACAAAGAAAAGAAGGAAAAATTAATCGAGAAAATAACCTCTGCAGTAGTTGATGCTATTGACTGTTCAACTGAGGCTGTACAGGTAATAATCAATGAAGTGGATAAGGATAATTGGGGAATAGGTGGAGTGCCAGCCTCAGTCAAATTTCCAGATAAATAGGAAGTGAGTCATTCAAGTCAAATGATGAAAAGAAACAGGAATAGGGAATGATTACAGAAGCGGATACATGTAGAAAATATATTTTACCCAGGCTATATGCATCTGGTTGGTCTGATGACCAGATTAACGAACAGAAAACCTTTACCGATGGCAGAGTTGTAGTTGCTGGCGATAAAATCATCCGTCGCCCACAAAAGAGAGCAGATTATATCCTGCGCTATCGCCGGGATTTTATGATTGCTGTTATAGAAGCCAAAGCCGCTTACAAAAACCCTGGAGATGGTCTGCAACAGGCAAAAGAATACACCCAAGTATTAGGACTGAAGTTTGCTTATTCAACCAATGGACATAGCGTCATAGAACATGACTTTTTGACAGGTAAAGAGAACGAGATTTCCACTTTCCCTTCTCCTGATGAATTATGGACACGATTAAGAGAGAGTGAAGGAATAAAGGATGATTCTCTCGCGGAAAGATTACTTTCTCCATATTATCATCTGCGGGGAAAAGTGCCCCGTTATTATCAGGAAATAGCTATAAACAGAGCTGTACAGGCAGTCTTGCAGGGTAAACCAAGGATTCTACTTACGCTGGCTACAGGAACAGGAAAAACATTTATTGCTTTTCAGATTTGCTGGAAGCTATGGAATAGCCGCTGGAATCGCACAGGTGAATACCGCCGTCCCAAGATATTATACCTATCAGACAGAAATATTTTGATAGATGACCCAAAGGATAAAATGTTTACGCCTTTTGGCGATGCACGTTTCAAGATTGAGAATGGGACAATATCAAAAAGTCGCGAAATGTATTTTGCTATTTATCAGGCAATAGCAAAAGATGAAAGAAGACCAGGCCTTTATCGGGAATATTCTCCCGATTTCTTTGACCTCATCATAGTGGACGAGTGCCACAGAGGAAGTGCCAGAGATGAAAGCAACTGGCGCGAGATACTTGAATATTTTGAACCAGCTTTTCAGATCGGGATGACTGCTACTCCTTTACGTGAAGATAATAGGGACACTTACAAATATTTTGGTAATCCCCTTTATACTTACAGCCTTCGCCAGGGAATAGAGGATGGGTTTCTTGCTCCCTATCGTGTCCATCGTGTGATATCCACAGTTGATGCTACTGGATGGCGTCCTTCGAAAGGAGAACTGGACCGCTATGGTAGAGAAATCCCTGATAGTGAGTACAGCACAAAAGACTTTGAGACTATAATCTCCCTTAAGAAACGAACCGAAGCTATTGCAAAACACCTCACAGATTATCTAAATAAGACAGACTGTTTCGATAAAACTATCGTATTCTGTGTTGACCAGGAACATGCAGAAGAAATGCGAAAGGCACTTAATAATCTTAATTCTGCTCTGGTTAAACAACACCCTGATTATGTGTGTCGAGTGGTGTCCGAAGAGGGAAACATTGGCAAAAGACATCTAAGCAATTTTCAGGAATTGGAAAGAAGCACCCCTGCTATTCTCACCACATCAAAACTATTAACCACCGGTGTAGATATCCCTACCTGTAAGAATATTGTCATTGCCAAGGTTATTAATTCAATGACAGATTTTAAACAAACTATAGGCAGGGGAAGCAGAATAAGAGATGATTATGGAAAATATTATTTTACTATCTTAGACTATACCGGCAGCGCAACCCGACTCTTTTCCGACTCTGATTTTGACGGAGAACCAGCAAGAATAATAGAAGAAAAGATTGATGAACAGGGCGATGTGGTTGAAGAAATATATCAGCAGGAACCAGATGCTCTTTTAATGAAAGAGGAAAACGCTGAATACGAAGTAGCTGCTAGAACTACAGATGATTCTGAAGGTGAAAGGCGCAAGTATTATGTAGATGGAGGAACAGTTGAAATTGCCGCCCATCTTGTATATGAACTTGATTCCGAAGGCAAACAACTAAGAGTTGTTAAGTTTACAGATTATACCGCAGAAAAAGTCCGCAGTATGTATTTATCTTCCGCTGTGCTGCGTTCAAAATGGAGCAATAGCGATGAACGCACTGCTATAATATCTTCACTTGAAGAAAGAGGTATTTCTTTTGAGGAACTTGCAGGAGCTTCCAATCAACCAGATGCAGACCCTTTTGATTTGCTCTGCCATATTGCCTTTAATGCGCCTTTAAGGACTCGCCGGGAAAGAGCAGAAATGCTACGTAAAGGTAGGACGGACTTTTTTGATAAATACAGCCCAGAAGCAAGGCAAATTCTGAATGAAATACTGGAAAAATATGCCGAACATGGAGTTACTCAATTCAAAATACCTGATATACTTAAGATACCGCCTGTTTCCGAACATGGAAATGTCATAGAGATAAGCAACATCTTTGGTGGAGCAGAAAATTTACGCACCGCCTTAACAGAAATGCAGGAGCTTCTTTATGCAGTCTAACCCCAAGACCAGTTTTCAGCAGTTGGCCACAATCCTTAAATCTTGCCGGGATATTATGCGAAAAGACAAGGGGCTAAGCGGTGATATAGACCGCCTACCCATGCTTACCTGGGTTATGTTTCTAAAATTTTTGGATGACGTAGAGAAAATCAGGGAAGCAGAAGTAAACCTGGAAGGCAAGAAATTCAAACCAGCTATACAGTCCCCTTACCGTTGGCGTGACTGGGCAGCCAGAGAAGATGGGATAACAGGAGATGAACTCATTGCCTTTATAAATCAGGACGAAGCACCACGACCTGATGGAACAAAAGGGCCAGGGTTATTTGCATATTTACGTTCCCTTCAAGGCGCAGATGGAGGAGACCGCCGTGATGTAATTGCTACAGTATTTAAAGGCACTGTAAATAGAATGATAAACGGCTATCTTTTGCGAGATGTGATAAATTCCATAAACAAGATTAATTTCACTTCTTCCGATGACATCCATACCCTTGGAGCAATCTATGAGACAATGCTTAAAGAAATGCGCGACGCCGCAGGAGACTCGGGAGAGTTCTATACTCCCCGGCCAGTTGTGCGATTCATTGTTCGAGTCATAAATCCTGGAATCGGAGAGACAATTCTTGACCCTGCAGCGGGTACAGGCGGATTCTTAGTGGAGGCATTTGAACATTTGAAAAAGCAGTGTAAAAAAACAGAGCATTATGAAAAACTCCAGAAGAATTCTATATTTGGTATAGAAGCTAAACCACTTCCCTTTTTACTCTGCCAGATGAATTTACTTCTGCATGGACTGGAATATCCCAATATCGATCCAGGGAATGCCCTGCGTTTTCCTTTGCGTGAGATAGGCAATAGAGACCGCGTTGATGTGATAATGACTAATCCTCCCTTTGGAGGAGAAGAAGAAAGGGGAATCCTATCCAATTTCCCTGAGGACAAACAGACTGCGGAAACAACCTTACTATTCTTACAGTTAATAATGCGAAAATTAAAAAGACCCCTTGGCAGTAGAAAAAGCGGCCGATGTGGAATGGTTGTCCCTAACGGCACCCTCTTTGGCGATGGAGTCTGTGCCAGAATAAAGAAAGAACTTCTTGAAGAATTTAACCTTAATACTATTGTAAGACTGCCCAATGGAGTCTTCTCTCCATATGCCGGGATACAAACAAATCTTCTATTTTTTGACCACACCGGTCCCACAAAGGAAATATGGTATTATGAGCATCCCTTGCCAGAGGGCCGCAAAAACTACACGAAAACAAGACCCCTTCAATTTGAAGAATTCAAACCCTGCCTTGAGTGGTGGAACAATCGTAAGGAAAATAAATCTGCCTGGCGAGTGCCTGTAGAAGAAGTTATAAAAAATAATTATAACCTTGATATAAAGAATCCACGGGGTAAAGTAGATTATGAGCATCTGCCACCCGAGAAATTGATTGAGGGCATACTGGCAAAAGAGCAGTGCATAGCTGAAATAATGGCAGAGATCAAAAGGACTATGGGGACTGGGACATAAATGGATAGATGGACAAAGGTGCGTTTAGGAGATGTGCTAACCCATTCAACCAATACTGTTATCCCTCATAATGAACTTAATTATAAGCTGGTGACTGTAAAGATGCACAATAAAGGAGTTATGCTTAGACGGGAGGTCATTGGATCCGAAATCAAATCAACCCGTATGTTTTGTGTCCAAAGTGGGCAGTTTATTCTTAGCCGCATAGATGCTAGAAATGGTGCATTTGGCATTATTCCATCTGAGCTTGATGGTGCCCTTGTCACCAATGATTTCCCAGCCTTTAACATTGAGAGAAGTCGAATAGACTTGAATTTTCTCAAATGGATGGTAAGAACTCATGACTTCATTGATATGTGCAAGCGCGCTAGTGAAGGTACAACTAACCGTGTTAGACTTAAAGAAGATAAATTCTTAAATCTGGCAGTTCCTCTTCCTCCACTTCCCGAACAGCGTCGCATTGTGGTAAAAATTGAAGAATTAACTGCTAAGGTTGAAGAGGCAAAAAGGATGAGAAGAAAAGCAATAGAAGAAGCAGAAAAAGTTATACAAAATTCATTTTATACTATAACGAACGTTTATCATATAGTAAATTTTAAGGAAACCATAGAAAAATTAGATTTCCACATTGGTAAGATAAAAAAACGTGATTTCAAGGTAAATGGACAATATCCAGTTATCGATCAGGGACAACTTTTTATTGCAGGATATTCTGATAAACAAAAGTCATTATATAATGGTCCACTCCCTGTTGTTATATTTGGAGACCACACAAAAACAGTTAAATTTATTGATTTCAGGTTTATCCAAGGCGCCGATGGCATAAGAATCTTGCTACCTCAAAAAGATGTTGTAGTGCCAAAATATCTTTACTACTGTATAAAATTCATTGACTTAGAAGATAGGGGCTACAATAGACATTATAAGGTCCTTAAAGAATCAAAAATACCGCTTCCTAATCATGAAAAACAACGCTGCATAGTCGCCTATTTAGACAACCTTCAGGCAAAAATAGATAGCCTCAAACGCTTGCAACTTGAAACACAATACGAATTGGATGCTCTTATTCCATCAATACTAGCAAAAGCATTTAGGGGAGGGGAGTTGTGAGTTCATGAAAGAGTTAAAATTTACAGATCCCGCTTTCACATGTGAAGTTGTTCTGAGGAAACAATCTAAAGCTCTCTATGAAGCTGCACAGTCTCAATTTGGCAGATTAAAAGACATTGCCAATTTAGGGCTTATTGCATACATCAATGAGACAGCAATACACACTAAACATCATCACCTTGTTGGTCTTTTAAGGATATTCGAAAAACTTCTACAACAGCCCAAGTCTCTAGGATTACCTAAAGACTTTCTATGGTCGTTCTGGGTCCGATTGTGTTTTGGACAAACAGGCCACGCCGCATTTGCCTATGATGCTGAAAAAGCAGTTTTATTAGCGTGTCATATTGATAAAGAATTCCATAAGAAGGTACGGTTATTTCTAAATCCAGTTATTAACAAAATACAACCTTGTTCAAAATGCTTACTTGATGAGGACTGCAAAAAGATAAGTAACGATAGAGGGAGTGAGTTGCTTGATGGCATGATAAAAGAAAACGCGTGGCGTAGGCTGTATTTATGGGTTGCAGCGCTTAAGCTTACTCAAACAAGGGAAGTCTTTTCTATACTTTCTCAAGAGGCTAATGGCATGGGAAAAGGCAGCCCTTCCTTTTCTGAACAAGAAGCCTATAAAATGCTTATTTGTCCGCAATGTAAATGGAATAAAATTATTGAACGTTTAAATCGACTTGATTATGTATGTAGAGACCTAGCGTACACCGGGAGGCTGAGAGTTCAATTTGACATTGATAACATGGTAGCATATGTAAACAGCGATGATTATGAGGACTGGAACTTATTAGAACAGTTCGATAAATATCTTATAGATACAACTTATGCTAATAATAATGTGCAGGCCTTTTCAGCTATTTTTCAGCGTGCATTGGCAACTTTATTTATGAATGACAAGGTAGATTTAGAACAACTGTTTGGTATAGATCCTAATAAGTATTATAGTGACGAAGGATTAAAATCAATAATAGTAAAACACAAACTTGGTAGAGAACTGTTCGATGACGAATTAAGAAAAGGCTGGACTACCTGGGATATTTCAACCTTGTTAGACAAAGACAAAACACCTTATGAAATTGAATCTTCATTGAGAGGGACGAAAAAGACCTATTTATCAACTCCCTCCAATACCAAAATAATATGTTATAAAGCAATTCAACCACATAGGTTGTATTTAGGAATCAGGTATAATGGGAGTAATGATCGTCCAGAGGCAAAAGGAATTGTTAAAATAATACGAAGTATACTTAACAGACAATATCCTTTGTTGGACTCTGAAAAACTAATTAACATTCTTGTAGAGGCATTGTGTGGAGCTAAAATACAACATGATCTTCCGAAGATTATAGAATGCTTAGCTCCTTTTTCTTCAAAACATTTATCTGAAATGAAAAAGGTTGCAAATATCGTAATCAAAAAATATTCCGGTGATAGAGCCAACGAACCTATATCGATTCGGCTTGGATATATAGATTATCCATTACCTTCAAGTCATGTTGGTTTTCGTGCTAATATGATGCATGCTGCTATTTATGCCCCAGAAGAAATGCGCAAGAAGATGAAAATCGGTTTAACGGCAGCGTCAAAACTCCTTTTACATGAATTATTCTTTGGGCAGCCAATATATTTTTCCCACATATTGAGAATGAAAAGCGTCGAAAATCTAATGACAATGATGCAGAACGATTTGATTGCCTTGATTAAACAAAATAAGGATGTACCCTCTAACCTTGAATATTATACCTTTCTGGAAGCTTTGAAATATCCATCTGAGAAAATATCATTTCGCCTTGTGCTGCCAAACCTTATATTGTTCAAGGACGATGGAAACAAGGAAAACGAATATGATGTTATATCTATATTTTTGAAATCAGATAAAGAAGTTGAGTTATGGATATGGGGCGTTAGTTCTAGTCAAGATATTTCTGCAAAACAGAGAGAAGACCATAGTAAAATTCAAGTATTTAAAAACAAAATGGGGGGTCGTTGGAGTGGAGAAATAAGGGTTGTAACAAATTATATATGCTGTAATAATCGGGAATTAATACTTGACATAGACGGAAGACAGGAACATAGACAACTTTAATAATGAATGACCCTACGGTAGAGCTGTGGGACATCTTTAACTGCAAGGACAAGGGGACTCTGCCCCCCATAAAAGCTTAAGGGGTCAGGTCTTGATTTTTGAAAATCCTGGGACTATTGTGAGGGAGAGGCGGGGTTTCCACTGTTGAATTCTTCAATTCTGGAAAGATTCGAAGGAGGAGAGTTCTCTCCCAAGAAAAAGGTCTTCCTGGCGAATCAATAGAAAAAAAAATAATATGGAAGATGGAAAGGTTTCCTAAGTGTTCACTATCTAAGCGCAGGTAATGTGTGGAAAAGGTAAAAGAGTAGAGGATAAAAGAAGGTCAAGATTGCCATACAATAATTCAAGAATCAAGACCTGACCCCGTGTGGCGCAAATGTACTAAAAAACATTGATGGGGCAGAGAGGTTTGCTCGGAAAGTGTATTCTCAGAGGAAAAAGCTTTCTTTATTAGAGAATATAGTTAATAAAATAACTAGATTGCCAAGGAGGTGATAAGCGATGAATAACGAAATATGTAAAGCGATAGCGAATAGAAACATTATTGAATTCTATTACAAAGGAGGAACAAGGACTATTGAACCTCATTGCTATGGGGTTCATAAAGATACACATAATGAAGTTCTACGTGGCTACCAAATTGGTGGATATAGTGAATCTCGGGAGCTTCCATATTGGAGACTTTATATAGTTCCAGATATGTCAGGCTTGAGAATCACAGATAATCTGTTTTCAAACCCTCGACCTGGATACAATCCGAATGATTCACATATGTCAGAAATATTTTGCAACGTCTAAAAAGGTAGTTTTTAAAATAACCTTTGGCACATAAGAGCCAAAACAAGGAGGGGGATTTATGAATACTTATGATTTATTAAAACAGGCAATTTCGAAGAAACAACAGGTTGTAGCCACTTATAATGGCTATCGTCGTGAAATGTGTCCTCATGCATTAGGAAAGAAGAATGGGAAAGAGCATTGTTTGTTCTACCAGTTTGCAGGCGAAAGCAGTAGTAATCCCATAATTCCAGATTCTGAAGAAAACTGGAGATGTATGCCTGTGAATGGACTGTTCGATGTATCGCTTCGAGAAGGAGAATGGTATACGGCTTCTAATCATTCACGGCCACAAACGTGTATTGATGATATAGATACAGAGATCCATAGTTAATCCCAGAAATCATTATCATATTTCGATAAATATCAGGAGTTTGAATTAAAAAACGTTAAGTCTTTAATGGGGATATAATGACCAGACCTGAATTATCCAGACTCATAAAATACGGAGAAAATCAAACAGTTTCTTCAAAAGCTCTAAATACCACAATGATGGACTGCTTATTGTTGGTGTTGACGATAAAACAAGGAATGTTTGTGGGGCAAAGACAACTAAACAGAGGGAGGAAGGGCTGGACAATATTCATTGGGCCGCCAGGCAGTGCTGCCAGCCCAATGTGAATGTTTCAAAGATAGAGGAGATTGAGACTCCGGATGGTATGGTTTTCGTAGTATCCATTACTAAAAACCCTGACGAGGTTCATGTTACTGAAGGAGCAGTGCTGGTTAGAAAAGGCACTATGGAATACAGAGAACGGGTTGATACGACTGTAACAGTTCTACATTCGGCTGAGGTTGGAGTACAAAAAGAAGGAAGAATTTCTTTTGAAGGATTCAATGAAAGGCAGAAAAAGGCGGTCAATTTTGTAATTGAAAAAGGACGGATTGGTAGAAGGGAATATGTTAAGATTAACAATATATCTGAAAGAACAGCAGCAACTGCAGAAATGGTTGGTTTCTCATGAATAGGATTATTTATGGATAAAGAAAATTTACTGCAAAAGGTCAAAGAAGAATCAAAAAATCAAGAGATCAAAAATATTATCGACGTTCTAGGCGATATGAGTTTATCGGATGAAGATTTGCTGAAATCTCTTGAGGAGAAGAAATTTATTTCTTTTAAGCCAGTGGTGGATTATGATCAAGAAGATAAGTAGAATTAAAAATATAGGATCATTTTGGCTGTTTGATTGGAATGAAATCAATCCTGATAATTGCAGGGATAGTCAAGGGAACATTATAACAAATAGCCGTGGAAACCCCAAGAGGATTCAACACGAATTCAGGAAATATAATATTCTTTTTGGTGAAAATGGAAGTGGCAAGACAATGCTGGTTTCAATCTTCAAAAGCTTGAATAACAATAATTCAAAAGATCTAAACAAGCATTGGGACAAAAAAAACGAAGATAGGGAAATCCGGATAGAATACAATGCCTCAATTATTGCATTTGAGGAAAATAGTGGTTGGGACTCAGCAATTTTAGAACATAGGTTCATTTTTTTTGATAGGAATTTCATTAGCAATTATGTGCATTCCGGAGTAACTGGGCGAGGAACTAAGCATGAGCAAAACACAGGCAAAATGATGGTCTATCTTGGCGATTTTTATGATTATCAAAAACAGCTTGATAGGTTTAGATCGTTTAGGGATTTCCTACGTGAAAGGAATGCCGCATTTGAAAAGTTAGAAGAGCAAAAATACGACTTGTTGTTTTCTAGTATTGTAGAGATTTCAAAGGATGATATCGAAGATAGGCAAGATATGGTAGAAACACTCAACGTGGAGAACCGTGAAGAGTATAAAGAGAGTTTAGGAAATAAGGAAGAAGAACTTAGAAAGCTCGAAAAGGCGTTTAAGGGGCAAAAAAAGGTTGAGAATCTTTCAAGCCTCGAACCGATAAAGTCACCAATTATCTATAGTTGGTTTAATTTATCATTAGTTAACTCACTATTTGGATTCACTGTTGAGGGTACTGCAATTAAGATTTTAGACAAGATTCAAAGCAAGAAAGATTTTATACAAAGAGGTGTAGAGCTT
>Ga0315548_1002750_pt1 | contig 13528 bp, 10 predicted proteins | sample SalMarSW160110MG_2_FD_202540 | JGI IMG/M metagenome (GOLD analysis project Ga0315548, IMG submission 202540) | Salt marsh sediment microbial communities from the Plum Island Ecosystem LTER, Massachusetts, United States - Salt Marsh Sediment SW1601-110 ... | reverse complement strand
CGTCTGTATGATGTCGCCGGCATCAAGCACTTTTGAGGCAATGTACTTGGCCTTCTTTTCCTCGCCGGCACACAGCATATTGTAGAAGGGCTCCGAGATCATGGTATTGATTTTGGAGATGTTACCTTTGATTGAGGAATCCTTGCGGACAAATCTCTGGTTATCCACCAGAAATACGGCATCAGCCACGGAGTATGAGGATTTGAGACAGGTGGCAGTATTGTAAATAGTTCTGTCCTCGGTGGTTTCTTCATGCTCAAAGGGTAGAACAATGAGGTTGTAAATGGGCTTGTCAGCATAGCGCTCTTTAATATGCTGCGTCATCACCGAGATTGCCCCGGAGCCGGTGCCACCGGCAGCACTGGCAATAAACAGGAAGGCGTCTGTCTCAAAGAACCGCTTCGTGGTCCTTATTGCGTCGATTACTTTGTCGCCGTCCTCTCTGGCGATTTCGGCACCGAGTTCATTTATTTTGCCCACTCCGTGGCCACCGGTCTTGCGACTGCCGATGAGGATTCTGTGCTGGTAGTCCTTGCGGATGCTCGTGAGTCCACTCAGGTCAGCCGCATCAGCGTTGACCGCATAGCAGCCGGTAACTATTTCAATGCCACGCTGGTTTCTTGCTTTCTTGTTTAGACGGGCGAACTCATCGGCAATTCGACCACCGCACTGCCCGAAACCTACAACTACTAGTTTCATAGCTCACCTCTAAATCTATTTATAGGGTTATGAGAGTTATGTTATTTTAAACACACTTACCATTTATTGTCAATCATTTTGCCTATAACTGTCATAGAATTCCTAGCAATAAGGTACCTGGTAATAATGTCATGCGTGGAGCAAGAAATGTGACTGGCATCCGACCAATCATTTTTAGTAAGGAAGTTTTCTTATTCCATAAAAAATATTGAAAAACTAGAATACCTATATTAGAATTGTGTAAAACAATTGGGTGTGAGGTCAATGGCGAGAGAGGCACCATCACGCGAAGTGCTGGATAGTGCTGGTAGTGATATCGGCGCTCTGGAGAAGGCGGTTATCCGTGCCGAACAGCTAAGCCGTGCGGCCATGGAGGCGGCGGGGGCGACTACCACGGCTGCCCGGAGGGCGATTGGACATGCGGAGCAGATCAGCCTGGGGGCGAAAGAAGCCGCCGAGGCCTCTCGCCGGGCGGCCGAAGAGGCGGTGCAGCGTGCCGAAGAGGTAAGCCGGGAGGTCAGGGAAGGTGCTGAAGCTGCCATTAGGGCCGCTGAGGAGGCGATAAAAAGAGCTGAGGAAACTGCCCGCACGCCAAAGGAAGCAGCCGAGGCAATCACAAAGCGTTTTCAGGAAGCGATCAATCGTGCTGAGGAGATAAGCAAGGAGGCCATGGAGGCGGCGGAGGCGGCGTACGTTGCTTCGGAAGAAGGGCTGAATCGGGTCAGCGAGATAAGCACAGAAGCCAGAGAAATGTCAGAGTCCGCAGCCCGGGCAGCCAAAGAGGAGCTTAATAAAGCTGAAGAGGCGGGGAGGATTGCTAAAGAAGCGGCTGAAGAGTCCATCAGGGCAGCCAAGGAAGCTTACAGCAGGGCCGAAAAGGCCAGCCGGGAGGCCAAAGTAGCTGCCGAAGCATCGATAAAAGAAGCTGGAGACGCTGCCACCAAGGCGGAAAGGGCCAGCCGGACAACCAGGGAAACAGCGGAGGCGGCGTCAAAAGAGGCTCAGGGAGTGGCCGTCAGGGCAGAGAGAATAAGTAACGATGCCAAAGGGCTTGCCGAAACATCATTGAGAACCTCGCAGGAGGCAATCATCCGTGCTGAAGCGATAAGCAAGGATATGAGACTGGCGGCGGATAATTCCGCCAGGGCTTCACAGGAAGCTATAGGCAGAGCCGAGACAATAAGCAAGGAAAATAGGTCAGCAATTGGGGAGGCCTCCAGAGCTACCAGAGAGGCCGTTGATGCGGCAATTACTGCCTCAAGAGAAGCCGCCGAAGCATCATCCGGGGAGTCACAGAAGGCAATCAGCCAGGCGGAAGCGGTGAGAGATGAGATAAAAGCGGCGCATGATGAGCTGGTCAGGGGATTTCAGGAGGCTCTTGCTCATGTTGAGACAATGAGCCGCGAGACGCTGGAGAAGTCTAGGGAAGCGACCAGTACCGTGCAGGAGAAAGCTGAGGCGTCAGCCAGAGCCTCGGAAGAGGCGATAAGCCGGATAGAACGGGTCAGCGCAGAAGCCAGAGAAACCGCTGAAGCTTCCGCCAAGGCGGCCCAGGAAGCTGCTGAAGCGGCGATTAAATCTGCCCAAGAAGCTGCCGAGGCATCAACCACCACCTCTCAGGAGGCGATAAGCCGGGCCAAAGAAATTGGACGGGAAGCCAGGGAAACCAACGAGGCCGCCGCGCAGGCGGCCCAGGAAGCGATTGATGAAGCAATGCGTATTGTCAGAGAGGCAGCAGAAGCAGCGACTAAAGCCTCCCAGGAGGCGATAAGCAAGGCAGAGACAATTGGCAAGGAAACCAAAGATACGGCGGATGAATCGATTAAAGCGGTAAAAGAAGCGACCAGACTGGCCACCCGGGCCGCCAGAGAGGCAGCCGAGACCTCAGTAAAAGCCTTTGAAGAAGCGATAAGTCGTGCGGAGATAATAGGCCAGGAGACAAAAAAGGCTACTGAAGAGTCGGCGAAGGCCGCCAGAGAGGCTACCGAGGCTACGGTGCATGCTGCCAGGGAGGCGACCGCCGAGACAACGAGGATTGCCAGGGAGGCGGCGGAAACGGCGGTAAGGGCGTTCCAGGAGGCCATACTCCGCGTTGAGGCATCCGGCAAGGAAGCAAGGAAAGTAGCGGAGGATTCACTGAAGGCTTTTGAAAAGGCAATCGGGGGAGTAGAGAAACCCCGTGAGGAAGAGAAGAAAGAGGTCGCTGGGGCAGTAGGAGAAGCTGATGAAGAGACTGCTGAGGCAACGCTCAAGGCCTTCGCCCAGGCAATTGGCCGGGCTAAGGAATCCAATGTTAGGGGAAAATCAAAGGTGGTGGAACGCAAGGGCAAGGAAAAGCTAGAGGCGCGTTTGAACTTTTTGGCCCGTATGTATGAGACCAAGAAAAGCGAACCGAGCAGTGAAGATGGTGCCGCTGAGGATGATGAAGGTAATGGAAAATAAAACACGTTGAAACGAATCACATATCAGTGTATCAGTAATATCAATGCAGGAGGTACTCGATGGCGAATCCAAGGGAACCAGTCAAAAAGGTCAGTGAGGAAACCGAAGAGGTAGCTGAGGAGGCAGTCGAAGCCGTTCCTCAAGAGATTGAGCAGGTCAGCGCCGAAGTGGAAGCGCAGCTGGCCAAGCCTCTTGAAGAGGTATTGGGACAGGCGGAGAAAGCCTACGCTGCTTTCATGGAAGCGCAGCGCCAGGTGACCGATGCTTATCGTTCCAATGAAAAGCAAATCGCACAGGCCTACAAGCGTGCTGAGAAACAGGCGGAGAAAGCCTGCAATGAGGCGATCAGAGAGGTGATGAGAGCACGTGATGAGGCGGTGACGGCCGCGCTCAAAGCGCGTGATGATGCCATCTCCCAGGCAGAGAGAGCGTTCAAAAAGGCGAAGGAACAAGCGGATAAGGAAAGTGAGATACGGCTAGAGGAGACCTCGAAAAGGAGAGAAGAAGCGCTGGCACAAGCCTGGCAGCTCCGCGGGGAAACGGTGGATCATGCCTGGAGTATATACGGCAAGCTATCACGATAAGGACGATAGTATAGAACCCTGGGTGCTCCTTGGCTTGGCTGATACACTTATTGTGTGATTGGTAACTTTTTAATTAAATTAAAGACGGGATATCTTTGAGGGTGATCTCTATTCCCCGGTACTTGTCTTCGATTCCTTCCTGTCTCTTCTTCAGTGCGGTAATGAGGCTGATTGTCTTGGTGAAGTAGTTCCTCACCTTTTCCACGTCACTGAGTTCTGACAGGATGACGGTAACATCGAGCATCCCTCTTTCTCTCGGGTAGTCGCCGCTTCTGATGATCGCCTCAGGGGCAAGGCTCTTGAGGTAGGTACCGAGTTCCTTGATAAGGTCGACATTCATTTCCTTGGGTGGGGCGGAAACGAGGTAAAGCGCTCTCTTGGAGTCTATAGGGTTGACCTTGAGCGATAGGCCGCTGATGGCTTCGTCCATGGCCTGGGTTCCCTTTTGCGCTTCCGTAGCCTTGCTTCTGAAATCTCGTGTCCGGGTCAGGATTTTCTTAGCCAGCGAAATCTCGGACCGGCCGTAACCAATCGCCGTCCATCCGGTCAGCGTCTGTATAATGTCGCCGGCATCAAGTATCTTCGCCCCGATATACTGGTGCTTCTTTTCCTCGCCGGCGCAGAGCAAATTGTAAAACGGGGCCGTAATCAGGGTGTTTATTTTGGACAGGTTACTTCTGATCGACGCGTCTTTCATCACATATCTCTGGTTATCAACCAGGAAGATGGCATCGGCTACGAGATAAGCTGATTTCAGGCAGGTGGCAGCATTGTATATGGTTCTTTCCTCGGTGGACTCCTCGTGTTCGAAGGGCAGGATTACGAGGTTATAAACCGGCTTATCCACATAGCGCTCTTTGATAAGTTGAGTGATAACGGGGAGGGCACCGGAGCCGGTGCCTCCGGCGGCACCCGCAATCAAAAAAAACGCATCTGCTTCAACGAAGCGCTTGCTGGCTCTTATCGTTTCAATTATCTTATCGCCGTCTTCTTTGGCGATCTCGGCACCAAGTTCATTGATTTTGCCGACACCATGCCCGCCGGTCTTCCGGCCACCAATGATGATACGATGGTGATAGTCCGGCTTGATGCCGGTCAGGCCGCTGAGGTCGGCAACATCGGTGTTAACGGCAAAGGCATTGGCGACGATATCGATGCCGCGTTGAACGTGTGCCCTGCGATTCAGTCGGGCAAATTCATCAGCAATCCGGCCGCCACACTGTCCAAAACCAACTATGATTAATTTCATCGTTTACCATATTTTCGATTTGTGTTATTTTAGCCATTATTTTCACATAATGTCAATGATAGACTATGGTCAAATACGCGATAGCGGCAGATTGATTGAGAAATCGGTGACTAGAAAAAAGTCCTCCCTCAAAAGTAATCCCACTGCCTGTTCTGAGGGACGATAGCAGCCCATGTCTTCTCTTTGTCTTCGCTATCAGCATCTGTATTACATTTTACTTTCATTTTCATTTTTATTAAAGCCCCTTGCCCGCAATGAGGGCGGTGATGTCGGCCAGGCGGCAGCTGTAGCCCCATTCGTTATCGTACCAGGCAAGGACCTTGACCATGTTGCCGCCGATGACCATGGTGCTCAGGGCATCGACGATGCTGCTGGCCGGATTGCCCTTGAAGTCCATGCTGACCAGTGGCTCCTCGCAGTATTCCATGATGCCGGCCAGAGCCCCCTCGGCGGCGGATTTGAACGCCTGATTGACCTGCTCGGCGGTCACCTTCTGCTTTAGCTCGGCGACGAAGTCAATGACCGAGACGGTGACCACCGGGACGCGGAAGGCCATGCCGTGCAGTCGGCCCTCAAGCTCGGGGATGACCACGGTAACGACGCGGGCGGCGCCGGTGGTGGTGGGAACGATGTTCACGGCGGCGGCCCGTGCCCGGCGCAGGTCATCGTGCACCATATCCTGGATTCTCTGGTCATTGGTGTAGGCGTGGATGGTGGTCATGAGTCCCTTGTCCACGCCGAAGGCATCGTGGAGAACCTTGACCACCGGGGCAATGCCGTTGGTGGTGCAGGAGGCGTTGGAGATGATGGTATGCTTCGCCGGGTCATACTTCGCCTCGTTGACGCCGAGGACGATGGTGATGTCTTCATTCTTGGCCGGGGCGGAGATGAGCACTTTTTTGGCGCCGCCCTTAAGATGGGCGGAGGCTTTGGTGGCGTCGGTGAAGAGACCGGTGGACTCGATGACGATGTCGACGCCGTGGTCGCGCCAGGGTATGCTGGCGGGGTCCCTTTCCGAGATGACCTTCACCTTATGGCCGTCAACGATGATGGCGTCATCGCTGGCAGTCACTGTGCCCGGGTAGGGCCCGTAGGTGCTGTCCCATTTCAGCAGGTGGGCATTGGTGGCGGTATCGGCGAGGTCGTTTATGGCCACCACTTCCAGTTCACCCTTGTGGTACTGGTTGATGGTGCGAAAGGTCAGCCGGCCGATGCGGCCGAAGCCATTGATGCCTACTCTGGTTGTCATCTTTACCCCTCCCTTGTCCATAATAGAAGTAGTATTTTTAACTGCGCTTCAAGCTATTAAATGTTCCTGTACCGGCAAATCGGGCTGCCTGCCCCAGCTCGTCCTCTATCCAGAGGAGGCGGTTATATTTGGCGGTGCGTTCGGAACGGCAGGGGGCACCGGATTTTATCTGCCCGGCATTGAGGCCAACCGCCAGGTCGGCAATGGTGGTATCTTCAGTCTCTCCGGAGCGGTGGCTGACGATTGCCGTCCAGCCGGCTTCCTGCGCCATCCTTATGGCAGCGATCGTTTCCGTAAGGGTGCCTATCTGGTTAAGCTTGATGAGGATGGAATTGGAAGCTTTGATATCAATACCTCGTTCCAGTCGGCTGGCATTGGTCGCGTAGAGGTCATCGGCAACCAGCTGCACCTTCCCGCCCAGTTTCTCGGTCATCAACTTCCATCCCTCCCAGTCGTCCTCCGCCATGCCGTCTTCAATGCTGATAATCGGGTAGGCTGTCACCCATTTGACATAAAAATCAACCATCTCCGCCGAACTCAGTCTGGTGCCTTCACGAGTCAGCACATATCGGCCAGCTTGATAGAGTTCACTGCCGGCCGGGTCAAGGGCGAGGAAACAGTCCCGGCCGGGCTGGTAGCCCGACTGCTCAATTGCGGCCAGAACCGCCTCGATGGCCTCCTTGTTGGAGGGGAGGGTTGGCGCAAACCCTCCTTCATCACCGACGTTGGTGCTGAGCCCCTTATCTTTCAGGATTTTGTGCAGCGAATGGTAGATTTCGGTGCCCATTTGCAGGGATTTGCTGAAGCTGGTAGCGCCGGTGGGTACGACCATGAATTCCTGGAAGTCTGTGGAATTGGCGGCATGTTTGCCCCCGTTCAGGATATTCATCAGTGGCACCGGCAGCGTATACTCATTGACCTTGCCGAGGTAGCGATAGAGCGGCATATCAAGAGAGTTTGCCGCGGCGTGGGCTACTGCCAGCGATGTTCCCAGAATGGCATTGGCGCCCAGGCGCGATTTATTATCGGTGCCATCAAGTTCAATCAGGGCGCGGTCGATAGCTTCCTGGTCGGTGGCGGCCATGCCTTTAATGCCGCGGGCAATGTTCTCATTGACATGGTTTACCGCCTGCAGGACACCCTTGCCGCCGTATCTTTTTTTATCCCCATCGCGGAGCTCCACCGCCTCGTAGGTGCCGGTGCTGGTCCCGGACGGTACCGCCGCCTGCCCAGTTGTTCCATCCGAAAGCGTTACCTCAACCTCTACCGTCGGGTTGCCCCTTGAGTCCAGGATTTCTCTCCCTTTTACCTGTTTGATGGTTGCTGCCTGGCTCATGCTAAACTCTCAAAGCTGGCTATCTATCATGGTGAGCGCTTTATTCACCGCATCGGCCGGATTCCGGGCGAGAATAATTGAGTTATCCGGCTGGCCGTTTCGTGACAGCGACCAGGTGTTCAGGCCGACGACCGGCGTGCCATTGCGCAGCGCGTGGCCGATTTCAGAAAGGGTACCGTAACCACCGCCAATGGCTATCACCGCCTCGGCGCTTTTCACCACTATCACGTTCCTCGCTTCCCCCATATTGGTGACAATCGGAACCTGCACGTACCGGTTGGCCGTCTGGCGGCTGCCTCCGGGAAGAATGCCGATGGTCAGTCCGCCCCCGGCGGTGGCACCCTTGCAGGCGGCTTCCATGGTGCCGCCCAGACCCCCGCAGATGAGGACGGCGCCCTTTCCCGCCAGCTCACGCCCCACCTCTTCCGCCAGCCTGGACTCCTCTGGCGTACAGTCGCTGCCACCGATGACGGCGATAAACCGCTTTTGCTCTACCATGTCCGGGAATACAGCCAAATAATTATATCATCTCGCCTGTACTTATAGCAAAGCGTTAAGCATAACCACTTAACTGCCGGAACCTGAACGACACAGGGATGAATCAGCTTTGCCCCAGTCTGGTGAGTCTCACCAAGTAAGCTATGCCTGCCAGCAGCAGACAGATAGCCGCAGATAGGTAAAAGACGGCGGTCAATCCCAGGCTATCCGCCAGGTGGCCAGAAATCAAAGGCCCCGATAACATCCCAACCGCATAAATGGCCTGATAGACTCCCATAGCAGTGGCCCGTTGCTGTGGGGCTACTGCCTGTATGCTCAGCGCCATCAGAATGGTGCCCAGTATACCTCTGCCCAGCCCGTTTACCACCATAACTATTTCAAGTGCCGACACATCATGAATCAAGGGGACAATCAGCAGGGTGCTGCCCAGTAATACCGCTCCCAGCACAATAGTGAAGGCATTACCCCAGCGTCTGGCGATGCTGGCTACGGCTAGTGATACCACCGCTCCCGAGGCCAGAGTCAGCATGGTGATAATGCCCAGATCCACCTCTGAAGCGCCGATTTGCACCGCATATACTGGTATGAAACCAAAAAGGCCTGCCCAGTTGGCGAATTGGGCCAGAATACCCATGAGTGAAACCAAAAGCAACTGGGGACAGGTGGCTACCAGAGTGAAGCGTCGCCAGGAGGCCGATTCAACATGAGCGACGGCGGGTTCCCGGATGAATAAGAGCACCATCAGCGCCACCACCCCGAGCCCGGTGGCCCCCCAGAAGGTGAAGCCCGCACCCCACACCTCGGCGACAATACCTCCGCAGAAGGTCGCTGTCAAAACGGCTGTTCCCTGCACAAAGTTGATGAGGCCGATGGCCTGGCGTGTGCTTTCCTCAGGGTAGAAAGTGGTAAAGAACACGGTGAAAGTAACCCAGGTGGTAGCTCCAATTCCGGTAACGATTCTCGCCAGAAAAAGAAACCAGGGGCTGGTGGCGAAGCCAAGCCCCAATGCCCCCACAGCAGTCATCAGAACCCCCAGCGCCAGTAAAAGCTTTCGCTTGGCCAGGGCATCAAATAGCACGCCTACTGGTATGCGGAAGAGCACCTGGGGTATGGCATAAGCAGCCACAACCGTGCCTACCATTGACAGGTTGGCCCCGAGCGACCTGGCATAAACGGGCAGAATGGGCACATAAAGGTAGAGAGCAGTCCAGAAGAAGAAGGTGGTGGCGCAGAAAAGGAGAAGGTATTTGCGATTATCTGGTGGCAGGGAGCTAAAAGCTGGTCTTTTCGGGAATTGCTGCCGAGGCTCGTGCTGTGTGTTCTCTGGCATGGCCTAACATTATAGCATAATCGGACATACTTCAGGTGGTTGGATAATTCACCACTCGTAGAATAAGTCAGAAAACAGGACCTAGTTATATCTGTTCATCGCTGTGGTGAGGCCTTCGTTGATGAGGCAGAATATGGCCTCATTGACTTTGTTCATGGCTTCGGCGACGCTCTCGTCCTCACTGGCGACAAAATCGCTGAGCACATGGTTGATAACCCCGGAATCCTTCTCCATGGCGGCGCTGTCCATCAGGTCAGGCCGGCCGATGCCCACCCTGATTCGAAGGAAGTCGGCGTTTCCCAGCTCTTCGATGATTGACTCGATACCTTTATGCCCGCCGGAGCGCCCACCCTGCCGGATGCGGATTTTGCCCAGCGGCAGGTCAAGGTCATCATGGATGACAATCAGGTCTTCAGGGCTGATTTTGTACTTTTTTGCCAGGCGGCTCACCGAGTATCCGCTCAGGTTCATACTGGTCTGCGGCCTGGCCAGCACCACCTTCATGCCGTTGATTTCGCCTTCGGCAACTCTTGCCTGCCCCTGTTTGCGGGCGAAGCGTATTCCGTGCTTTCTGGCGAAACGATTGAGGCACATGAAGCCGATGTTGTGCCGGCTGCGTGCGTAAAGCAATCCCGGATTGCCCAGACCAACGATTAGTTTCATTTCAGGCTTTCTGATTTAAAAGTTGCCGGAACTCCGCTTCGTTCAGTGTTTTTGTGCCCAGACTCCGGGCCCTGTCCAGTTTGGAACCGGGGTCGGCGCCCGCCACTAAATAGGTGGTTTTTCGGGTAACTTTGCTGCCCGTGGTGCCGCCGAGGGCCTTGATTCGTTCCTCGGCTTCTTTTCTAGGAAAGGCCTCAAGGGTGCCGGTCAGGACAAACTCCATGCCGGACAGGGGCAATGCCCCGGCTTCGGCGGGCTTCTCCTCGAGCTTGACTCCGGCCTCTTTCAACCTTCTTATTATATCTTTATTCTCTTCCTGTTTGAAAAAGGCGATGATGCTGTCGGCAATCTTGGGACCAACAGTGTCAATGGACTTAAGCCTTTCCCGGGAAGCTTTAGCCAAAGCGTCAAGGTCGTTAAATTTTTGAGCCAGGACTCCGGCCATCTCTGCCCCGATATGGCGTATGCCGAGGCCCAGAATAACCCTGGCCAGCGGCCTATCTTTGCTCTTCTCAATGGCGTCAAGCATATTGCTCACGCTTTTCTCACCCATTTTCTCCAGAGCGAGAAGCTGCTCTTCATGGTCTTTAAGATAGTAAATGTCCGCGATATCTTTTACTAAGCCTTTTTGAAATAAGGTGGCGGTCAGGTTCTCGCCAATGCCTCTTATGTCCATGGCGCCGCGTGAGGCGAAGTGCTCGATTCGCTGCTGCGCCTGAGCGGGGCAGGCGGCGTTTGAGCAGTAATACATCACCTCGCCTTCAGGTTTTACTGCGGTAGAACCACATTCGGGGCAAATAGCATTTTCAGGGATTTTATCGGCTTTGGGTAACCTTCTTTTTTGTCTATATATTTCCCAACTCTTCTTTTTAAGGTCGAACTCCTTTTCTTTTCCGGTGCGCTTGCTGGCGACCGGCCCGACCACCTCGGGGATAACTTCGCCGGCACGCTGGATGATGACGGTATCTCCAATGCGAATGTCCTTGCGCCTGATGTCGTCCTCGTTATGGAGGGCGGCCTGGCGGATGGTCACCCCGCCCACCGACACTGGCTCCAGGATGGCGTAGGGGTTGAGGGTGCCCGTTCTTCCCACGCTGATGCCGATATTAAGAAGCCTGGTGGTGCCCTGCACGGCGGGGAATTTATAGGCGATTGCCCACCGCGGCTCGCGGCCGACGTCTCCCAGTCGCTCATGCAGTTCAAGCTGGTTCACCTTGACCACGATGCCGTCGGCCTGATACTGGAGGCTTTCCCTTTTCTCCACCCAGGACTGGTAGTAATCTTCAACCTGCTCGATGCTGGACAGGTGGCGGTTATGCGGGTTTACCTTGAAGCCCAGCGACCTGAGGTATTCCAGCGTTTCCCAGTGAGTTGGCGGCATTGTCCCGCCTTCGGTATAGCCAAGCATGTAAATATAAATATCCAGCGGGCGCCGGGCGGTGATTTTGGGGTCCAGCTGGCGTACCGAACCGGCGGCGGCGTTTCTGGGATTGGCGAACAGGGGCAGACCTTCCTCCGCCCTTTCCTGGTTGAGCCGGTGAAAGCCATCGACGGGCAGATATACTTCGCCGCGCACCTCAAATCTTGGCGGGGCGCCTTTCGGCACGGCGAGGGGAATGCTCCTGATGGTCCTGAGGTTCTGCGTGATATCCTCGCCGCGGAAGCCATCGCCGCGGGTAGCCCCGGTGGCGAACCGGCCGTTCACGTAGGTCAGGGCCACCGCCAGGCCATCTATCTTGTGCTCGCCGACAAAGTCAAAACTGGCCTGGCCGAGCAGCCGGGAGATGCGGGTATGCCAGGCAAGCAGCTCTTCACTGGAAAAGGCGTTGCCGAGGGACAGCAGGGGGAAGCGGTGTTCCACCACGCCGAAGGCCTCCAGAGGTTCCGCGCCGACGCGCTGGGTGGGTGAGTCAGGGGTCGAGAACTGGGGATATTGCTCCTCCAGCTGCTGCAGCTCCCGCATCAACGCATCGTACTCGGCGTCGCTGATTTCAGGGCTGTCGAGCACATAGTAACGGCGGTTGTGATGCTCTATCTCGGCTCTTAGCTGGGCGATTCTCTTTTCCGCTTCTTCAAGCTCAACCATGACGTTCTAACTTGGGAAGTGTTATCGGCACTAAAAGTATAGCACAGTCGAAGGTGAGGTAAAAGAGAAATGGCAGCGTATGCCTAGTGTAAATGAGAGGTATCATTGAGCGAGAGCAATGTGGCTCCCTGCGAATGGGTCTCCACAATGCTGAGCGAGGCTAAATCGGTGCGGAGCTGCCGCCAGTGCCATATATCTATTTGCAGCAGATGGCAGATTAGAAGGCGCAGCACCCCGCTGTGGGCAACCACCAGGACCGTTTCCTCAGGGGAGTGCTTTTGCAATCGGTCGTAGAATTTCGTGACCCGGCGGTCGAGGTCATTGATGCTTTCTCCCTCGGGGAAACGAAAGGAAGGCTCACGGGTCGGCCAGGCCTTGACCAGCTCCGGGTAGCGCTGGCCGATTTCGCTGAAAGACAGTCCTTCAATCTCGCCGAAATCTATCTCGAGCAGTTCCGGGCAGGTGATAACCTCCATCTGATGGCGGGAGGCAATTATCTCGGCGGTGGCCGAAGCCCGGCGCAGCTTACTGGAGTAAATGAAATCGATTCGTTCCCCGGCAAGGCGGTCACCCAATCGCTCGGCCTGCCGTATCCCGGCGGCACTCAGCTCGACGTCGGTCTGTCCCCAGAACCTTTCGGCACTGTTGCCTCTGGTGTTGCCATGCCTCGCCAGAAGCAGCCTAGACAACGGCGACCTCCTCAACCGGGAGCATTGCATTCTTTTCTGGGCTCATGGCAAATACCTCCGGGAATAAGTTTATCCAGCTGTGCGCCACCGTATCAAATGGCACCGGACGACCGAGAAGCTCGGCCATTGAGGTCATCGCTGCTCCTCTCATGCCACAGGGCCTGATGTATTCAAAATATTTTAAATCATTGTTTACGTTGAGGGCAAACCCGTGCGTGGTGATGTGGCGGCTGATATTGATGCCGATGGAGCATATTTTCTGGCCGCTTGCCCAGACACCACCCGGATATTTGATATGGCGCTGTGCCTCAATATCGAAACTGCTCAGGAGCCTGATGATGACCTCCTCCAGCTTCCAGATATATTCGCGGACACTCAGTCCATTTGCTTTGAGGTCGAGAACGGGATAGCCGACCAGCTGTCCCGGCCCATGGTAGGTGATGCTGCCGCCGCGGCTGGTCCGCACGACCGGGATATTTTCCGGCGGGGCGATGATATCCTCTTCGCCCCGGAACCGCCCAATAGTATAAACGTGTGGATGCTGGAGCAATAAGACAGTGTCCGGAAGTATGCCCTCCGCCCTTTGCTGCCTTAACGTCTCCTGCTGGTTCAGGGCAAATTCATATGGAACCACGCCGAGATATTTTACGATGCATGATTTTTGGCGAGGCTGGTAAATATCAGGCATCTCTATCATTTCATT
>Ga0315548_1002748_pt1 | contig 13529 bp, 8 predicted proteins | sample SalMarSW160110MG_2_FD_202540 | JGI IMG/M metagenome (GOLD analysis project Ga0315548, IMG submission 202540) | Salt marsh sediment microbial communities from the Plum Island Ecosystem LTER, Massachusetts, United States - Salt Marsh Sediment SW1601-110 ... | reverse complement strand
AGGATGGGTCGATTGGAAGTCAAGGCAATTGATGCTTGAGACTCTGATTTCTCAACATCTCTAATTACCCATGTTGCAAGGAGTTGGACAAGAACGGATGTTTCATTTGCCGACATCCTTCGACTTTCCACTACTTTTACTTCTATTTTTTTATCTGAACGAGTCACGATAACCGTCCATCCATCGATCAACAACTTCTATTCTTAATCTTTTCCTCCTCTTGGGAACTGGAAATTGTTCAGATGTGTCGTTTGGATTTGACTCCACTATTTTTGATCTTTCCTCCAATTGTCTGGCTAGTTTTGCCATTGGAGCATTAAGCAATTTGTAAGCAGCCAATGCATATACCTCACAATCAAGCGCTTCATTCCGTCTCCCGGATTTGAGTTCCCAGACTTTTGTCGGAAATCCTTTACTATACTTCGTTATATGTTTTTCTGACGTTAATTGAAGAAAATATTCTTCCTGACACTTCTGATTGAAATGCATATATCCCGGACCGGGTTCTTCTATCTGAAGCCTGTCATAAATGAGTTCTTTGGCAGTATCAACACCTAAGAAGAATACCAAAGCACGTTGTTTATTATTTCTTGATGATTTTCCGATAAACGGCCTTCCATATCCGCCGTACCCTTTAACTGCAAAAAATCTCTTTCCCTGCCTGTGCTTCACATAATCGTAGACATTCTGAGTAAAGTGACCTCCACTATCGATACAAGCAGATGCAATCCGCATCGGAACGTCTTTTTCATTAGTAAGTGGTGTGGTAAGACAACCATCTACTAACGTCCAGGTATCTGTTCTTCCAGGGCTTCCATAAAATATTTTATAATCAATAAACCAGCTTTCATCCTCCAATCCCCATCCCTTGATAAGACATTCAATGCGGTCATCCTGAACATCAATTCCTGCGGTTAGGAGAATGACTCCATTTGGTACATTCTCATATTGCTCTATTCTTGCAGCCAGCTTTTCATCACTCAAAGTGAATGTTTCTTCCTCCTCCCATGTTTCACCTAGCATGGTATTAATCCATACTTTAAGGGTTTCAGACCGTTTCTTTGCATTTAGAAATTTCGTCACAACTTCCTGCCAGGATATCCAGGGTGAATAAAGCGCATTTAGATGAAAACCCGCATGCTTTATAATTATAGGATTTGTTGCGCGCCATTGACCGAGTCGAATCATTTTCGGTTTATCAGACTCTCTTATACTATTTTGGCATTGTTCACATTCATAGAAAACATCTTGAAGATCCTTCTTATCAAATCTTATATTTTTCCATTGTAAGTGCTGATGGAAACCGCAATGAGGGCAGGGAACATAGTACATTCTTTTATCCGATTGGTTCCATTCATATTCTATACGCGAAACTCCTTTGATTGTCGGTGTGGAAGTTTGTACATATTTTTTTCGATAGGTAAATGTTTCAGTGCGTTTTTTTGCCAGTTCGACGGGGTCGCCCTCGGTTCCAGCTGAAGGTGGAAATCGGTCTATCTCATCTAAAACAACGATCATGATTGTTCTCGATGCCAAACCAGCAGGACTATTTGCACCTGCCATAGCGATATATCCACCCGGAAAGGATTTTTCAAGAATTGTGTTATTGGAATCCCGTGTTTTAGCTTCTTTCACTTTATCCCTCAAACATGGCGTGTCTCTTATCATCGGGGCAAAATACTTCTTACTCCAAGCTTCAGCCATCTCGACCGTCGGATTGACCGAGAGGATCGGACAGGGCTCATTATCGATATACCTGCCGAGTATGTTATTGATGATTTCCGTCTTGCCTATTCGCGCTGCTGTCATCAATGTCACCGTCTCCACTTTGGGATCTGAGATCGCGTCCATCATTCCCCTCTGGTATTCCGCTCTTGCTGTCTTCCACTTTCCCGGTTCCGCACAGCTTTCTGCGCTTAGGATCCTTGAGCGATCCGCCCACTCGCTTACCATGAGTTTTGGAGGAGGAGCTACAAGCTTTTGAACGGTTTCGGCCAGATCTTTCAAATCTGCGAACCTGAGATGTGTCAATCGTATTGCTGCTGAGTTCATATAACGCTTCGTGAATTTCTGATTCTAATAACTGTTGAGCCTCATTCGGTTCTTTGCATAGAATAATCACGGGTGCTAATTTTGTGGGAATTAAGAGCATCTTGTTTTTGAAGCTTACCACAATTCTTTGCCAGAGCTCCTGAGCTATATTGATTTCGATCAGTTCTCCGCATGCTTTGGCTAGATCTACCTCGCGCAAATCTGCAGTTGCAATCACAAGACGTTGTCTTGCCTGTGCTTCTGTCTCTGTCCCTCTTCGTGCTTCTCTGATCTGCTGGTCTTTGTATTCGATATACCAATGCACACATTTGATTAAATCGTATTCCCCTCGGGAGATTCTCGGCAAACCGTGCTGCTTGACATGACGGTTGACCATTTGAGGAGTCATATTGAGAACAGATGCTACCTGTTCTAACGAGGCATACGGCATTAGTTACCATCCCATTCAACTTCCTGATCGTTTAATATTATTTTTCTATTTCCTGTAAAATTCACATAACGCTGGACGATCGTATCGCAATTGACCGGATCTAATTCCATCATAAAACATCGGCGTTCTGCTTTTTCAGCTGCAATGAGTGTTGTTCCGCTTCCACCAAAACAATCAGCAACAGTTTCGCCTTTTTCTGTAGTAATCTCTATCGCCTTTAACGGGAGTTCGACCGGGAATGCCGCTTTAAGCTTTTCTGTCTGCGATCTGAATGTATCGATTCGCCAGTAGTTGGTAATTCCTCGGTTGGTTCGTTTAATAAACGGGATTCTTTTTGTCCCAAAAACTCCAAGATGATCGATGAAATGGACATTCTCGGCACTTTCGTTTAAAACCAGTATATGTTCGTACTGCCGGGTAAGTTGTTCGGTCAGAGGCATACCGTGACCTTTATCCCACACGATATCCTCAAGGAACACCATATCAGTATTCTTAACGAACTGGTAGAACACTTCCAGAAAACTCGATCCGCTGTTTCGGTTGTAGCTCATATTCCAGAAGACAAATCCTTCTGGGGCCAGCACTTTTTTCCAATTCATCAACACCTGTATATTAAATACAATAAAATCTGAGTTATGCCGGTTATCCTTGTATCCTGCGTACAACCCGGACTTCATATTATAGGGTGGGGAAGTAAATATAAGCTTGACTTTATCTTCTCGCATGAGCTTATCGAGGTTCTCACGGATCGTTGTATCCGCGCATAAAAGCCTATGCCCCCCAAGTTCATAGATGTCACCTTGTCGAGTTTTGACTTGTTCGGGTGGTTCAGGGACGTCATCATCTCCCACCGCAGGCTTAAGTAGCTCAGAGAATTGCAGCTCCTTCTCTTCAAATCCCCAATTGAGCAAATCACCTGGTGCGAAGCATTTTGCCAGCGACTGCCAATCCCATTCACCCAAATTGCGGTTCAAGCGTATATTGAGTTCTTTCTCTCGTTCTATGGGAAGACTTATTTCATAGCATGGAAACTCTTTGTGGCCCAGTTCTTTGGCTACTTTAATTCTCTGATGGCCTCCAATGATCACATCTTTCCTATCTGGATGGACGTTAATCACTGCAGGTTCAACAATCCCAAAGCCCTCTAAACTCTTCTTCAGATCCTCAAATTGCTTCCTGGAAAGCTTTCGTGGATTGTATTCAGCGAACTTGAGCTCTGATATTAGCCTGTTTACAATATTCATTGTATTACTCCAAATGAAATGAAACACCCTTTTTCATGCACTGCCCCTGACGCCTTTTTGCGCTCCTTTCACACCCGCATTTGAACCTCTGGGAAGGACCCATAAGTTATTGACAGGTCATGCGATATGGTCGTTCTCAGGTATCTAATTCTTATTGCTCCATTTCTATTCTAAGTTAGATTGAATACTCATCCTGTTTCATTGATCGCTGCTTGTTTAGGAAGTTGTAGAACATTTTCAGGTGTTTTATTCTTCGTCGCTTCCTCTTTCCGTATTAATGCTTCACACTCCGGCTTAAACTTTACATATTTCTGTCCATCTTCCTCAAATCCTTCGTACTTGCCTTCGAAAGAAGATGCACATGCTAAATACCGATTGATTGTTATTTGACTGCTTTTTGTTTTCTCAGCTCCCGCGTTAAGAATATCTGAAACACTCATTTTTCCACGCTTCAACATATTTATCATCAGCCATTCTTCAAAGATGGGTAATTTCTCTTCATGCTTCTTAAGTTCAGGTGAGGGCTTTTTCATAGGTTCATATTCATTTCCACATATACACACATGCGACTGCTTTTTGCCTTTGCCTCTCGGATTTTTCTTACCGTTGCAACTGCGGCAGAGAAGCTGAAGATTTGACGGCTTATTGTTTGAGTTATCGTTGTCAAGGTGATCTATAACAAGTGTTTTGGAGTTACCCAGCTTCCCACACTTCTTACACTGTTCACCGTCGCGTTGAACAAGTTGCGGGTAGAAAATCTTTCTTGTATTTGAATTCATTCGAGACATACACATCGTTGTTCAATGTTTCTAGTATATTTATTTATCATACACTTGTAATAAATATACAATGGGACGAGGTATGGATGTCAATATGGAGAAACTGCAATTATAACTATGGAATGGGTATGGATGAAACTGGGAAGGGTTTGAATTATATCCCGTGCAAAGGAGCGGTAAGAATATGCTATTTTAATTTCATTTTCTTTTTAACCGCTGATTGAATTCGTCCTCTAAGAGAATCAATTTTCTGTTTACGGAGTTTTCCTGATAATTGCGGAAAATAAATATCAACTACTTTAACTGCAATTGTTCTGTTCTTTGATATTTTGGATAATCGTTTAGGCTTTTCTTCTTCAATATAAAGCTGTACACCATATCGCACTGCCTCAGCATCTTTATCTTCCATATTTTTGATATCCCCAAGAGATTCGTTTCCCGGAGTCTGAGAAGACAAATCTTTTAATTTTTGAATATATGATTGTCTTTCAGCTTTTAATGCGATTACCTTGTATCTATCTTTATAGAATGAGCGCTTAATCGAACCTGCCTGCCTCCCCATTAAAGAATTATAGATTGGAGTCGTCTTTGTTACTATTAAACTTCTAATTTCTTCATCAATCTTGTGCAGATGCTCAATTATTTCTTCTTTGGTTTTCATATCTTTGATCTATCCTGTTCAATTACCTCTGACCTCGACAATCAAATTTGAAGATCTCTCAGTTCCTTAACATGTTTGAATTCAACATCTTCAAACTCTTCGAAATGTTTGTAACCACATTTTATCTTCTGCCACTCAGATGAACGAAGATCACCGTAGTATGTGCTTGATTTCGTTTCAGCTACGAAGTACAATTTCTTTTCACCTTTGAAGACAATTCCCCAATCCGGACGATATTCACCTATCGGAGTTTTAATGACAAACTTTCTAGGCAGTTTAATGAAAAGCTCAACCTCCTCATTGTCTTCGCAGTCCTTTGCGAATTTCTTTTCGGGTTCAGAAAGAGAATCTATTTCAACATAGTTGTAAAGTGTCTTTTCCTGTTTTCGGACTGCATAAAGATTGTCGATATATGCCTCAATTTCGCCATCTTCAAATAATCGCATCTCATACATTTCGCCGGCAATCTTCTGATATTTAATTCCTTCAATCATCATTTGTGCTAGAACTGTTTTAATCTCTCGAACAACTCCATCTAAAAACATTTGTGGATTCTTTAAGCAATCGGAAAGCCTTGCTGATTCTTCTAAAACCCTGACAATCGTTGTTCGCGTAAGCTCTGTTTTATTCTGGACATAACCGATCAAGTCCGGGACATCTATCTTTGTTGATTCGACTTTGTATGTTTTTGTAGCAAGTGTCGCTCCAGTAATGCCAACCTGATCCATTAATACCTGAGTTTTTTGTGAAATTATCCGTGGAGCTGCAATAGCCTCCATTTCTTTGATACGCTTCGCCGCCTCCTTCACCAATTCCGAACTTTTATATTGAACTCGATACGTTGTTTTCTGGCGAATGCGATCCCATAGCTCAAGGAAGGATTGATCCGTATCATAACCTTTTTTCAATCGAACCTGAACTTTGTTTTCCTTCTTCTTTATTCTTCCTTCAAACTTTTCGCCGGTATCGTCTTCAATTTCCTTCTGCAATTGCCGCGCAAAATCTTCATAGCTCTCATTCGCCACAACGGTTAATCGGTTAACGGCTTTCTCAAAGACCCGGTTTCCTTCACTATTTACAGCAAGCCGTAATCCACGGCCAATCTCTTGTCGCTTTTTCAATTCTGATTTCGTTTCGTTCAATGTACATAATTGGAACACATTCGGATTATCCCATCCTTCACGCAATGCAGAGTGACTGAAGACAAACCGAAGAGGCTCATTGTTATCGAGCAGCTGCTCCTTATTCTTCATGATCTTTTCATAAGCGGAAACGTCGTCTTCCGATGTTCTTCCTTCACGGGAATCTTTAAGAATTCCTTTTTTATCTATAGCGAAATATCCATCATGGACTTTCGAGACCTCAAAGGGAATGAGCTTTTTGTATTCTTTCTTACTAGCAAATTCGCTGTAGGTTTCTTCAAACCATTCAGCAAATTTACCCTTAATCGCTGAACCGCCTTCGTATGAACGGTAATTCTTGACCTTATCAATGAAAAACAAAGAAAGAACTTTTATTCCAAGCGGTTTCAGTTTTGCTTCTTTGCGGAAATGCTCTTCTACCGTTTTACGAATCTGCACTTTCATTATATCATCTTGGAATCCACCCTGGACTCCACCAACATCCAGACGGGTTCCATTAGACAATTCGACATAACCATCTTCCGCGTTGATCTCGTTAATAATATAGCCGTTCCGATAGTTCTCACGGTGATTTGACATTTTATAGAGATTATCACCATTCTTTACAGACGCGCTTTTTCTTACTATGCTGTCTGCACCGATATAATCGATGGTCAACTTTGCAGTGAGCTTAGTCTTCTGTGCTTTGATGCTCTCGACTTTAACATAAGCTTGATTGAAACTGTTTTCACTCATTACCGAGTCAACTTCGATCTGCTTTACTAAACCTAAGTCATATGCCTTTACAGGGCTAAGCTTATAAACAAGATTGTAGATATTCGTATGTGTAGCAGAATAGCGGAGTGTGCAAGCAGGATTCAGATTCTGGATCGCCTTCCTGCGGATATCCGTTTCCATATTCTGCGGTTCATCGACAATCACGAAGGGATTTGTATATTGAATGAACTCAATAGGCCGTTTTCCGGTAAGTTTATCATTCGCTTTGTTGATGATATTTTCATCCTTCGCAAATGAATCAATATTGATGACTAAAACCTGGATGTTATTGCTGGATGCAAAACCTCTCAGCAACGAGACGTTCTTTGAATCATAAACATTGTAAGCCAGTGGAACTTTGTTATAAAGATTCTGGAAGTGTTCGTAGGTTATCTGAAGATTTTTCAAAACACCTTCACGAATAGCAATACTCGGAACGACAACAATGAATTTCTTGAAGCCGTACGTTTTGTTAAGCTCATAGATCGTTCGGAGATAAACATACGTTTTCCCAGTTCCTGTTTCCATCTCTACAGAGAAATTCATTCCATCTAATTCTTTGGACTCTGGAATTCTATTTCTTTTCTGAACCTTCCTTATGTTTTCCAAAATTTCTGGAGAAGTGAGGCGAATTGCATTACCGACACCATATTCGCTGAATTGAAGACTCGTATTCGTTGCCTCAAGCGAAAACTCATAATCGCCGGCATTCAACGGCTGTCCTTCAAACACATCCACAATGGACTGTATGGCTTGAAGCTGGTATTCCTGATTTGACTCAAAATGAAGTTTCATGTTGTTTATTATTTAGTCTTTGAGTCCAACTCTAGAAGCTTATCGTACAATGTTTGTACTATGCTTTGATCAAACTCTTGGCGATCTATTTCCTCGTGTATTCCCTTATTTAAGTAATTCCATATATTATGGTGTGTTGTTTCCATACCGCTTATCCATTCTAGTAAAGTAGTCACATCGGAATATTCTGTTGTTACATTTTTTTTGAGAAACTTGATTAGTCCCAAGATAATTGACATTAGGTCTGGTAGTGATTTAGGATTTCTCATTGAAACACTTAATTCGACCTGATATCTTTTTGACAATTTATTCCAGAACATTGCAGAAATATTTTCAAGAGCTTTACGGCAATTAGTGAGAGCATCCAGCTTTTCAAGCTTACCGAGAGCTTCACTTGCCTTTTTAAGGTAGTTTGCCGTCGTTTTTTGATAACGGATTGACCTATTTTCTGGATAAAGAAATGTGAATCTATCGACAGTAGTTTCATATACGGGTGCAGGAAATTGATTGTCCAAATCCTTGATAAACTGCTCAGCATGAGTTGTCAAAATGATTTGACAATCGTTAAATTTACTATCCGAAAATATCAATTCACGAACACCGCCTCGATGGTCATCATCAATTGCATTAACAATGTCATCAAAGATTACAATTTTTCGACCTTCTTGAATTACTTTGGCGAGTAGTATAGCCAACCCAAGGCATCTTATGTGTCCTTCACTCAATATTAGAAGTGCATTATGTTCTTTGCTTGGATCATCTTGGAACCATATTCTTATCTGTTGTTCGGATATTAAAGGAAGTTCTATTTTATCAATTAATTCACAACTAGGGTCATGATGATTAATTTTATTATATAACTCCTTTGTCAATTCATTCAAACCCGTTATCATGCTTGAGGGTAAATCATTTTTAAATGTAGTAAGCTTTGCTTTAATACTACCGTATGCTTTAACATATTCTGTATTGATACCTAGTTGTTGATTCTCTGCTTCAGCCTCTGTTATGAGCGATTGATTACTTGCAATAAAATTATCAACAGCGGCTTGAGATGTCTTTATTGTTTCGGAATAGATTTCATATTTACCTTTGACATCTTTAATACGCTTTGATAATGCGCTCAGCAATTCACTTTCTTTCTGAAGTTTCTCACGATGCTGCACAGCATTTGCAGCCGAAGCATTTAGCTCGTTCAATTGCGAATCATATATTTGGAATATTGATTTTGATTCATCTATTTTGGTCAGTGAATTTAAAATCGACTGAATAAATGTTTGGTCATGCTTATCTGGTTCAGCATCCGGAAATTGGATTGAGGGATAATTTGAAATACTAATCTGTTCGGCAATTTCGGCTCGTTTTGAAATAACTGTGTTTATCGAATTGGTTTCGTTACGCAAGTCTTTCCAATATTTGTCTAATTCATTCTCAATCGATGCAATTTTCTCTAGTTCCTTTAATTTTTCTTCTGCATTTTTATAAGGATTTCTCTTTACTGATTTTAACCCGAACAATCCACCTTTAATGCTAGTTTCACATACCGGACATTTATCAGGCACCACTTCTTTCAATTCGCTTACGGCTTTGAATAGTTGATGAAACACTATTTTATCTCTCAGTGACAAGAATTCAACATGCTTTTCAGAATAATCCTTTATCTGTGACTTCAATTTTGTTGATTTATCCAATACAGAATGCGTATCAAGGAAGTCGTACACCTTAGAAACAGGATTTTGCAATGCTTTATTGAGTTCCGAAATATGACCCGGAAAACCATTATTATCATGTAAATACTTATCAAGTTCATCGAATGATATAGATAAACCCGCATCTTGCGCTATACGCACTTTTTCGCTCTCCAAATCAGATATTTTTTTAGTGTAATCTGCTATTATTGATTTATCCTTTTCGATAGCCTGTTGTTTTACTTTAAGTTCCTCAGATTTTTTGCCTTTTATATCGATGTAATTCGAGATATTTTCTGTAAACTCATCAACAAATTTATTAAAATCTTCCAAGCCAAATAGCTGTGAGAGTAAATTCTGTTGATCCGCGTGTGTGTAGGAAGAAATTCGTGAGAATTCTTCAATCCTATTCTTTTCAATAAAACAGAAGTAATAATCAAATGGAGATGGGTTGAGTGTTATTTCATTTCCGATATTGTCTTTCGCTTTCAGGATTGGCTTCGAACTTCTTCCAGTGGCAGAGTTTTTAATGTACTTATTGATTTCAATGCGTTTTTTTGCGGCTTCTACTATATATCCTAACATGGAATACTCTAACGCCTCGCAAAAACTTGATTTGCCGGTTCCATTAGGGCCATAAATCAATGTGATTCTTTTGGGGAATTTGAATTCTTCTTTTGAACCAAATCCACGGAAATCTTCAATCGATAATTCCAATAATTTATTTAGTGGAAATGCTACTGCAGATGTGGCAATAACGAAAGAAGGGATTACGTCAGTTATTGATGCTCCACTAATTTGAATAAGTTCGTTAATTTTTTTAGCTCTTTTACCTTGACCAGTCCCTACTGCTGCAATGCTATCGAAATTATTTCTAATAAGATTTAAAAGCTTCTTTTCCGTAGTCGTAAGTTGTGATTGATCCAACGAACCAACGAAACGGTCAAAGAATACTTCTACCCTTGGAAAGATCGACATTTCCCCTCCTCTATATCGTCCTAAATTCTATTCCTGCGTCTTTCATTTGCAACACGGTATTGGTCTTTAATTGATCATTACCAGCAAAGAGACGATCCAGAGCAATGACTCGTTTTGGTTTCTTCGTGATAATATTGTCGATTGCTTTTTGTGTAATGTTCTCCAACGCTAAAAGCAGTTCACCGCCTGCAATAGAGAAGAGCGGCACATCGGCAACAACTATTTTTTCTAATTTCGTTGTAAGTTCGTAACCGGACTTGAGCAGGATTTCCCAAGCCATGTCTTCAGCTTCTGAGCGTTTATGAGTTGGATCGACAAACGCATTCATTTGACGCTTTAAATCCTCTTCGTTGTCTATTACGTCCGTTCGCCAGATTTTGAAATTGGAAGGTTCAAGTGAATAAACTTTAAAGCCGAGATCAAGTTTCTCTTTTTCAAACAGTCCAGATTTCTTTTCAATGTCTTCATTCAATTTCTTACTGATGCGACGTATTCTCTCTTTACCTATATCTGCAATAGTCTTATAACCAGCCTTGTATGCTTCACTGTCCTCGTCTGTCTTCTCTGGAATTTGAGCAAGAATATATTTCCGATTTCCACTATTTTCTTTGTTTAATTCCATTACAGAATGTGCTGTTACAGCACTACCAGCAAAGAAATCTAAAACAATGTCATATGTGTCTGGTTTTGTTCCGATTGAAATCAACGGTATAAGAAAACCAGTAGGTTTGGGAAACGGAAATATCTTAGCATCCCCAAAAATATCAATAATTTCATTAGTCCCATGTTGTGTATAAACATCATCAATTACTGAAAATGCTTTCGCTTGTCGAACATTGCCGTTTTCGTCTTTCCAATACTGCTTTGTGTGGACCGTCCAGCCATCTTTACCCTTTACAAATTCAAGCTCATTGTTTGCAAGTGCAATTAATGCTCGTTCTTTTCCCCAAAGCCATTGTCGCTTTGGAAAAACCTCAGAACCGTCGGGGCTTGGTATTCCATATATAAGATTATTTCTATCATCCATACTCTTTGTTGCTTCCAACGGGTGTGTTCTGTATGGACCACGAGATTCATATTTTTCATCTTTGGATTTATAATATCTTTCCATCGCCGCAGGTTCATTTGGAATAAATATCGGGTCCAGAGATTCTTTTTGCTTTGAATACATCAGTGCATATTCGTGCAGCGAAACCAAATATTTTTCTTTTGCACCACCCCCATATCTTTTTTTCCATATAATGCAATCGACAAAATTTTCTTCACCATAAATCTCGTTCATCAACATGCGTAGATTGTGGACTTCATTATCATCAATCGAAACGAATATTACACCATCTTCACGTAGAAGATTGCGCGCAAGGAACAAACGCGGATACATCATCGAAAGCCAATTGCTGTGGTATTGGCCATTTTCCTTGCTATTCTTTCGGAAGAAACCTTCCTTTGTCAAATATCCAGCTTCATCTTTATCGCCAATACGTTTGAGATAATCATCTTTACTTTCAGAAAACTTGTCGGGATAGATAAAGCTATCATTGCCGGTGTTATACGGCGGATCGATATAGATCATTTTAATCTTGCCGTAATAGGACTTTTGCAGAACCTTCAACACCTCAAGATTTTCTCCTTCAATAAAAATGTTCTCTGTCGTATCGAAGTTAATCGATTGATCCTTTTGAGGCTTGAGAGTAGCAGTCGTTTGGGTTTGTATAGCACGGAACGCATCGGACTTACCTGCCCAATTGAGCACGTATCGCTCATTTGATATTGTGAGGTCATCTCCGAGAGATAGCTTCAGCTTTTCCCAGTCTACTTTTCCCTCAGCGATAGATTCAGGGAAAACTTCTTGAAGTCTTCTGAGCTGTTCCTGCTTTACATCAAATGATTTTCCATCCATAGCAAGTTTCTTTCTTGGAACACTAAAGGATAATAATTAAAATATAGCCTTATTCTATATAATCAAGATCATCCGCAATGCTCTATTAATATAATAGATACATGTATGTTTTATTATAGGATATATATTGCTATATGTATTGTGCATATAATAATCGGTATAACCCTCTGAGACAGAGGCGTCATATCCTGCTACCGGAATCTCAAATGCAACCTGTGTGCGATTAGAGCGATTCCACTCTGCTTTCTTTAGCTGAGGATTAATAAGATTGTAGCGCATCTGGGCTTCGCTAATTCTATTATGTGTCAATTTAATATTGCCTCGGTGTGATGTGTTTATTGTATTATATGGTCACAACCAACACGAAAGCAATGTAGTCAAAAGGTATTTTAATCACAATACAGAGATTCTTTATAACTTAAAATTAAAATATAAAAAGCTCTTACGCATTATCAAACGCCAGGGCTTAGGGAGGCTAACGCGTTGTTAGGGAGACAACATAATCCGAAAGTACAATTAGGTAAGTCATTTATTTAATAAGGAATTATGGTGATAAAGGATTTTATACTGTGATTATATGATCCACATAAGTTCAGATCATTCACCTGCTATAATATCCGGAATTTATTATCAAGAGTGTGTTGTTTGTGAATTCGATTTTCGGTATAACTAAAAATGTAGTTCCTATTATTGTGAGAACTTCAGAACAACTTCTTGGAGGATGTTATGGCTTATAAGCTTAAAGAATCATTTGATCTATATATCGGACATTGCAAGTACGAAAAAAATCTTAGCCCATTAACTTTAAAGGCTTATCAAATCGATTTGAAGCAATTCTTTATCTTTGCTGCTGATATTCGTGAGACGCAACAGGTAAATAGGGATTTTATCAGACGGTATCTTCGTCATCTATTTGAAAAGCAGTTGAAAGTGACTAGCATAAGAAGGAAAATGATTTGCCTTAAATCCTTTTTCCACTTTCTAGAATGTGAGGATTACTTGGAAGTGAGCCCATTTCATAAATTGGATTTAGCAATTCGAATACCGCAAAATATTCCAGAGGTTATGAATATGACAGACATTCGATTATTAATAAGCTTACCGAAA
>Ga0315548_1002747_pt1 | contig 13530 bp, 10 predicted proteins | sample SalMarSW160110MG_2_FD_202540 | JGI IMG/M metagenome (GOLD analysis project Ga0315548, IMG submission 202540) | Salt marsh sediment microbial communities from the Plum Island Ecosystem LTER, Massachusetts, United States - Salt Marsh Sediment SW1601-110 ... | reverse complement strand
TGCAGGAGCATTCGGCGCGTGAGCTGATGGAGCTAATTGCTGAGGGCACAAGAATTTGCGGTGACCCCGGCATACAGTATGACAGCACTATTAACCGCTGGCACACCTGCCCAAATTCCGGGCCAATCAATGCTTCGAATCCCTGCAGTGAGTATATGTTCATCGATAATTCGGCCTGCAATCTGGCTTCACTGAATCTTATGAAGTTTCGCAGGGATGACGGCTCATTTGACGTTGGGGCATTCAAAAAGGCGATTCGGTTGTTTATCATTGCCCAGGAGATTCTGGTTGATAACGGTAGCTATCCGGACAAATTGATTGCCATAAACAGCCATTTGTTCCGCCCCCTTGGCCTTGGTTACGCTAATCTTGGCTCGTTTATTATGAGCCAGGCCCTTGCTTATGATTCTGACCAGGCAAGGGCATTGGCCTCGGTGATTAGTGCCATAATGATAGGAGCTGCATACGTAGCAAGTGCTGAAATAGCGCAGATTATGGGGCCTTTTGAGCAATTCGATAAGAATCGCGATGCGATGCTCAAGGTCATAAATATGCACCGACAGCATGCTTATGATATTCCGGAATCTCATTGTCCGGACTATTTGCGCAATGCTGCCAAGGACACGTGGGACCACGCCCTTGACGCCGGCTCCAAAGTGGGTTTTCGTAACGCTCAGGCAACTGTTCTTGCCCCGACTGGGACTATCGGATTTATGATGGATTGCGATACTACAGGGATTGAGCCGGATATAGCACTGGTTAAATATAAATTACTGGCTGGCGGCGGGATACTCAAACTTGTTAACAGAACTGTGCCTATGGCTTTAGAGCGGCTTGGCTATAGCATCGACGATATCAAATCAATCTGCGACTACATAGATAAAAACGAAACTATCGAAGGGGCAGAAAAACTCAATCCGGACCATTTGCCAATCTTTGACTGTGCCTTTAAACCGCGCAACGGCAAAAGATATATCCATTATATGGCACATCTGAACATGATGGCTGCCGTCCAGCCGTTTATATCCGGCGCCATAAGCAAAACTATCAATATGCCAAAGGAGATTACCACCGAGGAAATAGCCGCAGCATATATGGAAGGATGGAAGCTTGGGCTAAAGGCCGTGGCAATCTATCGCGATGGTTCCAAGAAACTTCAGCCGGTTTCTACCAAGAAGCACAAGGCAGCTAAGGCCAAAGCCGCTGCTGAAGCACCCTCGCGGCCGTTCAGGCGTCGGCTGCCGGATACTCGCCAAAGTATAACGCATAAATTTTCTGTCGCAGGGCATGAAGGCTACCTGACGGTCGGACTTTATGAGGATGGTCAGCCTGGTGAGTTGTTTATCACTATGGCTAAGGAAGGCAGCACCGTCGGTGGCCTTATGGACGTATTCGGCACCTGCACTTCAATGGCGCTGCAATATGGCGTGCCTCTGATTACACTGGTGGACAAGTTCCGCCACGCCCGTTTTGAGCCGTCAGGAATGACCTCGAACAAGGATATTCCATTTGCAAAGAGCCTGATTGATTATATTTTCTGCTGGCTGGGCTGTCAGTTTATACCGGGTTATGCAGAGAAGAATACCCCCAGCAGGACGGCCACACCGACCACAATGAGCAAAAATTTAACAACCGCCAAACAATTGGTGGAAAAAACCAAAGACCTGGCACAAAAAATCGCTGAAGTAAAAGCCGGCTCAAAAACAAAGACAAAGCCTGTCCCGAGCAAACCTGTCCCGAGCACAGCCTGCGGTGAGCCTAGTCGAACCGTCGAGGGAGTCGAAGACCAGGATTTACAGGATTTAGTAGAGCCAAAGTATATCAAACCGCCTTCTTCTGCTCCGGCACACAGATTTGCCGGCCTGGCGAACCGAATAAAGACCCTGGTAGGTGCTTCCGTTCCCGATTCTTCCTTGTCCGCCGAAGCCTTGGCGAAGGCGGATGAGCAGTTGCAGTCTGAGATGGAGGCCTTGGAGCAATTTAATGCCCAGTTTTCGCATTTCGGCGATGATGCCCCTGCCTGTGACGTCTGCGGGGCGATTACGGTGCGTAATGGCACCTGCTACAAGTGCTACAATTGCGGAAATTCAATGGGCTGCTCATAAAAAATGATTATCGGGACTCCGGCTGGGCCTTCGCCCTGACGAGTTGATAATTGATTTTATGGATTCTCATATCAGGCCAAGTCTTTGGATTAGCCTTACTTAAGAGTGTAAATTTTCCGAAATTAGTTTGACAGACCTCCCAAATTTTCTACAATGTTGTTTTTCTTGTATAGAACGGTTTTTCTATGAAGAGTTTTATGGCGAAAAAAGGTGATGTTGAGCCGAAGTGGCTGCTTGTCGATGCCGAAGGGGCTGTTCTGGGCAGAATGGCTGCCAAGATAGCGCCTATACTTATGGGCAAAACCAAGCCCACATATACGCCGCACGTGGATGTTGGCGATTATGTGATTGTGGTAAATGCCGACAAAATAAGGGTTACCGGCAAAAAAGCCCAGATGAAAGAATACGATTATTATACGCACCATCCCGGCGGCCATAAATATGTCAGCTTCGCCGATATGATGGCCAGAAAACCGGAGAAGGTGATTGAATTAGCTGTAAGGCGGATGCTGCCGAAGAATCGGCTCGGCAGAGCGATGCTGAAAAAAATGAAGGTTTATCGTGGCCCGGAACACGACCATCAGGCCCAGAAACCAGAAAAAATAGAATTGTTTTAAGAGTGCAAAATTATGGCTGAGACCAAAACTGACAAGCCGGGTACCACTCGTCTGGGCGAAGCCCGCCGTAGCCCGAAAAGGGTGGGTAAGGCACCCGCGGAGCGGCCCAAGCCGAAATTAACAGCGACCGGTGAGCCCAAAGGTGGTTACTGGTGGGGCACCGGCAGAAGAAAAAGCTCTGTCGCCCGTGTGCGAATCAAGCCCGGCAGTGGCAAATTGCTAATCAACAAAAAAGAGCTCAGCGATTATTTCAAGCGTGAGCAGGACAGACGAGCTGTTATTGCTCCTCTGCAGGCAATTGAGAGCGAAAAATCATTTGACGTATTTGTAAATGTCGGAGGCGGTGGTTCTACCGGCCAATCCGGTGCCACACGACTCGGGCTTGCCAGGGCATTAAAGAATTATGATGAAAACCTGGTCCACGTGCTGCGGGATGGTGGCCATCTCACTCGCGACCCCAGGATGGTCGAGAGAAAAAAGCCGGGACAGGCAGGTGCGAGAAAGAAGTTCCAGTTCTCGAAGCGTTAGTTTGCAAACTTTATTCTGGATTGTTACAATAGCCGCGACCCCCGCCGTTTTGCTTTGCAAAAGCGAAGCTGCGGGGGAGCGGTTGTTTTTTTATCGTAAGGAGAAATTATGATACGAATTGCGATAATCGGAGCAAGCGGATATACCGGCGCTGAGTCGATACGGATTATCCTGCAGCACAGCGAGGCCGAACTGGCCTACCTGACGGCTCTGCCTGAAGAATGCGGAGCTGTAGAGGATGTCTTTCCGCAGTTCAGGGGCCGGTGCAATCTGAAAATCGAACCACTGGATATGGAAAAATTGTCCGGCCTGGCTGACGTAGCCCTTTGCTGTCTGCCTCATAAGGTTTCTATGGGATTTGTGCCGAAACTTCTGGATGCGGGATTGAAGGTCGTTGATTTCAGTGCGGACTATCGGCTGAAAGACGTGGCTGTTTACGAAAAATTCTATCAGGTTAAGCACACCGATACCGCCAATCTGGCCAAGGCGGTATTCGGCCTGCCGGAATTGTTCCGCGAACGGATAAAAGGTTCTGACTTGGTCGCCAATCCCGGCTGTTACCCTACAGGTGCATTACTGGCTGTAGCACCGCTGCTGAAAGAAGGTCTTATCGAGACCGGCTCGATTATTGTAAATGCAGTAACCGGCATATCCGGGGCAGGCCGGAATCCATCGAGCAAATTCCATTTTCCCAATATGAACGAAAATATGTTTGCTTATGGCATCGGCACACACCGGCATATGCCGGAGATGGAACAAATCGCAGGCGAAATTGCCGGCTCGCCCGTAAAGATACTGTTTCAGCCGCACGCGGGGCCGTTCGACAGGGGAATCCTCTCGACGATTTACTGCCAGCCGAAAAGCAAAGTGAGCGGAGAACAGTTAGCAAGACTATATAACGATTTCTACGCTAAAGAGCCTTTTGTGCAGCTCTGTAAAGAGCCGCCCTCTGTTAAGGATGTCGCAGGGACGAATTATTGCCATATCTTTGCAACCTGCGTGAAGGGCAAAGTCGTAGTTTTCTCGGCGATTGACAATCTGGTAAAAGGCGCATCCGGCCAGGCGATTCAGAATATGAATATCATCTTCGGCCTCGATGAAACCCTCGGCCTTGCTTAGGATTGAATATGGCTACCGGCGTGTTAAAAGTTGCTACCTGTCAATTCGCTGTGGGAAAATCGATAAAAAGAAATTCACAGCAGATTCAGGAATTTCTGCGAAAAGCGCAAAAATATAAGGCAGACATTGTACATTTTCCCGAATGTGCTCTTAGCGGCTATGTGGGATTCGACTTTCCAAATTTTGATGGCTTCGACTGGGAGCTTCTAAAAGAAGAAACCCTCGAGATAACAGCTTTGGCGGGTAAATTGAAGCTGTGGGTTGCGTTAGGCAGTGTCCATCCATTGACCCCTCCAAATAAGCCACATAATTGCCTTTACCTGATTGGCCCAGACGGCAAAATTCGCGACCGATATGACAAGCGTTTTTGCACGGCAGGGGAACTATGCCGATTTACGCCCGGTAATAGATTTGTGAACTTTACTATAAATGGCGTAAAATGCTCGCTGCTTATATGTTTTGATTTGCGGTTTCCGGAGATTTATCGAGCGCTTTATAAAAAGGGCGCAAGGTGTATATTGCAGTCGTTTTACAACGCCCGGCAAAAAGGCCCGAGCGTTCACACTCACATTATGCGGCAGACGATGCAGTGCTACGCAGCGACAAACCGTTTTTGGGTGAGTATGTCGAATGCCTCCGGTTATTACTCGCCGTATCCATCGTGTTTTATCCAGCCGGATGGTAAGATTGTAAAGCAGCTTAAGCAAAACCGTGCAGGCATAATGGTCAATAGCGTTGATTTGAGCAAAAAGTTTTATGACCCAATGGCCGATTTCAGAGCCTTGGCAATCGCCGGAATTCTCACCAACGGCCCAAAAATTATAAGAGACCCTCGGTCAAAGAATACTGCAATTATTTAACGAGGTTCAAATATGGCTAATAATACTGTTACATCACCGAAAGGTTTTTTGGCGGCAGGGGTACATTGCGGGATTAAAAAATCCGGCAATCTAGATCTGGGAATGATTGCCTGTCCAACTGATGCAAAGGCAGCGGCAGTATTTACAACCAACAAGATAGTATCTGCTGCAGTACAAATCTGTAAAAAGCACGTAAAAAGCGCCAATATTTCAGCCGTGATTGTCAATTCTGGCAACGCTAATACCTGCACAGGTCAGCAGGGCATCAAAAACGCAATCAAAATGTGCAGCGAGACAGCCAAGCAGACCGATGAAGACCCGCACAGCGTTCTTGTCGCTTCGACAGGTATTATCGGTGAGCAGTTGCCAATCAAGAAAATAGCTGCCGGTATTTCCAGGGCGACAGCGAAGCTGTCGGCCAACGCAGCAGCGGGTCTGGATTTTGCAAAGGCGATAATGACTACCGATACAAAGCCAAAACAAGCCATCAGAAAAATCAGTTTCGGGTCACGAGCCACGGGGCACGAGTCACGAATAACAATAGCCGGCGTAGTCAAAGGAGCTGGTATGATTGGCCCGAATATGGCAACAACGCTTTGTTTTATCACGACCGATGTGGCCATAACGAAACCCTTACTGGCAAAGGCATTGAAGGCGGCTATAGGCAATTCTTTAAATAAACTTACGGTTGATGGCCATCAAAGCACTAATGATACTGCGATAATCCTTGCCTCTGGCTTAGCTGGAAATCGCCCAATCGTGAGTCAGTGTCCACGCTATAAAAAGTTCGCAAAAGCTCTGGCAGAATTATGCGACGATTTAGCAAAACAGATGGCGCTTGATGCCGAGGGAGCGACTCGGATGTTCAAGGTCGTTGTCAAAGGTGCAGCTACGAAAGCCGATGCGGCAAAGGCGGCGCGTGCGATAGCTGATTATGATTTGGTCAAGTGCGCTGTTCACGGCGGCGACCCCAACTGGGGCAGAATTATCTGTGCAGTCGGCTCAGTGGACGTAAAATTGAATCCCGCTAAGTTATCCTGCAAACTCGCTTGTCTTGAGCTTGGTCGAAAGAGCGATATAACTGTTTTCAAAAACGGCGCACCGGCGAAATTTGACGCAAAAAAGGCGGGCAAAGTTATCTCTAAAGCCGAGCATACGATAACGGTGGATTTGGGTGCGGGCAAGCAGGGCGATTTTTGCTATGGCTGCGATTTGAGCCCCGAATATGTAAAAATCAACGCACATTACCACACATAAAAGCGCACCAGGCATAAACGACTTGTGCGCTTATGCCATATACACTTGTGAGGTTTTTCTTAATAAAATGCTTGAAATGTAGCCCTGTTTGGATAAACTTCACGGAATTTTATATGCGTTTTGTAAATAGAAGCTATAGTTGATTTGAAAGGAGTAAAAAAGTGGATTTTTTTGAGAGCATAATCGCATTGGCTGGTATTCCACCAATCTGGTGGATAGCACCGGCAGGGGCCGTCCTCGCATTAATTTTTGCGTTATACTTCTATAAGAAGGTGATGGCTGCCCCCGAAGGAACTGAGAAAATGATAACCATTGCTCGGTACGTTCGTGAAGGTGCTTATGCGTATTTATTCAGGCAGTATAGTGTTGTAGCATTGGTATTTTTGATATTGCTGATTATCCTGGGTGGTTGTGCCTATCTGGGTGTTCAGAATCCCTTTGTTCCTGTAGCATTTTTGACTGCGGGTTTTTTCAGTGCTCTTTGTGGCTTTCTGGGTATGAAGACCGCGACAAATGCCTCATCCCGGACCGCACAGGGTGCCAGCGAGAGTTTAAATCGCGGCTTGCAGGTTGCCTTTCGTTCGGGTGCGGTTATGGGCCTTGTCGTTGTTGGTTTCGGCCTGCTTAACATCACCGTCTGGTATTGGATTCTTGACAGGCTCGTCTATACGCCGGAGCATATGAAAGAGGGCTTGGAATTGCTCGGTCTGACCCTGGTACCTGAAGGAATGGACCCCGGCCATAAGCTTATTGAGATTACAACTACTATGATTACCTTTGCTATGGGCGCTTCTACACAGGCCCTTTTTGCCCGTGTTGGCGGCGGCATTTATACAAAGGCAGCTGATGTCGGAGCAGACCTGGTCGGTAAGGTCGAAGCCGGCATCCCGGAAGACGACCCAAGAAATCCCGCCACAATCGCTGATAATGTTGGAGACAATGTCGGTGATGTTGCCGGTATGGGTGCCGACCTCTACGAAAGCTATTGCGGCTCGATTCTGGCAGCAGCAGCGTTGGGAGCTGCTGTGACACTTTCATCCCAGCAGGCTCTGAGAGCTGTTCTTGCCCCGATGGTTGTGGCAGGGCTGGGTATTTTCCTTTCGATTGTCGGTATCTTTATGGTTCGTTGTAAAGAAGGTGCCAGCCAGAAGGATTTACTTAGGTCACTTTTATTTGGGACACTCGGCAGTTCGATTATGATTATTGTTGCTTTGGTGGGGCTGGTCTGGGCCGGCTGGATTACCTGGGGAGTCTTTGGCTCAGTTATCTCTGGATTGCTTGCTGGAGTACTGATTGGCCAGTTTACAGAATATTATACCTCTGACAGTTACGGCCCGACTCGTGCTATTGCTGAACAGACGAAAATGGGGCCTGCAACCATGATTATAGAAGGAATTGCAACAGGGATGTATTCTGCTGGTTTGCCGGTTGTAACGATAGTTGTCTGCATTCTGTGCGCTTTTGGTTTTGCTGGCGGTTTTTCAAATATATCGATGGGGCTTTATGGTATCGGCTTTGCCGCTGTGGGAATGCTTTCTACGTTAGGAATTACTTTGGCGACCGATGCCTATGGCCCGATAGCCGACAATGCCGGCGGAAATGCTGAGATGAGTGGTCTGGGCGCAGAAGTCAGAAAAAGGACCGATGCCCTTGATGCACTCGGCAATACTACCGCAGCGACAGGAAAGGGCTTTGCAATCGGCTCTGCGGCTCTGACAGCTATGGCGTTATTAGCTGCATACATCGAAGAGGTTCGGATATGGATTGCAAGACTGGCAACAGAAGCTGGTGGGACTTTTCAGGTCGGTAATGTTGTGTTCACGCCTGAAACTGCAAAAGCGTCGGGTGTTGCTGATTTTGTCGCGGCATATGACCTGACGATAATGAACCCAAAGTTAATTTGTGGACTGTTTATAGGTGCCGTGATGGCATTTGTCTTTTGTGCGATGACGATGAAGGCAGTGGGCAGAACCGCAGGTCGTGTCGTCAACGAGGTCCGTCGCCAGTTCAGGGAAATCGCCGGCATTATGGAAGGGACCGGCAAACCTGACTACGCACAATGTGTCTCTATTGTTACCCGTGGCGCACAAAGAGAGATGATTTTGCCGTCGCTTTTGGCCATTATCATACCGGTTCTTGTGGGGCTGCTCTTAGGTGTATCGGGTGTGATGGGGCTTTTAGCTGGTGGGCTGACTACCGGTTTCGTTCTTGCAATTACACTTAATAACGCCGGTGGTGCCTGGGACAACGCCAAAAAGTACATTGAGAAAGGCAATCTGGGCGGCAAGGGCTCAGACGCACACAAGGCGGCTGTCATTGGCGATACCGTCGGCGACCCGTTCAAGGATACTTCCGGCCCAAGTTTGAATATTCTGATAAAGCTGATGACAATGGTCAGCGTAGTTTTCTCAGGTGTTGTGGTGAAATTCGCTCCTATTGTTGGCGGCTGGCTCGGCATCGGCAAATAACTTGCGTCTGATTGTGCAGTTGACGCAACCGGCTAATATGAGTAATCTATTGGGGTGGCCGAATCGGCCGCCCCTTTTTTATTTAAGCTGAGGATAGAAGATTTGACAAAGAGGCGGATTTCGACAGCAAAGGCATTTGCGCTGGTTGCAGCGAACATAGCAGCCGACCGGAATTGTACTGATATTGTGGTTCTGGATTTGAAGGGAAAATCGCCTGCGACTGATTATTTTGTAATCGTCACAGGCACAAGCGACAGGCAGATGCGTGCTGTTGCCAACGAAATCTGTGAAGAGGCAAGAAAACAGGGCATGGAGCGGTTCGGCCGGGCCGGTTATGAACAGGGACGCTGGATTTTGCTCGACTATGTCGATGTCGTAATCCACATCTTTGACACCGAATACAGAGACTACTACGATTTGGAATTACTCTGGGGTGATGCAAAGAGATTGAAAATTTAAGACTTGTCCGCCTGAGGCGGATTGATTGTTGATAAATGATAATGTTTTGTAGAGAACAGTTTAGAACGTCATTTCGAGCGAGCCAAAGGCCCGGCCTCGCCTACGGCGAGAGCCGAGGCGGGCGAGTCGAGAAATCTGTTTTTTAATAGATTTCTCCACTTCGTCTCGACAAGTCGAGACTCCGGTCGAAATGACGAGGGTTCTTTTCTGCAAAGCAAATTGAATATCGAATGAAGCCAGTTAAAGACATACTTGAAGAACGCATATCCGCGGCGATGAAACAGTGTGCACATAGCAGCGGTACTTGCCCGGCTATTGTAAGACCTTCCACAGACCCAAAATTCGGCGATTATCAGGCCAATGGTGTAATGGCACTTGCCAAAAAGCTCAAGACCGAACCACGAAAACTGGCTGAGGAAGTGCTAAAAAATTTATCCGCCGCAGCGGATTTGGATATCGCCGATATTTGCGAGCCGCCGGAAATCGCAGGTCCGGGCTTTATTAACCTACGTCTCAAATCCGATTTTATCGCTGACGGATTGCTTGAGATAAACAAAGATAAAAAGCGACTTGGTATTGAGACAATCGGACAGCCAGAGACTATCGTTGTTGATTTCTCAGGCCCTAATATCGCCAAGCAAATGCACGTCGGCCATTTGCGAAGCACCATTATTGGCGACTGTATCTGCCGAGTTCTCGAATTCCTCAGCCATAAAGTCATCCGCCAGAACCACATCGGTGACTGGGGCACACAATTCGGCATGTTGATGGCTTTACTGGATGAGAAGTCGCAAGAAACACAGAAACACACTGGAGTTGCGCTTCATCATTCTGAAGTTAGTAGGCTTCCCCTTATGGTCTTTGAGGAATTCTATAAGGAGGCAAAGCGGCGATATGATGAGGATGAGGAGTTTGCAAAGGCGGCAAGAGCAGCTGTAGTAAGTTTGCACAATGGTGAACCGAAGTATACGATGCTTTGGTTGACTATTGTTGACGAGTCGCGCAAACATTATTTGGCAATATACAACCGGTTAGGTGTAAATCTTGCTGAGGCGGACGAACGCGGTGAGAGTTTCTACAAGGATATGCTGAAGGGTGTTGTTGAGGAGTTGTTGAATCGCAAGATCGCTGAAAAATCGCAGGACGCGATATGCGTATTTCCGGTGGATTCGACAGGCTCACCACAGGCAGGATTTAAGAATAAGGAAGGTGAGCCGCTGCCATTTATTATTCAGAAGTCCGATGGTGCGTATCTTTATGCAACAACGGATTTGGCGGCGTTGAAGTATCGTGTCGAGAAATTAAAAGCGGACAGAATTGTTTACGTTACAGATGCCCGGCAGAAGCTCCATTTTGATATGCTCTTTGCAGTGGCACGAATGGCTGGCTGGGCAAAAGATGAAACCGAGCTTTTCCACGTTAAATTCGGCAGCGTACTTGGCGAAAATGGCAAGCCGTTAAAAACGCGCGAAGGTGAAAATGTAAAATTAAAAGAGCTGCTCAATGAAGCGGTAGAACGAGCAAAAACAATCGTCGAAGAAAAAAATCCCAACCTTCCGCCAGATAAAAAGAAAGAAATTGCACAAGCCGTCGGAATCGGTGCCGTCAAATACGCAGATTTTTCCAATAACAGAACCAGCGATTATGTCTTTAGCTTCAATAAGATGCTGGCGATGGATGGCAACACCGCTCCATATATGCAATACGCCTACGCACGGATAAAATCCATCGAACGAAAGGGCCAGACCAAAGACATTGATGTAGAGGCAGAACTATCCGGCTTGAAAGAGTTGAGTTTGACTGAGCCGGCTGAACTGGACCTGGCAAAGCATCTGATTCGTTATGGAGAAGCAATACAGGATGCCATCGCTGATTACAGGCCTAATTATTTAACTGCATATCTGTATGAACTGGCCCAGAAGTTCAGCGTTTTTTATACGAATTGTCCGGTTCTCGATGCCGGGCCGGATAAAAGACCAACCAGATTATTGCTCTGTGATTTAACCGCAAAAACAATCAAACACGGCCTAAGCGAGCTTCTATGTATAGAAGTTGTAGAACAAATGTAACAGGGCCAACCAATGAAAATCGTCCAGACAGAATTCAGCATAAGCACCAAAAAGCGTAACCAGCTGATGGATATTACAAGCCAGGTTCGCTCGGCTGTCAAACAGTCGGGCATAACGAATGGCGATGTAATTGTCTATTGTCCTCACACAACCGCGGCGATAACCATAAACGAAAACGCCGACCCGAGTGTTTCGCACGATTTACTTTTAACTCTGGAGGAGGTCATACCTCATAATCGGCCGGGATATAAGCACTACGAAGGTAATTCCGATGCACATTGTAAAAGCTCTCTGGTTGGATGTAGCGAACAAATCCTGATAAAGGACAGGACACTTTCGCTCGGCACCTGGCAGGGAATTTTCTTTTGCGAATTTGACGGCCCCCGCAGCAGAAAAATATACGTCCAAATTCGTGGAGAATAAGAAACGCGTTTATACAACCCCTACTTTTTCGCTAAGTTCACGTCGGTTGAAAAATATGCGCATAAAAAAGGCGAGGTGGTGGGACCGGCTGGGGGGGAGACCGGTGTGCCACACTGCCTCGCCGAGGTTCGTAAGCTGCTGAAAGCAGCATAAATTCATTGTTTGAACAAAGTTGAGACCTTAATAGCTCCTCGAAAGCTTGTCAAGTACAAACTGAAAATTTTTCTTGGCTATCTTACCCCACAACCTATATTCCGTTAGTGCAGTTATTATACAAGTTATCAGGATAAAATGCAAGACAAAAAATTGCTTTTTTCTATTTTTTTGTAGCTATTCCAGGCTGGAATTATAGAGCGGTGCGTTTTGAGCAATTGTGCTTGTCAGCTTAAATTATCGGTCAATAAGCTAAAAAATTGGCATTTCCAAACTTGGTCGGCGACAGTTCTGAAACCACGTCTGTAGCCCTCGAAATAACCGAAACCCCGTTAGAAATCCCCGATGTTAGCAGGGATATGCAGGACTGAGCTTTCTTCTAACGGGGAAACGTCGAGACTCCCCTGCTACGGCACGCTCCCACCGCCAGCCAGTGCGCCAGGACCAGTGGTAAATCCGGATTGTCCTGAAGAATTCAGTACAAAATCTGATAATAAAAACCCTATAGTTACATTTATTTTGTGGTCAGTGGCTCCTATCCGAGGCAGACTCGGAATATTAGAAAAAAAACATCGAAATGTTTATCTTGATTGTTTTTATGCTGGCAAAAATTTCCATAGATTGATAGTTTGATTTTTTATCTGTTTTGTAGTAGATTAAATCTTAAATTTTAGCTCTTAACTATTTTTATGGTGAAGATTTCTGAGAAAATAGAACGCGTCAAAGACACCATTAACTCTGCCTGTGCTCATGTTGGCAAAGACCCCGGCGAGATAAAGCTCGTCATTGTGACTAAATCAGCTACATTCGAACAAATAAAAGGGGTCCTTAAACTGGGCTTTACCAACCTCGGTGAAAACCGGGTTCAGCAGCTAAAGAAAGTTTCCACTCAGGTAGCAGAGTTTTTACAAGGACCGGACGGCGATTTAGCTCTGCTGGGCCAGGTCAGTTGGCATATGATAGGTCATCTACAGCGTAATAAGGTACGCCAGGTCTTGCCCATGGTTTCTCTGATACACTCGGTTGATACTCTTCGGCTGGCGGAGGAGATAAACACTTCGGCGGCAAAGCTGGACTTGTGTCCCAAAGTGCTCCTGCAGGTCAATACCTCTAACGAACCGCAAAAATATGGTGTTCCCGTAGGTGCAGCAATACATCTGGCTGAACAGATAGAGACCCTGCCAAATCTAAAGCTGGTTGGCCTGATGACAATGGCACCACTAACGCATAATAAGGATGTAGTTCGAGCTTGTTTTGTTCGGGCGAGGGAGTTATTTGTCGAAACGCGCGGCGAGAAGATTGTCGGCCCACAGTTTACCGAGCTAAGTATGGGAATGAGTTCGGACTACGAAGTCGCCATCAAGGAAGGCGCAACTATCCTCCGCATCGGCTCAGCAATCTTCGCTGGCTGAACACCGTCCCTGCTACAGTAAGGGGGGAAAAACGCAAGAAAAACGCAAAGTTGCATACCT
>Ga0315548_1002741_pt1 | contig 13538 bp, 14 predicted proteins | sample SalMarSW160110MG_2_FD_202540 | JGI IMG/M metagenome (GOLD analysis project Ga0315548, IMG submission 202540) | Salt marsh sediment microbial communities from the Plum Island Ecosystem LTER, Massachusetts, United States - Salt Marsh Sediment SW1601-110 ... | reverse complement strand
CAAGTTTGCGTGCGTGCCAGAAACTAAGCGTAAATCGCCCCAGTTGCATTTGAACAGAATCTTCATGAGGTCCGTGACGTAATCCTCGATGAGCGACATGTATTTCTGACCTTGATAATACCGTTTCTTCACATGACCCGCCAGATCGTTTTCGCCTTCTGCATATCTGCCTTCTAGATCTGAGGAGAGGCTGAGCATTTGCTTGACGGCTGGAGACTTTAACCCCTCGCTTGCGATTAGGTTTATGCACTCTGCGTCTCGATAATGTTCATGGTTGCGACTTGCATCTATTAACTTTAGGACAAGGTCTGAGAAGTTTTCCATCTTGGTTGTCCCCTCTTAAACAACAACCGAAAATAGACTTGGCGATATTTAGCCCTTGCTAGAAGCAGTGGCGGTTCCATAGCTTGCATGTGATGGGCGCGGTTTCAGTATTATGTTCAGTTGTATGAGATTTTAATGAATAATGTTTTTTAGGTGTGCCTAAAAGTTTATTAGAGCGCCTGCATCGATCATAATTTAGGTGTGCCTAAAATCTGGTGGAAACATGCGCAGAAGCGTTGAAGATTACCTCAAGGCAGTGTATGATTTATCTCAAAATGGAAACGCGGTGAGCACAACTGAAATATCGCGAACATTAAAAGTTGCTCCTGCCAGCGTAACTGAAATGCTGAAAAAGCTATCTGAAAAAAGTTACATAGAATACTCGCCATACCACGGAACAAGGCTTACAAGCACTGGCAGACGAATCGCCGAGAATATAGTTCGCAAGCACCGATTGCTGGAACGATTTCTGCATGACGTTTTAAAGATTGACAAAGTAAAAGTCCATGATCAAGCATGCGGAATGGAGCATTCCTTGTCAGATGACGCGGCAGAGTCGCTGTGCCGATTTCTAAGGCATCCTGACCGCTGTCCAGACAATGGAAAAGTAATTCCGCCATGCGATCTCCAAATAGGCAGTTGCGTAGAATGCTTGGAGTTGCACAGCAAAGGCTTGGAGGAAGTTGGGAAAAATGATCAAAACCGGGTTTCAATAGGAAACCTCAAACAGGGTCAGTGTGGTAAAATCTCTTTAATTAGAGGCGGCTATAATGTACTTCACCGACTTTTGGACATGGGACTTACGCCTGGCACCAAAATATGTGCTGTTAGAGTTGCGCCACCCGGTGGTCCTGTTGAAGTGTCAGTTGGAAGTTCAAAGATAGTCCTTGGAAAAGGCATTGCCTCAAAGGTTTTTGTAGATGTGGAAGAAATCAGCTAGGCAAAAGGTGATTTTTATGTCTTGTCATCCTTCATCACCTTCGAACAACAAGAAAATTAATCTGAAAAACGGCAAACACCTTACCTCCATCACTCACGCGTTAAGCCGCGCAATAGCGTCAATAATTCAGGTAAAGCGAACAAAATGAAAAAAGGTGACAATTACATGGAAAAGCGAAACCCGAAAAGACGTAAAGTGCCTCTGACTGCGCTGAGAGCTGGAGAAGCTGGAACTGTTACTTCTATAAGAGCTGGGCATGGAAGAGGCTGGGGATTCGGAAAGAGGCTTATGGATATGGGTCTTACTCCTGGCACAAGAGTAACCGTTGTGAAATCAGCCCCTTTTCACGGACCTTTAGAAATTCTTGTTCGAGGCTCAAGACTTGCCCTTGGCAGAGGTATGGCTGAGAGAATTTTCGTGGAGATAGAAAAAGAATGAACAAAAAGAAACTACTCATCGCCTTAGCCGGAAACGCTAATGTCGGAAAATCGGTCATTTTCAACCATTTGACTGGTTTGCATCAACACATCGGCAACTGGCCCGGAAAAACAGTTGAAAGAGCTGAGGGAACGCTGCATTTCAGAGACTACACAATAGACATAATTGATTTGCCAGGAATATACTCGCTTTCCACTTATTCTTTGGAAGAGTTGGTCTCAAGGAAATACATCGCAGTTGAGAAACCAGACATAGTGATAAATGTTGTAGACGCTTCAGTCCTCGAAAGAAACCTCTTCTTCACCTTGCAGCTTATTGAACTGGAGACTCCGATGGTTATAGCACTGAACCAAATGGATATGGCAAAAAGAAAAGGCATCCAAATAGACATAGAAAAATTGGAGAAGCTTTTGGGAATACCCGTTATGCCAACCGTTGCCATAAAAGGAATCGGCATTGCCAAGCTTTTGGAGAAAGCCATAGAAACAGTTGAAAAAAGACTGGTGAAAAAACATGCTCACGTAAGGTACGGAGAAGAAGTTGAAGAAAAGATTGGCAAGCTCATTGAAAAGATGAAAAACGTTCAGTTTGTGTATCCACCGAGATATGCGGCGATTAAGCTACTAGAAGGGGATGAAGAGATAGAAAGAGAAATCAGAAGGATAGACCCGCAGATAGTCTCTACCGCCAAAAAACTTGCAGACGAAATTGAGAATATTCATGGGCACGCTTGCTCAACCGTGATAACTTCGGAACGATATGAAGCTGCTGGCTGTATTGCCAGAGCGGCTCAGAAGTTGGTGTCTCCAATAAAGCCCACTTTGGGGGAGAGGCTTCACAACCTTACAACTCACAAGATCATGGGATACGCCATACTGGCTTTTTCGCTGCTTTTGATTTTCTACTCCATCTTCACCTTTGGAGACTACACCTCAGGGCTGCTCAGCGATTTGTTTTATGGTTTGGAGCCGTTCTTTGCGAGTGTGTTTGGAACAGGAATCGTAGGCAACCTGATTTGGGGCGGTATTATCGAAGGGATTATAGCTGGCGTCACAATAGCTCTACCTTACATCATTCCTTTTTACATCATATTATACTTCTTGGAGGACTCAGGATACCTAAGCCGAATCGCGTTCTTGATGGATAATGTCATGCATAAAATGGGGTTGCATGGAAAGGCATTTATCCCTATTATGCTTGGCTTCGGCTGCAATGTTCCCGCCTGCTTGGGATGTAGGATAATGGAGACTCAGAGGGAAAGGCTACTTGCTGCGTTTGTTGTAACACTTGTGCCTTGTGCCGCAACCACAGTCATAATACTCGGTCTGGTAGGGGATTTTCTGGGTATCCACTGGGCATTGGCGCTTTATCTTGTTGACTTTCTGATAATTTTCGCTCTCGGGAGACTGGCGTTTAAAGTCGTGCCTGGTGAACCAACCGCTTTAATCATGGAAATGCACGACTACAGATGGCCCCACATGAAAACTATTTTGAAAGAGACGTGGTTTAGGGTGGCTGAATTCATAAAAATAGCTTTTCCCTTAATCATTGTCGGAAGCCTCGTGCTGAAGCTGGCTGAAGTTGCAGGTTGGCTGGAACCCATAGCAGCAGTGCTTAGTCCTGTAACGGTTGTGTGGCTAGGCTTGCCCGCTATTACGGGGATAACGTTGATATTTGGTGTGCTGAGAAAAGAGCTTTCGCTGGTTATGCTTGCTGCTCTTCTTGGAACTACCAATTTTGCCCAAGTTCCAGGATTTGGCCCTGTTCAGATGGTCGTGTTCACTTTAGTAGCAATGCTGTACATACCCTGCATAGCAACCATCGCGGCGTTAGTCAGAGATTTCGGCTGGAAGAAAGCACTATTCATAACGGTGTTCGAAATAGCTTTTGCAATACTAGTGGGTGGAGTTGCTTTGAGACTATTAACGTTAGTCACATAATCTAAACTTATCTACGTGTGAGACTTGCACCTAAACGGGTTCGAGTCCAGCTAAGAAACGAGCTTGGACTGAGAATATGACGGTTCGGCGGAAGATATTAGTCTTCTTCGTATTCTTCTTCAGCGAGTTCAACAGACACTGTGTCTTTATGTGTGGGGTGCTTTTTCTTTTCTGGAGTCATCTCTCTTCCTTGCATGAACGCGTTTTCGGCAGCAGTGATTTCATCTTCATCCAACATTTCTTCTCTCTGTTTGTCATCATAAATGTCTTCGGTTTCTGTCTCTTCTTCGCCCGTGCGCGTGTGACTCTTCTTTCTTCTTGTTTTGCTCATGTACTCCCTCAACCTAATCAAAGGATCTTTGCACAATATAAATAGCGCGCGCTCACACCTGCTCCGCACGTTATAGCACACATAGCACGTATATCACGCAACACAGAAGAAATCGCCAGAAAATAGTCCTTATTCTATATGCGGTAGCTGGATTTAGATGAATAGACCCCTTTTTCTATGAACTATAGGTACTAACAGGAACAATCGTCACTTTTACGCTATTTGAAAACCCAGTTTCTTTTTTTATTTCCTCAGAAATCCTTCTTGCAAGCAACGGAACCGCATCGTTGTTAATCCCAATAGTTTGAAGCCGAACAAAAACATCTGCTTTCTCATCGCAATGAAGGATTATTTCTGTAAATATTTCATCTTCCTCAGCGACATCCTTGACAGTTTTCTCAGACACATCTCTTATTTTCTTTTCAATTCGCAGAGGTTTTAATCCAACGCCACGAAAGTACAAAACGGGTATGCTGAAAATGTTTAAACAAACCAAATTAATGAGAAGTAAGGCAAGGGCTTGAATTGGATAGAAAAATGCTATTCAATTTTAATGGTCATTTTGTTAATATTTCCTCCCTGCTAAAAGTGGCTGTGCTAAGAAAAAAAGAACCACATCAACCGCTGAGAGGCTTGTTGTTCGGCTCATGCTTAACCTAATCAGTATCCCTATGAATGCTGTCTGCGTTCTTCCGCGGCTTATAAATAACTCCGGCAATTAGCAATACTATTCCAACGATTGGTAATACGAGCGTAGTTTCGATGCCTCTTGCAAAATAGAGTACGAGGCCCACAACGATTAGGATGCTTCCTATACCGAGGAGTCGCCCTTTGTTTGTTTGATAATATTTGCTCCAGTCCACTTTTGCACCTCCTCCATCGTCTCTTCTATCTTAGTTACTTCCACTTTAGCGCGTGCTGCCTTGTTTCGATATTTACACCGGAAAAGATTACTGGTTAGTTGGCTAAACTTTCAATCTTTTGCGCTAGCGATGCACTTTCAGGTTTTCTGAGCTTCTTTTCCGTCCACGAATAGTTTGATAGGCGAGAACGGTCCAGCGCTGATTTCCAAATGATGCTTTTCGGAATTTCCCACGTCCAACTGGAACTTCTTTGGCAATGGCTGAAAGTTTGCTTCATTAACGACTTTTTCGCCATCCACTTCTATCTTGATGTATTTTAGAAGCGCGCTCGCATTAACAATAATGGTATGTTTTTCAGTCTCACCTATTTCAAACTTGGCTTTTGTCATTTTTTTGAACCTCCCTCCTCTAACTTTGCTACTTCCATTTTGTCAGTATTTCCTCCCGTCGAAAAGCAGCCGTGCTTACAAAGAACAATGCCACATCAATCGCCAAAAGAATACCTGCGATTATAAGAAGCCCGTTTATGTCCAGACTTATTATGCCTACTTCGCTAAGTAAATAAATCGCTAAAAGTGGAAACAAAATAAATATCCCATAACTGTTTGCGCTTCGTACATCGTTAGCTCTTGACGAAACAATCACGCTATATAGCACACTCATGACAACAGCGACAGGGAGTAGAATTAGTAGCAAAACGCCAAATGTCGAATTTGGAAAATAATTATAGCCAAGCTTACCGACCGTCGTGGCATCGATGCCAACCATAAAGACTATGGAGGCTGCGTACATTGCTACTAAAGTTGGCAACACAGCAGAGATTGCTTTCCCAAGCAAAATCTCCCCATCCGTCAACGGAGTAGCAAGGAGAGGTTCCAAACTCTTTTCTATTTTTTCGCCTACTATACTGTAAGAGGCAATGCCTAAGGGAATATACGCTGCTCCAATAACAAAAAAGAATGAAAATGAATTCAATAGATTTGGAAGGACCCCCGGAGCTAAAAGCCCGCTGCTTCGTTGTTGAGTAAACTCTAGTATGGCTGGAAAGAGAACAGAAATTATTACTGGAAAAACGATGATTGAATACAAAATATTTTTCTGACGTCTAAATATCTTAAAGTCCCTTGAGGCTACAAGCCACGCTTTAGATAATCTCATGCAGACTCCCTCACAAGCTTCAAATACACATCCTCCAAAGAGGACCCAACAACATTAACTGTGTTAACATGACCGCCCGCTAAAACCATGGCTTCCACAGCACCCCAATTCTCCTTATCTGGGTCTGACACATCGAACGTTATCTTATTTCCCTCGCTGGTCAAATTCTTAAGTGATAGTTTTTTCAAAGCGCTAAGAATTTTTTCGTTAACTTGTTCCAATGAGACAATGGTTTTCTTACCCTTAACTGCTTGTTCAAGGTCTTCTGGGGTTCCTACCACGCGGAGCTTCGTATTCAGAATCCCTATTTTATCGCATATCCTTTGCGCCTCATCAAGGTTATGCGTATTTAAGAAAATAGTTCTCTTCTCTTTTTTCAATTCAAGAATAAACTCCCTAACAGTCTTCGCTGACTCAGGGTCCAAGTTCGCCGTAGGCTCATCCATGAACAAAATCTCTGGCTCATGTATGAGGGCACGCGCTATTGCAAGTTTTTGCTTCATACCTTTAGAAAGGGTTCCTGCCAAATCATTCCTCTTTTCCCAAATCCCCAACATGTCAAGGAAACGCTTAATGCTTTCTTTCCTTTGAGATTCCGAGCAATCATATATTTTTCCATAAAAGTCCAAGTTATCATAAGCGGTTAGATGTTCAGATAGTCCGACATTATCAGGAACCAACCCAATCATTTTACGTATCTTTAAAGAACCTTCTTTATTGCCTATTTCATACCCGCCTATTGTTGCGCTTCCACTTGTCTTTGATATTAGGCAACAAAGCATCCGTATGGTGGTGGTTTTTCCTGCACCGTTCGGTCCAAGAAAACCGAAAACTTCACCCTCATCAACATGCAAAGTGAGATCTTCCACAGCGGTAAGATCGCCAAATTTCTTAGTCAGATTTTCAGCATCAATCACTATTGTCACCAAAATGCGTGAGCTATTCAATTATATCCTCAATAAGTTTTAAGAAATTATTGGTTATTATTTTACTTTTCGTTTTATGTGGACGGATATTCCCACGCGCGCTTTTCTGGACGCTATTCTTGACCTTCCGTATATTGGCTTAAATTTTAAGCCTAAAGCTTTTCTTTCTGCGTCTATAATGATTTCAGCCAGCTCTGATCTTTTTTTATCACTTCGCTGGTTCTGCCAATAGCAATTTGGAGGAAAATTAGAAACGCGTTGGAAAGTTTTTTGAACGAGTTTTCTCTATAGGAGTAATGGGGATTCTATTCAGGATATATACCTCTGAACGTGGAGGGCTATGTATAGAGATAACACTTGAATAATGTGGCGGAGCTGTAGTTGATGGAAACTGAAGATGACCTTGCATATTTGTCAGTTGAGGCACTTCTTGCCCGTTTGAAAAGTTCGCCATCAGGCCTTGCATCTCAAGAAGCAGAAAATCGCCTTAAAATCTACGGTCACAATGAACTTGCCAAAAGAAAGGAACGCATTGTAATCGTAGAGTTTCTTTTGCGTTTTAAAAGCCCATTAGTGATCATACTGCTGATCGCGGGATTGATTTCTGGTCTTACGGGGGAGATCGTTAATGCCGCAATAATATTTTCTATTGTTCTTCTTAGCGTAGTTCTCGATTTCTATCAGGAATCAAAGGCTGAAAAAGCCTCGTCGATGCTCAAAGAAAAAGTGGCTACTACCGCGACAGTTCTCAGAGACGGAGTTAAACAGGAAGTCACGCTTTCAGAAATTGTTCCAGGCGACATAGTGTATCTTTCTGCTGGAGATATGGTGCCAGCTGACGCAAGGATTCTTGCGGCAAAAGATTTATTCTTAAATCAGTCCGCTTTGACTGGCGAATCTTTTCCTGTAGAAAAAACCGCTACTTCACTAACGTCAAAAGACGCTCCAATCACCGAGTGGAGCAACTATGTTTTCATGGGTACATCGGTTGTTAGTGGATCAGCAACCGCTGTAGTAGCAAAAACTGGGGGCTCTTCTGAATATGGGAAAATCTCCAAGAAGCTTGTTGCAAAAATGCCTGAGACTGAATTCGAGAGAGGCATAAGAAGATTCGGATATTTGATAATGCAAGTGACCATCTTCTTGGTAATTTTTGTGTTCTTGATAAACGCGTTATACTTGCGTGACGTGTTACAATCGCTTCTTTTCGCCGTAGCCTTAGCCGTCGGAATTACTCCTGAACTTTTGCCGATGATTATAACTGTGAATCTTTCAAGAGGCGCTTTGGCAATGTCGAAGAAGGGCGTAATCGTAAAGCGTTTAGCTTCGATTCAGAATTTCGGCAGCATGGATGTTCTCTGCACAGACAAAACCGGCACACTTACGGAGAATAAGATAACTCTTGTGAAGCATGTTGACATAGAGGGAAATGACGATGAAAAGGTGCTGTTGTTTTCCTTCTTGAACAGTCTTTACGAAACGGGACTGAAAAGTCCACTTGACGATGCTATTCTCCGTTTTAAGGATGTCGATGTGAAAGGTTACCAGAAAATTGACGAAGTTCCATTTGACTTCATACGAAAAAGAGTTTCCATTGTTGTTGAAAATGAAGGGCAACGGTTTTTGATTGCAAAGGGGGCTCCAGAGGAGATTATTAGAGTTTGCTCCAACTGTGAACTTAAAAGCCAAATACGCGACATGACTGCAGATTTGCAGAAGGAAATCGAACAGAAATTCTCTGAATTAAGCTCTGACGGCTTCAGGGTTTTGGCTGTATCTTATAAGAAGCTTGAGGAGAGCAAGCAAATATGTTCTGTTGACGATGAAAATGAAATGGTTTTCTTAGGATTTGTCGCCTTTATTGACCCGCCCAAAGAGACGGCTAAGGAATCCCTGCAGCTTCTGAGCAAGGCAGGGGTAGAAGTGAAGATTCTCACAGGCGACAACGAGATAGTGACAAGAAAGACCTGTGAGCAATTGGATTTTGAAATCAAAGGCATTGTCCTAGGCAGCGAGATTCTTCAAATGCAGGATGACGCTCTGGCCAGAGTAGTTGAGAAAGCAAATATCTTTGCGAGAGTCACGCCTGCTCAAAAAGACAGAATACTGCACGCTTTGAGAGGCAATCATCATGTGGTGGGTTATCTAGGAGACGGCATCAACGATGCACCTTCATTAAAAACGGCGGATGTAGGCATATCTGTTGACAACGCAGTAGACGTTGCAAAAGAGTCCGCAGACATAATACTTCTAGAAAAGAAACTGCGAGTTCTTCACGATGGAGTTTTGGAAGGCCGAAAGACTTTTGGCAATACAATGAAGTATATCATGATGGGAACAAGCTCAAACTTCGGGAATATGTTCAGCGTTGCTGGGGGCTCGCTGTTTCTGCCCTTTTTGCCTATGCTCCCTATACAGATTCTTCTCAACAACTTGCTTTACGATTTATCCGAATTGAGCATACCGACTGACAATGTAGACCCAGAATATGTAAGCAAACCAAAGAAATTGGACATTTCTTTAATAAGGAAGTTCATGGTTTTTCTTGGACCGATAAGCTCCATCTTTGACTTCCTAACATTCTTCATTATGCTTTTCGTGTTTAACGCAACTGAACCTCTGTTTCAAACCGCCTGGTTTATTGAATCACTGTGCACCCAGACCTTGGCTGTTTTCGTAATCAGAACAAGACGGCGACCTTTCTATAAGAGCAAGCCCAGCATGCTTTTACTCCTCAGCTGTCTAAGCATCGTTTCAGCCGCTTTGATACTGCCTTTAACACCCATAGGCGCTTTGTTCCACTTCACAGAACCCCCATTGGTCTTTTTCATATTTCTCGCAGGACTAATGGTCGCATACCTGATACTAGTGGATGTTGTCAAAGCATGGTTTTACAAAAGATATGTCCAATTCGACTAATAGGAATTGAGCGGGATTATAGCGTGCAAGATTTATGAGCACGTAAAAATTTCAACGTGTATCTCCGTGTCTTTTTTGCGTTGATTTTTAGAATTTTAGCCTATTCTACCAAGGCGCAGACATCTTTCCCTATAGCACTTAAATGCAGACCCGGAACAATTTGCCATACGCAGTGCTGAACGCTTTGTCTATTGTTCAGCCTTTTCTCTTGTTTGAATCTGCGTTTTTTTGGTTTGGGTTATTTTTGCAATGGCTACTGTGCCTGATAGGATGCTGTTGTTGAGGAACGTTAGTTCTTTTCCAGAGTCCAGCAGAATAGTGGTGTGAAGCGGAGTCAACTCCTTAACTATGCCTTCTTCGTTCATGTATGAGGTGACAACTCTGTCTCCTATTGAGTAGGGAAGTCTACTCTCTGATTTCACCTCGTATTTGTGGACAGCGGTTATGATTACCACGCCTGATGCTATTGCGCTGTTTGGAATGGACATTTGACCTATATCCGTTTTTATTATTGTTACCAGCGCAGTTATGTCTGTGACTTTTCCCGGAATGTTGTTAACTAGGACGGTGTCGCCTACTTTAAACCGGTGAGTGGTGAAGACAAGTGCTCCAGCCAAGATGCCGCCAACGAAAGTAGATATTATTAAGCCCATCGTGATTGAAATGATGCCCGCGCCCGTTAGCAATGTTTCTGGAGAAACGCCAAGCGTGTGTAGCACTCCGAAGCTCATTACAAGGACTGATATTGCCCCCATTGAAAACTGTAGGACTGTAGCGGCTTGGTTTCCTATGCGCTTGGTCATGAATGGTTTTGCTTGACGTAAAAGCAGTATTATTGTTAGCCAAAAACCGAGGATAAGGATAATTCTGAAGGCTTGTATCAGAAATAAGGGCAGGTTAATTGGGGCGGCTACGAACAGATCAAAAATGTAGATTGTGCTTATGCCCAAGATTATCAGGAATGTTAGGAAGATAGCGAATCTTTTGAACGAATCCACTAAGCCATCCAATTAGACCATTCCTGATGCAGTAATTGACAGGCGCGCTTCTATAGTTTTCTCAGGCCAAATAACCTTCAAACTAGTAATGTTCTACTATAAGTTTCGGTACAAACAGTGCGCGTGAGCCAGAATAAAAAAATAAACAATTCACCACTTGCTGAATCGAAAAATGAGATTATAGAGCGCGCGAATGTTATTTGAAATATGCTTGACTTAATTAAATCAAAACAGGGAAAACCCATGTTATTTCCGGTTAGGCTCCTTTCTGAAAGGAGCCTTAACCAAATTTTTATGTTCAAGCCTGAATTACTCGCCGTTAACCTTAACTTTGAATGTGTGGTATTTTAGGATGCGTGAGGAGATGTTTTGTTGAAGAAAACAAAGATTATATGCACAGTAGGACCCGCCAGCTTTTCAAAGCAAATTATTGAAAAAATGTTCCAAGCAGGCATGAACGGCGTAAGGATAAACACCGCTTACGGAAATTTCGCTCAATACCAGTCAGTTATAGAAAATGTGAGGGAAATTGCGGATATCCCCATAATAGTTGACATAAAAGGACCAGAAATCAGAATCAGAACATCTCAACCAAGGGTCGTCAGCAAAGGAGACATTTTGGAAGTAGGCTTCGACGGCGAAGAAGTCTGTTTCAATCACGATTTCTATAACGATATGGGGGTTGATGACGAGGTATATATTGACAATGGAAAAATTAGAACGCGCGTAGTTGAAAAGAAAGATCGAAAACTTCGTCTTCTAACCTTGGACAGCGGTGCCATAGAAGATGGAAAAGGAGTTAACATTCCCAACAAGCATCTTTCAGTTCCAACCTTTCCCGAGAAGGACTTGGAGATCATAAAGTTTGCAAAAAAACACGACGTCGAATACGTTGCGCTCTCATTCACAAGAAACGCAGAAGACGTGAGAAACCTGTCTCAAACCAACGGTTTTGGAGGCGGAATAATCGCCAAGATTGAGAACTCTGAGGGTGTTCAAAACGTCGAAGAAATTCTAGACGCCTGCAGTGGTATAATGGTTGCGAGAGGCGACTTGGGAGTTGAAATCGAACCTGAAAAAGTGCCTCTGGTTCAGAAATCCCTCATCAAATTATGCAATCAGAAGGGTAAACTGGTTGTCACTGCAACAGAGATGCTTGAATCGATGATTCATCAACCCAATCCAACCAGAGCTGAAGTCAGCGATGTGGCAAATGCCATACTAGACGGGTCTGACGCTGTTATGCTTTCTGGCGAGACGGCGGTTGGGCAGTATCCTGTGGATGCCGTTGAGATGATGACTCGTATAGCGAATGAAACGGAGAAAGCCGTCAAGAGCAATGTTGAGGATACTCCGTTCATCAATATCTCTGATACGGTGAGCAAGGCAATTCAGAGAATATGTCAAAGTATGCCCGTTCACAAAGTTATTCCTTTGACGCGGTCAGGATACACGGCCCGAATGATAGCTCGCTTCAAATTAGCTCAGCCGATAATTGCTGTCACTCCTGAAAGCAAAGTCAAAAAGCAACTGGAACTCATATTCGGCGTGTATCCAGTCCTGATAAACTACCGCGAAGAAAAAGACAGAATATCGGCAGTTGCAACCCAACTTCATGAAATGCGCCTGGTGGATGATGAAGAAACCGTCTTGTTCACTGCGGGTATAAGAACCACCATGAAACACGCCAGCAACTCGATAGAGATACATATAATTAAAGAGTTGAGAAAATTTGCGTCCTCCTGAGTGCTGCCAAATTTTTGGTGAAAATAGATTATGATCTGCAATCTGTTCGTCTTTAGACACGCTGAGACTACCGATAACAGCAACCAAATATTCTCAGGCTGGCATGACCCCGACTTGACCCCGAAAGGACTTTTACAGGCCGAAGAGGTTGCTAAACAGCTGAAACAAGAAAAGATTGATTATGCATTCACATCGCACCTTTTGAGAGCTAGAAGAACCCTAGAAATTGTCCTTAAACCGCACCTCAACGTTCCTGTTTTCATTGATGACCGCCTGATAGAACGTTGTTATGGTACGTTGCAGGGTAAAAGTAAGATCGATATTGCAGCCGAGAGACCCGAATGGTTTGCCAAAGTTCATCGAAGCTACGATTTTCCGCCTCCTGAAGGTGAAAGCTTGAAAATGGTTGAAAGCCGCACCTTGCCCTTTGTTGCGCAGCTTGAAGGATGGCTTCGACGGAATCCTGGTAATGTGGCTATCTCGTGCCATGGCAACTCAATGCGCCCGATTAGGAGAGTCTTTGAGCATTTAAGCCTTAAGCAGATGCTTCAGCTTGAGAACCCGCAGGACCAAGCGATGGAATATGCTCTTCACATGCACCGCGTGAATGTTGACGAAGTTGAGGAACGCAGACTCGAAAAGGACTGGCACAGCGTTGTAGTCCCGTCGTCTGTAAAGTTGGCGACGGATCCACGAAACCCATTGAAACAATACTATTAAGTCCAACCAAGGTTTTCTGGCATGTACTAGGTCTCAAAAGTCAGTCAGCGTGACAAAGCGCGCTGAAAATCTTGTGATTGCGCCGAAACAGCAATATGTCTTTTTTGACACCCTTGCTTCTGCCTCTATGCTAAGGGCGTAATTGGGGACCTAATGCGCATTTGAATATTTCTGCCTGCTAGGGTTAACTGCAATTTAGTTGAGAATAGAAGCTTTCGATATAGCGGTAGTGATG
>Ga0315548_1002738_pt1 | contig 13552 bp, 11 predicted proteins | sample SalMarSW160110MG_2_FD_202540 | JGI IMG/M metagenome (GOLD analysis project Ga0315548, IMG submission 202540) | Salt marsh sediment microbial communities from the Plum Island Ecosystem LTER, Massachusetts, United States - Salt Marsh Sediment SW1601-110 ... | reverse complement strand
ACAATGTTTACCCTTTTGTCGGTGCATTGAGCCGAAAGGATTGTCGCCACCAGAATCTCGATAGGGCTGGTGTAATGTAGAGCTGTCTTCGCCTTTGGATACTCCTTCTCCAGCAACTCGATAATTTTCATCACCCTTGTCCTCTTGTCAAGCTCTGTCTCAGTTTCCATCCTATTTTTTCCTCCAAAGCATCATTTTAGCGATCTTTTCAGGGTCCTCAAAAGAATTGCATGTTCCCTCAAAGCAGACATACGCTGTCGGCACATCTGCAACGGGATACCCAAGATTCTTCAACCGCTCAGTGTCAGCAGTTGAGTCAATAGCCTCCACGACCTTCAGGGGATTATAGGCTCTCAGGCTCTCTCTTAAGAATCGACGGGTCACATCATCTTTCAGGGAACCCACTATATGTATCTGCATTGGATGAAGATACAGCTCAACAGCTAAACCATAAACGGATCCCATAATACCATATCGCTGAATGTTCGAAGCAAAAAACTCCAACGCTTTCCTAGCAGTTTCTAAGTATTTTTGTTCACCAGTTAACTGATGAAGCCTCAAAAAAGCATCGGCGGCTACACTGTTTTCGTCAAGAGGCTTATCCAAAAGTTTCAAAGCTCCAAAGGAGCCGGTCTCCTTCGGCTTGTCATAGAAACCTCCAGTGTCGCTCCAAAGCTTGTCTACCATGAACTCTGCAAGGCTTTCTGCCCGGTCCAGAAACTTTCTGTCCGACGTTATCTGGTAACTGTCTATCAGGCACTGGATCATGTGAGCTTGATCGGTGAGAAGACCTGAAAGATGGCTCTTGCCCCCGATGAGGTAATGAGATATTCCATTTTTTGGACTGAAGCTCGTCTCCAAAAGCATGTTCACTGTCCGGAGAGCAAAATCCTGATAGGACTGATCATCAAGAACCACCGAAGCAAACAGATAAGCTGAACTCATCATGGCATTCCAGTTTACGAATAAGGTCCTGTCTATTCTAGGGGGCGTTCGTTTCAGACGTTCCGGTAGACTTAGCTTATAGTAAACCTCGTCAGCGTCTTGGCTACCGTAAAATCCGCCATTAATTTGATCACTAAGCTTGGCGTTGATGTATGCCAGTATTCCTTTGGCGGTGTCCCTGAAAGCATTCTCTCCGGTGACCTGATACGCTTCCAGGTAGTTGACAACTAGTTTGGCGTTGTCTTCGCACATCTTTTCGTAGTGTGGGATACTCCAGTCCCGGGTGGTGGAGTAACGGAAGAAGCCGCCTTCCTCCTTATCGTAGATGCCACCATTCCGCATCTCAGTTAACGTTTTCTTCACGATGTTTAATGCTGCCTTATGCCCCTGCAGGTGATGCTGCAGAAGTGCCAGCCTCAATGCCCCGCTGTGTGGAAACTTTGGTGCGTTGCCAAAGCCGCCGTGCAAAGAGTCGAATCGTGAAGCGATTCCCAGAGTCAAACCGTCGATGACAGACAGGAAAACTTCACTGTCCAAACCATACGGTATGGATGGAGGTTCAGTCTTTTCTTTTTTCAGCTCATTTATTCTGGACTCTAGGTTGTTCTTGTTTTTCTTGTAGAAGCTGCTGATATCCTCAAGCAGAGCCTTCATCTGCTGCGGGGGAATATAGGTGCCACCCGTTAGAACCTCACCGTTAGGAGTCAGAAAGGCAGTGCTAGGCCAGCCTCCCATGTTATATCGCTTATCTATGTCCGGTCGCTGGTCTCGATCCACCCTTATGGGCACAAACTTGTCTTCGATGATTCTTGCAACTTCGCTGTCAGAATATGTGGTCTCGTCCATGACGTGGCACCAGTGGCACCAAACAGCGCTGATGCCCAAAAGAATGGGTTTATCCAACTCTTTTGCTTTCTCGAAGGATTCTTCATTCCATTGTAACCATGAAACTTTGGTTTCGGTCAATAGAAAAGCCTCGTTAACTTTGCAACAAAACTTACATAACATAGTGTTTTGGTGGCTAAATAGTTTGCAGCAATTCTGCCGTTTTTCAGTTGCTGGGGCAGGTGCAGTTTTTCTGAAAAAAGTACTGTTTTCAACAATGAAGTATTATTAGGAGTCTAATATGATTGTTGGGTTTGTGTTCTGTGCAGCTTCTTTCTGTAGATTATAGCTGCCAATGTTGTCACCAGAAGTAAAGGCAGAATTGTCCATGATGGAAACTCTGGGATTACGGGAACGGGTTCCATGAGTGGATGGTAGTCAATGTATACTGTCTCATTTCCAGCAATGCGAATGTGGGGTGTGTCTCCTATGCCGTCGCCGTCATCGTCTATGCCGTTGTAGTCGCTCCAGTAGTTACTATCAACTGTGGGTTCCGGCGCCATCCAAACTATGATAACATTGTTTGATGAGACCACATCGTTTATCATGTTGTTTTCGGTGATAGTGTGGTTGCCTCCACTGTAACATATGGATACTCCATTAACGTTGTTCGCTATGGTGTTATTCTTGATAGTGTTGTTTGAACCACCTAGCATATTGATGCCAGTAAAACAGTCTGCGATGTAGTTTCCGATAATAGTGTTGTTATATGCAGCTGCTACGCCATTCGTGAAATTTATTATTTGCAGGTACTGAACCGTTACGCCCATTTTTATGCTTACACCAAAGCCTTCCCCATTTCCCTGAAGAGTATAACCTGCACCATCAATAACAGTGAAATTCTTCTCAACCTTAATCCCACCAGAAATGTCACCCGTCAAAGTATAGACGTCACCATCACGCTGAATCTTATCTGTTCCCTCAACTGACCCGTCAGCTCTGATGTAGATTGTGCTTTCTGCTTTCACTATCCCAATTTCTAGAGTAGAAATAACAGTAAAACAGAGAATCACTGATAGTAGAAGAACTGTTCTTTGTGCCCCCAATTTATTTACCTAATGGCAACTGTGTTAACTGAACTGAAAAGGATTTTTGTCAAGAACCCTTGACTAAATGCATCATTCGTTTGGTCAAGAAAGCTTGACTAAAACACATCTTGTGGGTTGGAAGCAAAATTAAGCCTTACCTAGTTCATTTCGGTATAGGAATAGTGCTGGGAGTCCGCCTGTGTGAAAGAATACTACGTTGTCGTCTTTTTTGAAGTAGCCTTTCTTGATCAAGTCAATCAACGCTATCATTGCTTTACCTGTGTATACGGGATCCAAGAAGATTCCTTCAGTTTCAGCCACCAATTTGATTGCTTCAGTCACCTCCTTATTTAGCACTCCGTAGCCTTCCTTGATGTATTCGTCAAAGACATTTACCTCTTCAGCGGTTAAAGACAAGTCAACGTCAAGAAGCCCTGCTGAGCCATTAACCAACCGAGCAATAGTTCTAGAGGCATCAGCCTTGCTTGCGAAGACATTTACTCCCAGAATCTTGGCGTCAACATCCAGCAATTTGGCTCCCAGAATCAAGCCAGCTTGGGTTCCTCCTGTTCCACAAGCGCAAACAATAGAGTCCAAATTTTCTCCGATTTGATTGAATTGGTTGACCAGCTCTTCCATGGCAAGGGCGTATCCCGGGACAGTTAGGGGAGTTGAGGCGCCCACTGGAATGATGTATGGTTTGTGTCCTTTCGTTCTAAATTCTTCAGCTAAGCTGTTCATCAAATCTTCAACATGCGTACCATAACCGTCCACAAACTTGATCTCCGCTGATAACAGCTTATCCAAAAGCAGATTCCCGTCGTATACATCAGGTTCTTTCCCCACAAGAACCAAAACAGGCTTCATGCCAAGGCGTCTAGCAGCAGAGGCAACCATGCATACACAGTTTGACTGAACCGCACCCGTTGCAATTAGGACATCAGCGCCTTTGTTTTTGGCGTCGGCGAAAAGAAATTCCAGTTTTCTTGCTTTGTTGCCTCCAAAGGCTAAGTCAGTCATATCATCCCTTTTAACGAAGAGGCTTGGACCACCCAGAACCTTAGACAGGTTAGGCATTCTCTGCAGAGGAGTTGGAAAACCAGCGAAACTTATCTTTCGTCTGTGCATCCTCTCTAAAACCAATAATTTACTGGACTTAACCAAATGCTTCACTCGTCTCTTTAGTTGATGTACCAACTATTTAGGGTCTACTTGAATCTCTAAGTTTCGGTGAATTAGATGTCAGGATTAGAAGTAACAAGTTACTAGAAACAAAAACCAAAACTTTTAATAGAGCAGTGAATTTTCAGCGTTTCAAAAGAGTGGTTTCACAGTGACGGCAAAGTCAGTTCTAGATTTCGTGGGAAACACACCCCTTATTCAACTGAACAGCCCAGAAGGCGTATTCAGCACTTTCGAAGCAAACCTCTACGCAAAAGTAGAATACGTGAACCCAAGCGGAAGCATCAAAGACAGAATAGCCAAATACATGATTGAACAAGCCGAAAAACGAGGAGACCTAAAAAAGGGATACACGATTGTCGAAGGCACAAGCGGCAACACAGGCATAGCCTTCTCCATGGCAGGAGCAGCTAAAGGATACAAAGTAGTCATTGTCATGTGTGAAAGCATGACCGAGGAAAGACGCAATTTTATGCACGCCTATGGCGCAAAAGTTGTATCGACCCCCGCAGATCAGGGACTAAAAGGGGCTGTCAACAAAACAAAGGAACTAGCTAAACAGTCAGGCTGGTGGATGCCAGCCCAGTTCGACAACTACGACAACGTGGAAGCTCACAGGCTAATAATGGGCAAGGAAATCATTGAGCAGGTTCCAGGGGGGTGGGTTGACGCCTTCGTGGCTGGGGTAGGCACAGGAGGCACCCTCATGGGAGTGGGTAAAGCCTTGAAGGAAGTAAATCCTGATGTAAAGATAGTGGCGGCTCAGCCAGCAGGCTCTCAAGAACTTACTGGCGGAAAAGCGGGTGAACACAGAATAGATGGTATCGGCGACGGTTTCATTCCGAGCATCGTGGACCAATCCCTTATTGATGAGGCGATAAACGTTAAAGACGAAGACGCAGTGAATTGGAGCCGACTACTAGCAAGAGAGAAGGGACTCTTCGCAGGCATATCCTCAGGCGCTAATGTAGACGCAGCTGTACAACTTGCAAGAAGAATGAAAAAGGGACAAAACATTGTCACAGTCTTACCTGACAGCCAAGACAGATACGCAAGCCTCGGAATCTTCACAGACAAGAAAGCCAAAGAAATCCATGTTCCGAAAACCTTTGCACCCTAACCTCAACCAACTTTTCCCATTAAAATACATGTAACAGTCTGTTTATACCATTTTTTGACTATCCCTTCAGGGAAGTACGCGTCTCTTAAGCGTGTATTGAAGAAACAAAAAAAGCTAAATAATCTCCTGAGTGAGGTTTCATTTTCACCTGGTCTACTTCCAAATCTCTAAAGCTGTTCGCAATTCTTCGTGAGTCTCAGCATATTCTTTCAGGGATATGTCTTGCAGGGTCGCGTCAACTGCTTGTCTCATAGCCTTAGCCCCAGAAACCGTTCCTCCAGCATGTCCGTGAATCCCTCCTCCCGCCTGAATCACGAAATCTTTCCCGAAGAAGTTCATTAGAGAGGGAACTAAACCGGGATGGAGACCGCCGGACGCAACAGGCAACACCTCATTTAAACCATACAAATCTGTTCTTAGTGCCTCGCAGTTCTCCGAAACCTCTTGTCTGGTCTCGGACATTTTCCCCACAACTGTGCCGACGTGAAGCTGATCCACGCCAATAATCCTAGCGGTTTTTGCGATAACGTGCATCGAGATTCCATGTTTAGGATTTTTGGTGAAGGCTGCATGTCCGGCTCTGTGGGCATGAATCACCAGATCAAAATCTTGTTCCCGTACTGTTTGCAGCGCAGAGAAGCCGCAGGTCAGAATGTCAATCATCATGTATTTTCCGCCGTGGTCTTTAACAAACTGTGCTCTCTTCAGCATCTCTTTTGTTTCTGAAGTGATGTTAGCCATGTACACCTTCTTTTCTCCAGTTTCCTCTTCAGCTCGATCCCGCATCTCAAGAGTCGCCACAACACGGTCATCGAAGGGGTTGAAGCTTTGACTGCTAAGGTTCTCGTCGTCTTTCACGATGTCGCATCCGCCAACCCAAGCATCATAGGCTACCTTCGCATGATCCATCGTTTTCAATCCTAGTTTCGGCTTGATAATTGTCCCAACTAAGGGTCTATCCTGAACATTCAACAGCCTACGGATTTCAGTTACACCATACTTGGGACCCCTGAAGCTTCGAACAAGTTCTCGGGGCAAATGAATGTTGTTGAGCCTCAGGTTCTTGAGTGCACGCAACCCAAAGACGTTTCCAGCTACGCTACTCAAGATGTTAGGCATGTTGCCGGGTTCAAACAGCTCAATTGGATAGGCTACTTGGAAGTTGTTTCCGTTGATGCTGAAGACGCGGGCAGCAAGCTTTTCCACGTAAGGTTTTGTGGTGGTAAGTTCTGTCCATGTTCCTATGGAGCTTTCGGCGGCAACTCCTCCAGCTGCCTCCACAAAACTGATGTCTTCTGGTTCGACGTAGAAGTCGCAGATTACATCAGTTGTTTTTGGTTTGTAAGAGCGGTCAACAAAATCGACGTATTTCAATGTCGTCAACACCCCTTTAGTACCTAGTCAGCTAATATTATACTTGTGATAAGTTATAGATTAACGGTTGGGGAGGGCTTATGGAGTTCAGGGTTAAGCTTCTGGGAATAAGGGCGGGCGGAAAACAGATAATAGTGATGGATGACGAGTATGCAAGCCGCCTAGGGATTCACTCCTCTGACAGAGTTGAGATCACATACAAGCAACAAAACGTAATCGCCATCGCTAACGTAGCCACAGACTTTCCTAAAAAAACATTGGGCATCTACGAAGAGGTTCAGGACAAACTGAAAGCCCAAGAAGGGGAAATGGTGCAAGTTCGACCAGCTGAAAGACCTGAATCCCTCGGATACATCCGCGACAAGCTTAGGGGACGGAGACTTCTGGCTCAAGAAATCAAGATGATAATCATGGATGTGGTTGAAAGGCACCTGAGCGACATTGAACTAGCATCATTTGTCACAAGCCTCTACATTCACGGAACCAGCATGGACGAAGCCGAAGCACTGACAAAGGCTATGGTGGAAACAGGACGAACCATAGATTTCGGCAAAAGTCCCATCTTGGATAAACACAGCATAGGCGGAGTGCCAGGAGACAAAACTACCCTACTTGTGGTTCCCATAGTTTCAGCTGCTGGTTTCACGATTCCCAAAACGTCCTCTCGGGCGATAACTTCTCCGGCGGGAACAGCAGACCGAGTTGAGGTTTTGTGTCCTGTTGACCTGACATGTGAAGAGATGTGGAGCGTGGTGGAAAAAACTAATGCTTGCTTAACTTGGGGTGGGGCGCTTGATCTTGCTCCGGCGGATGACCTTTTCATCCAAGTTGAGTATCCTCTTTCCATTGATCCGCTTCTTTTGCCTTCGATTATGAGTAAGAAGAAGGCGATAGGTGCAGACTATGTTGTGGTAGACATACCTACGGGTAGAGGCGCAAAGATCAAGACCATCGGGGAAGCCCATGCTCTAGCACAAGAGTTCATAGAATTAGGTAAAAGATTGGATATGCATATTCAATGTGCAGTGACTTTTGGTGAACAACCCATCGGATATGCTATAGGGCCAGCTCTTGAGGCGAAGGAGGCGCTTTTGGCGCTGATGGGTGAAGGTCCCATAGACTTGGTGAATAAGGCTGTTAGTTTGGCGGGGTTACTGTTTGAAATGATGGGAGTCAACGATGGCACACAAAAAGCAAAAGGCATCCTCAAATCAGGTGAAGCCGAGAAAAAGCTCAGAGAGATAATTGCTGCTCAAGGCGGCGACCCTGATGTGAAACCTGAGGACATAGAGGTTGGAAACGAAACAGCGGAGATTCGTTCAGAGGAGAAGGGCAGGGTCCAATGGATCAACAACAGGGCTATGGCGCAGATAGCAAGAGAGGCTGGGGCTCCCAAAAATCGGGGCGCAGGAGTTCTGTTGAGAAAGAAACTTGGAGACAAGGTTGCAGACGGAGACATATTGTACAAGATTTTTTCTAGAAGCGCACAAAAACTTGACTCATCAGTTCTGTTAGCCGAGAATCTTAACCCCATTGGGATAACTGGGAAGTTTGGCGAAAAAATGCTGGTTGACCGCATCCCAACCAAGAAGATTTCCCATGAGAAGCCTTTCATTCTGGAAAGATAAGCAACTCGATTTCATGAATTGGGATGCTGATGGTTAAAGCAGTTATCTTTGACTGGGACGGAACCCTCGCGGATACTAAGAAGGCGGTAGTGCAGTCCTTCCAGAAGGTCTTGGGGAAAGCTGGTTGCGTGGTTAGTGACGAGTTTATAGAGAGGCGGATGGGCATCGGAACAAAGAAGACAATCATAGAAGCCTTCAGAGAATGCCACATAAGACTCGATGTTTTGACGCTGGAAAAGCTTGCTAAAGAAAAAATCAGAATTCAGGCACAACTCGCCGATATTGTAAGCCTCTTTGATGGAGTCACTGAACTTTTGGAGGCGCTACATGGAAAAACAAAGATTGCGTTGGCAACAATGAGCAGCCGAAAAGTTGTTGACAAGTTACTTTCGGAGAAGAGAATCGGAGGGTATTTTGATGTTGTTGTCTCGGCGGATGAAATTTTCAGTCCGAAACCTGACCCTGAAGTTTTTCTTGTTTCTGCAGCGAAGTTGGGGGTCAAGCTGGAAGATTGTGTGGTTGTGGAGGATTCCGTTTTTGGGGTAAGAGCCGCCAAAGCGGCAAAGATGAAGTGTATAGCGGTGTCTTCGGGAGCCTACAGTAGGGAAGAACTTCTGGAAGAGAATCCGGATTTGATGATTGATTCTCTCGTTGAAAAAGAGAGGATAATGCATTTCATTTTTGGCAGTATGTAATGTAGTGATTGATTCTAGTGAATTACGGAACTGTGATGTGTTAGTGTCAAGTTAATATGACATACGTCATTCTTATATACATTGGCACAGCAACAATATAATGGTGAAAAAAAGCATGCTTCTTCCCTGCGAAGTTGCAGTTAAATCGGTGATTCCAGCCATTCGATCAGCCATAGCAAGAGAACTGACGCAATCCTATGGGCTTAAACAAAAAGAGGTGGCTCAACTTTTAGGTGTCACCCAAACTGCTGTGAGCAAATACACGAGACACTGCAGAGGCGCAGTTCTTGAGGTTAGAGAAGTGGAGGATGCTCAGCCGGTTCTCAAGGAAACGGTTTTCTCGTTGGCTAATGGTGAAATGAATAAATATGAACTTGCGGAAAAGCTTTGCATAGTCTGCGAAATAATCAGAAAAAGAGGACTTATGTGTAAACTATGTGCACTCTCCGACCCAAACATAGACAACAGCCAATGCCTAGTATGCCCCTTAAATGACAACACTACAAGAATATACAAAGCCAAAAAAGAAACGCGGTAGGTTACCTTATTTTAACAGTCAAAATGGGCGGTTAACTGGTTTCTTTCGCGCCTTTCTTTTCAGCTTTCTTTTTGCTTTTCTTTTCCGCCTTCTTTGTGGTTTCCTTCTTGGTTTTCTTCTTGGGTTGTGGAGCAGCTCCCGGTTTTGTGAAGGTTTCAACAAACTTGACGGTTGTTAGTTCGGAAAGAAACCGTTGTATGTCCAAGGCAATGCCTCTTTTTGCCAGCTGTATACCCTCCACGTAAAGGGCTTCATCAGGCATGTTCACTGTAACGTTTGCTTTTCCAACTTTAAAGGCGAACTTTTCAGCCTCAACTGCAGGTATTCGACGATGAATAAGAGCAGAAATTTTTTCCTCAGCAGTTTTAAGTTTCTTCTTGACAGCAACATCGTAAACTAGAGTCTTACCAGCCAACGGCGGGTTAAAGTCAAGTGTTACTCTTCCAGAGCCCATGGTTCTCACCGTGGCAAGTTTCTTGTCATATTCAATCTGTGCTCCCAGTTTAGGGTTTATTCCGCGGGCTATCAATCGCCTGAGGGGAATAAGCTTCACTTTTTCTGGGTCCCGTTGTCCGAAGGCATTCTCTGGCGGAATTTCAACAGATTCATTTTTTCTGATTTTGAATGTGAGGAAGGCTTCATCTAGGGCTTTTAGCATCCAGCCTTCTCCGACTACCACGAGTCTTGGCTCGTAGATGTCTCCTTCTTTGTAGAGTTTGTTCTCTTTTGCGGTTTCTTCGGAGGTGGTGTCGAAAACCTCTCCGGTCTCCTTAACTTTACCAGTGTAATCAACAACGATGAAGTCGCTTTTCTGAATAGGCACACATATCCTTCCTTAACAGGCTTCTCTGCTGAGTTTTAGCCTCAGCCACCATTCATAAAGGTTACGTATCCACATAGCCAACCACACAACAACAAAAACAACATAATTAACTTTATGTGCTTTGTGGGCTTAAAGAAAATATCAAACTAATTGTTAGGCGCTTGATGGTTTGGGCAGTCTCTGTTTGTAGATTATTGCCGCCAAGGTTGCCACCAGAAGCAATGGCAAACTGATCCAAGATGGAAATTCTGGGATAACGCCAGATTCATCGGTTTTAACTAGCCAAAAATCATAGCCTTCAGCACCAAAAGAGTCTGTATACCCTGCTAGGGCAAAGCCTCCATCAGAAGTCTCAACCAACGAACGAGCTGTTCCTTCTCCGTATGTTTTGTTCCATTCCATGTTTCCGTACTCGTCGGTTTTAATCAACCAAAAATCAGTGCCTTCAGAACTGAAGGAATTTGTATAACCGGCTATGGCGTATCCCCCATCAGAGGTCTTAACCAAAGAATAAGCTCTTCCTCCCCCGTAGGTATGGTTCCACTCCAAATTCCCCTGTTCGTCAGTCTTAACCAATAAAACATTACCATTTGTGGCACCGGCTATAGAGTACCCTCCGTCAGACGTCTCAACCAACGAATAAGCCACGTCCTCACCTGCTCCTCCATAAGTTCGGCTCCACATCTCAGAAGATGCCACAACTAAACTAATTAATGGTAAATCAATTAGAACAAAAAATAATATGCTTGCGAGGAACAGCTTTTTAGAAATCAGCAACCTCCCCAAATATAGTTTAATAGTTTCAGTTAAAAAGTTTTTTGTCAAACTTTCTTGACCAAACAAATGATAGATTTAGTCAATGTTTCTTGACAACAAGTATGCAGGTTGCTGTATCAGTAGTTTAGCTTTTCTGTAGAAGAAAAAAGGGATAAAGAAAGGGTTAGGATTTGGAAAAAAGATGGTTCTTTAGCTGCTTAGTAGCCTTCGTATGTTTCTTCGCTAGTTGATTCTTCGTCTGCAACCTCTTCTTCGATTGGAGCCTCTTCTTCAGTTAGAGCTTCCTCACTACCTGTTTCAGCTGTATTCTCTGCAATATCGGACTCTTCAAAGACTTCCTCAGAAGGCGCCTCTTCTACAGTCAATATCTCTTCTACTGGTGATTCAGGCAGGGTTTCAACCGCGGTTACTTCTTCGGTGGAAAGCGTTTCAACAGTCTCTTCCGCGGTTACCTCAACTACTTCGGATATTTCAGCTTCCGGTGTTTCTAGGGTTTCTTCGATCGTTAACTCGTCAAACATGGGTTCAACCTCGATTGCCTCTTCAACAGCAGCCTCTATTGTCTCTTCTTCAAGTGGAACCTCAACAGAAGGAGCAATCATCTCTTCAACTGCTTCCTCAACCATCACTTCAGGAACCTCAACAGCAGCCTCAACGGGCGTCTCGACTGGCACCTCGACAGGAGCCTCAGGAACCTCAAATGCAGCCTCAACCGGCACATCAACAGGAGCTTCGACAGCAACCTCAGCGGGAACATCAACTGGCATCTCAATTGGCACTTCAACAGGAGCCTCAACCACAGACTCAAAGGGAACCTCTAAGGTCTCTTCTTCAAGGGGAATTTCAACAGAAGGGGCAATTGTCTCTTCAACTACTTCCTCAACCACAGCCTCAACTGGTACCTCAACTGGAGTCTCGACAGTCTCTTCAATTGGCGCCTCAACAGGCACTTCGACTGGAACCTCTAACGTCTCCTCAATAGTCTCCTCGACAACAGCTACAACAGGAACATCAGGAACCTCAACAGCAGCCTCAACTGGCACATTAATAGGCACTTCAACAGGAGCCTCAACAGATGCGTCCACGGAGATTTCAGCAGTCTCCTCAAAGACACCTTCAGTGAGTTGCATCGTCACATCTTCTACCGGTGCGGGTGGGGAGATTGGCACTGTAGCTTCTGGCATAAGGCTGTCTACTGCCTCCTTGAGGAAAATCAACTGTTGTTTCAAGGCGTTTATGCCATTTGAGAAAGCGTTACTTTCGTTAGCGTGTAACTCTTCGTCAATCTCTCCTGCAACATACTGGATTTCAGAGTTGGCGAGAAATATTTCCAAGGTACCGATCTGCTTTTCGAGATCATCTACTTTTGAGGCCAGATTGTCGGCTAGCATTTTCTGGCGCATCTCGATGTCGGAGATGATGGTAGTAAGTTCGTTGTCAAGGGATTCATATGTAGACGCCGAAATTCTGCCCGAATTGTAAAGATCGTCAAGAGCCTGCTTCTTTTTCCTAGCTAATTCCAAATCATTGCTTATTTTCTCGAAAGAATACTTCCATGAGATCAAATTCTAACACCCAGTCGAAATCTACTATAAAAGAACGAAATAACTGTTGTTAACATGTAGATATATCGTTAGCTGCCAAAAACGGCTCCTTTTCCATAATTATCCACGAGACACGTTTAAACAAGCATAGATACCAACACACACGCAACAGCAATCATTAACACCCTTAACTAAACATGAAACATTCCTGAGTTAGCCCGTTTTCGATCCATAAAAACTGGAGTGAAGGCGGGAATGTTTGGACAGCCCAGATTCACATTCAGACCGTTTATATATCTGGATTCTGATTCATACAAAACTATAAATATATGAAATATACATACAATTAGAATGTGACCAAACGAAACCATACTCAAGAGGGTGGATGACATTTGGAACCCAAAGTCCCAAAAAAAACGCATAAAAGAATCGGCAAAAGCTTCACAAACATACTCAAACAAACTGAACCCAAAAACAGCCCAATGAGAGGCTACAACACCATTGCTGTTGTTCACAACAAATTCAGCAGTTTAGTCAGCTCAGGAACAGTTTACTCCATTCGATACTCCCCTAAAGCAAGATACAATAACAAATAGCACATGTCTTATACATGACATTTGTTACTTTTGTTATAATTGTTATAAATTTTTTGCGCATCTACTTAGCTAATCATCGGGCACACGCACCTCTTTCAGTTCACACATCAAGGTCTAGATTAAGAACAAATAGAATTTACGCGCGCAATCTAGGAGATCACGCCGGTGACCTTGGCGAGTTTCTCGGCAGAAGCGTAATCCAGTTTTTTCTCATCCAAAATTGTGTAACGTTCGGGGCGAATATTACAGGCCTGCACCAGAGCCTTTATGATAGACTCGGGTTCTAAGCCAAGTTCTTCAGCTGTCGTGGGAGCCCCGGCTTTTTGAAGCGTATCTTTGATGCCTTTCCAATCTATGTTATAGAGATAAGCCATCATTATTGTTCCCACGCCACACTGCTCTCCATGCAAGGCTCCA
>Ga0315548_1002737_pt1 | contig 13560 bp, 11 predicted proteins | sample SalMarSW160110MG_2_FD_202540 | JGI IMG/M metagenome (GOLD analysis project Ga0315548, IMG submission 202540) | Salt marsh sediment microbial communities from the Plum Island Ecosystem LTER, Massachusetts, United States - Salt Marsh Sediment SW1601-110 ... | reverse complement strand
GGATTCGCGCCAGAGACAACGCTGCACGACGTGCGCTGGGGACGCAAGATTGGTGATCAATTCGTGTGGATTCTCGAAATCTCGGGTGCGGTGCCGCCCGCGCATCTCGTCGGTGGGTACGCCGGCGCGATGGGTGAACGACAACCGGCAATGTATTTTCCGCTAGGTGGCAGTACGATCAAGGGCATCAGCAAACCTGGATCGGTTGTGTGGAGTCGCGTCTTCGTCGCGAACAATCGGCTCAATTGCGACATCGGCTTGGGCGAGGCGGTGAGTGTGCCGGACGAGATCGTGCGTGACAACTGGATGCAAACGACCGAACAATGGCCGATGATGCATCTGGTCATGCGCGGTATCACGCGCGATCAGTTTATGGCGCGCCACAAAGCGAATCACATCCAGGTAGTCTACGCGCCGAGCGAAGCGGATGCGCGTCGCGCCCTGTTCGCCAAATCTGCTGCGATGAACGAACTGGGGATCAACGTTTCGTTTTGCGGGAAAACATAGACCCTGTCTGTATTAAACGGGGTCACTGTGTCAAAATTCGCCATCGGACTTGATTTTGGCATGTAATCCGGTCGTCCGCTCGTCGTGGATGTGGCGATCGGACGCAAAGTGGGCAACGCGGTGTATCGTTACGCGGACGGCGTGATTGACGAGCATTTGCCCGGCACGTCAATCAAACTTGAACCGGATACCGCGCTGCAAAACACCAACGATTACATCGAAACGCTGAAAGGTTGGATAGAAATGAGTCAGTTACTTTTGGGTATAGACGTCGGGACATATAGTAGCAAAGGTGTACTTGTTGAGCCAACCGGTAAAGTGCTTAAATCTTGTGTTATTGATCACCAAATGGAAATCCCGAAGCCGGGATGGGCTGAACAAGACGCTGATGAAGTATGGTGGGGAGACGTAGTTAATATTTGCAATATGATTCTCGATGGCTCTCCATATTCAGGAGACGATATAGCAAGTGTGGCAGTAAGTGCTATCGGACCTTGTATGTTACCTCTTGATGATCAAGGCCATCCATTACGAAAAGGGATACTTTATGGGGTGGACACACGTGCAAGTGCTGAAATTGCTTACCTGAATCAAAAGCTAGGCGAGGACACAAATTTTCAATTTTCAGGAATGGCATTAAGTAGTCAAGCGGTTGGTCCTAAGATTTTGTGGAAAATAATGAACCGGAGGTTTGGAGATATGTCGATCATGTTACAACCGCGAGTAGCTACTTGATCTTTAAGTTAACAGGCGAGAAAGTAATCGATCGACATACAGCAAGCCATTACATGCCATTATTTGACATTAAATCGTTGGAATGGTCGGACCGGTACGCGAATGAAATAATTGAAATTGACAAACTCCCTCGTTTAGGTTGGAGCCATGAAGTTGGTGGTTATGTAAATGAAGAAGGTTCTACTGCGACAGGGTTATAAAAGGGAACTCCGGTGGCTGTAGGTGCGGTGGATGCATTGAGCGAAGCGTTGAGTGTAGGTGTGGTTAATCCTGGTGATTTGATGATCATATATGGGAGCACCACATTCTTCATACTCGTTTGGGATGTCCGTCCCACAGATAAACGTATGTGGACAGTAGCGGGTGCGTTTCCAATGCAATATAATTTAGCCGCGGGGATGGCAACAACGGGGTCATTGACTCGGTGGTTTCGTGATGAATTTGCTGCAGAACTACCAAAAAGTGATGCCTATTTCCCCGATCCTAATCAATCTATCTCTTAAGATCCTACCCCGTTGCAAAATGGTATTCAATTAGGATCGTCAAACCCAAGCCGCTCGCTTTCCCATACAAATAACGCCCCGACAAAGCTAAATCTCCCTCCCAGGTCCACACATCACCTACCCCCAGTGAAGTATCCCAGGACAGAAACGCGATCGACATCCCCGGCGTGCGTTTATCCACCAACATAATCGCCAACTGGAAGGTCAGCGTACCGGTTATCGGATTGCAGATCTCGATCTTTTTGGCCAGGATGGGGGTCGCTGTAACGTTACCCAGGTGCATCCACCAGTCGGTGAACATCGGGTTGAGATAGACCAGCTCTATAGGCTCCAGGATAAACACCTGCAGCATGGACGACCGGGGATGTATACGGCGTGGTGAGCACAGGCTGGTCAGATCATACCATGCCCGTAGCGTTGTATCGCCGGCCAAGAAGACGAACAAACCAGCTCATGGGATCCTCCATGACCCAGCATTATCCCTATAGGATAGATACGCGTATCGGGGGAATAATTGATAGCTGACAGAATCTTACCTCGACTAAGAGAGAAACCCCATGAAAAAATTAGAGCGACTGAGATGGAATCCATTGGTTTCGCAACAGCCTGTAATGATAGAGTTCCACAAGTTCCATTTGCAGTATTTCGTGGTATCTCTGACTTCGGCGATAAGTCGAAAACTGATAAATGGCGACCCACTACCTCGAATTTGCGAGTTGATTTTTCCATACACTCCATAAGAGGCGGCTCAGTTGATGGACAGCTTAGTACATCCAGTAGAGGTAGATTTATGACAGAGTAATTGAGATGAGACCAGACAGGGAAGCCTGTAATATTCAGAAAAAGCTGCTGGAAATGATCCCACTTCAGAGACCCCTAAGTGGTTCCTTAATTACGATCAAGGACCCGTGGACATAGAAACCAGTTTCTTATTCCGACGACGGAATAGATTAGAAGCGGCGATAATCAACTGCAAAAATCTCAATCATAGGCGTAAACTCTTGTTAGACTACTGGTACATGGGTGACTGTTTCGCGCCTTGAGCCTTGAGCCAGGTTGCACTAAGAATAAAGCCCGCTTTTCGGCGGGCTTTTTCGGTGGTGGGCAAGGAGGGATTTGAACCCTCACGGCCTATCGGCCACAAACTCCTAAGGCTTGCGCGTCTGCCAATTCCGCCACTTGCCCTTCATTAATTATACAACACTCCCAATTTGCACCAGGTTAATTTTGTTGCCCTCTTTTTGTCCCTGTATATACGGTTCATGTGATCATCCACCCCTATATATGGGGGTATTTCAGAATGAATCACGTAATCCTAAGTCACGCCTGTCTGCCAATTCCAGCACTTCCCCATGCAGCAGGTTATCACCTTGGAAGATTATATTGTAGAGCAGAGTAGTCGTCAATAATCGGTTATAATGCCAGCGCATTTCCTGGCGATGCATGGATTTTCGTGAAAAACCGGAGGTAAGGTTGGGACGCGTTATCAATTTGGAGAGCGCAGGAAAAGAGCGTCATCAATTGACAAGAGCGGTTGTGCTATCATTACGTGAATTGATGCGACAATCTCAACCCAACGCAGACACTCAGGATCTGGCAGCATTTATCGCATTGGCGCTCATCCGTATCTACGAAACCATCGATCTATCAGTAGCAGCCTGGGAAAAACGGGGGTATTGGTTGAAAGCAGATCGCTTCAGGTTGGATTGGGCCTGGGCAGGGCAATTGGGTGATCAAATGAAGAAGGCGGTGCTCAGTGATAACTGGCCTGAAGTAGCTGCAATTGCGGTAAAAGTGGGGGGGAAATTGAACCACATCAAGTTACCACAACGGAATCGGTTAGGGAAACCCTGGGTGGGTAGCTGGGAGAAACTAAAAGAAGGTAATTGAACTGGCATCGAACCCTGGCGGAGAAGGGGTGGTGAAAGATCGTCACTCTTTCTCACCGTACCCACCACCCCCAGGAGTCCGGATGCTAATCACCTGCCCGGCTTTTAAGTAAAAGGTACCCTTGCCAGGGAGTAATTGCTGATGATCCGCGCTCATGAGAACGTTTTCGCCTTTTTTCCCTGCATCAGCGCCAGCCAATCCGTAGGGAGCAAAGCGCCTTCTTTCGGTCAGGAGGCTGACTTGTGCATTTACCAGCACCTGTACATCCCGGCGAATACCATCACCTCCCCGAAAACGACCATCGCCACCAGTGTTTTGGCGGATCTCATAACGCATAATCCGCAAGGGATAAGCGTATTCAAGAGCTTCTATGGGGGTGTTCAAGGTATTGGTCATGTGGGAGTGGATGGCCGAGGGACCATTAGAGTAAGGCCGGGCTCCCATGCCGCCACCAATAGTTTCGTAATAGGTAAAAGGGGATTCATCCTGGGAAAGTCCACCGATGGTGAGATTGTTCATGGTACCCTGACTGGCAGCTGGCACCAAATCAGGTGCAGCCCGGGAGAGCGCACCCAGCAACACATCCACAATACGTTGGGATGTTTCAACATTGCCACCAGCGACAGGAGCAGGGGGCAGGGCGTTAACCACCGTACCTGGGGGAGCAATTATATGAATCGGTACCAGACAGCCGCTATTGTTAGGAACATCAAGGTTGATCAGGCAGCGAAAGACGTAGTAAACTGCGGATAAGGTTATAGCCAATACGGCATTCAGGCTTCCCTCTTGCTGGACTGCAGACCCGCTAAAATCCACGGTAGCTTCATCCTCGTGGATAATGATCTTGACGGTAATGGGTATACGTTCTTCGGAAATGCCATCATCATCGAGATAATCAGTAAATTGGTAAGCGCCGTTAGGAAGATTTCTAATCAGACTGCGGGTCATGCGCTCTGTGTAAGCCATCAATTCTTCCATGTAAAGAGATACTTCGACCAGGCCGTAGCGAGTGATGATCTCTTGAAGGCGGGTGACCCCGCGCTGGTTCGCAGCAATTTGGGCTAAAAGATCCCCCGTTCTCTCCTCGGGAGTGCGCACATTCGCCAAGATTAACTTCATAATTTCCTGGTTGATGCGACCCCCCTGGATCAATTTCAAAGGGGGAATGATCAATCCTTCTTGGTAAATCTCTCGGGCAATAGGCATGGAGCCAGCGGCAATACCGCCTACATCGGCATGGTGTGCGCGGCTGGCTACAAATCCGAACAGGGTATTTGGAGGGGTCATAGAGGTGGGTGAGTTGGTCTTATGATCGATTGACAGCTCTTGCGAAGTTTCATTGACGAAAACAGGGGTGATCATGGTGATGTCGGGCAAATGCGTACCACCCCGGAAGGGATCATTCAATATGATGACATCCCCAGGCCCTAAACCAGAAATACCAGAGATGTCTTTGCCAAATTCTTCCAAGGCAGCTGCCACAGATAACGGCATGGCGCCCAAATGGACTGGAATGTGGGCAGCTTGGGCGATCATCTCACCGCGTGGGTTGAATACCGCGCAGGAAAAATCGCGTCGCTCCTTGATATTAGGAGAATAGCTGGCTTTCTGCAAAACGACTCCCATCTCGTCAGCTACCGCAGCTATGAGGTTCTTGTATATCTCCAGGCGGATGGGGTCGAATGAGAAAGCGCTCATGGTTGCATATCCAGGGCTTACAGTCCAATGTCGATCAGTAGATTAAGGAAAACATCGACTTCAGCGCGGTCAGCAGAGCCGAGGTAGACGGTGGTATCAGGTCGTAAGATGATGGCAGGGCCATGGATAATGTTCCCTGGTTTCAGCGATTCACCCCGGTAGAAAGGAACCGGAATGGGATCCACACCTGTAGAGCTTTCTTCGTTATCCCCAACGACAACAGAACGATCCTCCATAAATGCAGAAACAGGATCAGAACCAGCTATTGGCTGCTTAGTTATTTCAGGGGAAACTACTTTGCCAATCACCCTCACGCGTAAATTCACAATTTCTATGGCCGATTCGGGGCGGGCATATCCATAAAACTTTTCATGGGTTTGGTGGAAATCTTGAAAAAAATTACCTCGAAATGGGACAGTGAGTTCATAAGATTGCCCACGATAACGGATATCCAATAAACGTTCGACCAGGATATCGTTTTCTGAAACGCCTTCGGCGATCACTTCCTGCAAGCCGCGTTTGACCATTGGATCCAATGATTCAGCAATGACCGGAGCGGGGGTATTGCCGGAAAACATGACTGTTTTCGTATAGTCCTTAATAATATCAGCTGCAAGCATCCCAAAAGCAGAAAGCGTTCCCGCCAGGGGCGGAATCAGGACTTGGGGAATGCTCAGGCGTCGTGCCAGGTCGGAAGCGTGCAACCCTCCAGCGCCGCCGAAACAAACTAAGCTAAAATCGCGAGGATCGTAACCGCGCTGGATGGAAATCACTCGAAGGGCGCGTTCCATATTGGCGTTGACGACTTCAATGACCCCTAAAGCGGCTTGAATGGGATTCAAACCCAAGGAGATCCCCAGTCTCGCCAGCGCTAGTTGGGCCAGGTTGGTATTTAGCTGTATTTTTCCACCCAAAAAGAATTCAGGCGCCAGCCGGCCTAAAACCAAGTTGGCGTCAGTGACCGTGACATGCAGATTTGTGGGGTCATCTGGAGTATGGAGACCATAGCATGCGGGACCTGGGTCAGCGCCAGCGCTCTCTGGACCAACCCGTAAAGCGCCACCAAGATCAACCCTGGCAATGGATCCTCCCCCAGCTCCGATTGTATGGATATCTAACACTTGGATGCGAATAGGATGACCACCAACCTGGGATTCTGATGTAAGTAAAGGTGCGTTATCAATTAAAGAAACATCTGTGGATGTTCCTCCCATATCAATGGTAATTACCTGTAAACCGGATAATTTTTTTTCGCCTTCTTTAGTATTTCCATGAGGAAGTTGGTGGTCTCGGAAAGCCAATTCAGCGATATAACGAGCCCCAACTATTCCACCAGCAGGTCCGGACAAGATGCAACGTACCCCTGATTTACGAGCCTCGGACATACTGATGACCCCACCATTTGATTGCATAATACGAAAATGAATCTGTCCATCCTTTTTATTGCTATCTTTATTGAACAAATTCGATTCCAGATGGGCCAGGTATCGGTTGAGGATAGGGGTCACGTAAGCGTTGACGACCGTGGTGCTCGTGCGTTCATACTCTCGGAACTCAGGCAAAATCTCTGATGAAAGGGAGAGGAATACCCCCAAGGATTCTAGTTTTTGAGCAATTACCTTCTCGTGGTCGGGATGCAAAAATGAGAAAAGTAAGCAAACTGCAACTGATTCGATCCCTGACGATTGGATTATTGAGAGGAAATCATCCACCTGCGATAGATCTATCGGGACTAATACATTCCCTTGGCTGTCGATACGTTCCCGAATTTCAAAGCGCCAGTCTCTCGGCACTAAGGGAGGAGTGGGTTCGACATTGAGATTGTACAGTTCAGGCCGATTTTGCCTGCCAATTTGAAGCACATCCCGGAACCCTGCGGTTGTAACCAAGGCAGTCTGAGCACCTTTTCGCTCTAAAAGAGCATTTGTCGCCACGGTAGAACCATGAATAATGCTCATATTATCTGAAAATTCAGAAAATTCCTGGAAATCGAGTCCTGCAAGGACGGCGTTTGCAGGATTATCTGGAGTGGAGAGTAGTTTGTAAGTCTTTATAACCCCCGAGTTTGAATCGAAGATGACGAAATCGGTGAAAGTGCCGCCAATGTCAATACCAATACGAATTTGAGGTTTCATTGATCCTTGTTATGGTCAGGAATCTCTTTAGATAAAGGTTGCGATCAGAAAGATGTATAGAAACCTGCTGGATTGAGTTCTGTGAAGGGTTGTACGGTTGAAAGGTAGCGTCGGACGTCCACACATAGGTGACATTTTCCCGCATAGCCTTCAACGGTCTGTTCGAATCCAAAATCATCACTAGCCAGGTTAAACAAACCAAAAGGCCCCTCATCGATTAATATCTTGATGAAGGGCGGATAAGAACCTGCTTGGAAGTTAGCCAGGATTTGTGGTAAGTTGTGCCAACTCCCTAAAGAAAGGCCTCCACAAAATCCTGGTATAAAGTTGCCATACAAATCAAAATGTGAGTGCTGCCCGTAAAGGATCTCCTGCCGGCAATTATCCTGGTGAAATGCCGAGGCAGGCAATTTCTCAGTGAGGTATCCAAGTTTATACCCAGATCTTCCTCCAGATATCAGACCGTAGCCTTCCCAAAACATCAATCCGGCGGGTTGTCGACCGTACGATTGGATGTAATGGTTAAGTGGGGTTGTTCGATCTGATCCAAACCGGGTAATCATGTCGATCCATTCAGGCAAATAAACCATGACACCTTGGGATTTGAAAATTTCTAAAGCGATCCCGATCGCCAGGAGAGTACGCTTAGGCGGGATAGTTTCAGCGTGGAAAGGTGAACAACTGATCAATATGGCAGACAATCCCGCTTGTTTCAGAGTGGAGAACCTCTCTTTTACCTGACCGGGATGGACACACCAACCGGCATTTGTCTCAACATAGCAGGGTATATCCAATGCAACTGCGACCTTCACTGCATAGAGCAGCAAAGGAAAATTAAGGAACGGTTCTCCACCGGTAATATGCACTTGATACCCATTTCCCCAGATGCGCGTAATCTCCAATGCTTCCTGAATCTCCCCAGCGGCAATCCAATCCTTCCACCCAGGTCCGCAGTTGTATAAACAATGGGCGCAGGCGCTCTGGCATTTGTACGATAGTATCAGACCCAGATCTGATGGGTTGAGGCAAGTATTCACCTGATTAGTATAGAGCAATGGTAGGGGAAATGCAAGATTGGGAAATTGGGGCTATTCAGAAGGTTAGCAATGTGAGCGAGTCACCAAAGAGAGAGCTGGCGGCTGGGTCGTTTTCCATCGAGAAGGATGAAAGGTGCAGCCCGTAAGGTATTAATTCCAATCTTGCGAAGATCGCTCAGGTCGTAGAAAATCCCATACCTTCTGGCTCTTAATATTAGATTAGCGCTATTTGGGCCAATACCGGGAATCCGCATTAATTCCCCTTTGGGGGCAAGGTTGACCTCTACGGGTTTTTCGGTCAAGTTTAATTGAGCCCAGGCCAGTTTTGGATCGGTTTTTTCAGGTAAATTCCCTTGTTGGTCGAAAGGCAGATCTTTTACATTGAAACCATAATCCCGTAATAAAAAGGAAGCCTGGTAGAGACGTTGTTGCCGGGCTGGGAGTGTAGCAGGCAGATTCTCCAAGGGAGTGTCAGGAATTGGATTAAAAGCCGAGAAATAAGCCCGACCAACGTCCATATTCCGGTAAAGATGATCGGTAGTATCAAGGAGTTCCAGATCACTCTCACCGGCGCCACCGACAACAAATTGAGTGGTTAAAGAAGGCCAGTGCCCATTCCATGATTTCGGATTAGGACCCGCTTTACGAATTTCATTGATCCATTGAAGTGGCTGCAGGAGTTCTTCAAAAAACTGTTTGCGAGGAGCAAGCTTGGAGAGGCGGTGATTGTTAGGCGCTTCAAGATTTATTGAGACACGATTGGCCAATTGCATAGAAGCAATGACCTGTTCCCTTTCAGCTCCGGGCATAATCTTGAGATGGAGATAACCGGAATAACCATAGTTTCGACGCAGGATTTCAGCAGTGGCTATTAGTTTATCCTGGGTATGGACGCCACCGGCGATAATGCCTGAGCTTAAGAAAAAACCTTCCACAATCCCATTGCGATACAGGTTGATGAAAGTCTTGGCCATCTCATTAGGTTTGAATGTCGCTCGTCGGTAGTTGCGACCTGCTCTAAAAGGACAGTAATAACAATTACGTTCACATGCTGAGGTTAGTAATGTCTTTAACAGGGCAAAGCGTTTACCACCTGGCATTACTGCGTTGGTCACCATACCGGCGAAGTCTGATGAAGCGTCAAACTTGGGACAGCCAGTGTCTTCTGCTGGTTCCAGATACATTTGGGTAGAAAGGGTTCTAAGCTTACCAAGGGCGTCCACCAATTATTTCCTCAGAAATTTAATTAGAAACAAATTTTTGTCTATCAGAGTGGGGTTGTATTTATCTTTGATATTAGAACAATTGTACTACAACTGCCTAATTACCACAAGCATTGATACAAACAGCGAGTTTCGAGAAGGAATTATTTTCTTTCAAGGAGTTTGAGTGGGGCAAAGATGATGAAAATCTATGGCATGGGTTATTTCATTAAAGCTGCCAATGGGCTGCCAACAGTATGACGTGAAAAGGATTGATTACCATCTTTGTAGCAGATGGGTGAGGATTGTGGCTCCGCTGCCGCCAATACTTTGAGCCATGCCAACTCTGGCGGCATCAATCTGGTTTTTACCGGCTTTACCGCGTAGTTGTTGTACAATCTCGACAATCTGATAAACACCTGAAGCACCCACTGGATGACCACGAGCTTTTAGACCTCCCATAGTGGTGATAGGGATGCGTCCCGTGAGGCAGATATCGCCATCCAATGCAAGGCGGGGTGCTTGACCGCATTCAGCAAAACCACACGCTTCCAGAGACAGGACGGACATAATTGAGAAGGCGTCGTGGATTTCGAAGAAGTCGATATCCTGGGGTTCCAGGGCAGATTGAGCATAACATCGCTTGGCAGAATTTGCAGCGGCTGCCAACCACAGGGGGTTTTTGCGATCGTGTAAGGCAAAAATGTCTGTGGCTGAGGCTGAGCCGATAATCCTGACAGCCGTTCTGCCATCACGAGCCGCATACCGGTCCAACGAATCTGCTGGCACCAACAATACTGCAGCAGCACCGTCACCAATAGGGGAGGCGTCCAGCAAATTGATTGGGTCAGCTACCATCCGAGAAGTTATATAATCTTCAACGGTAATCTCAAAAGGAAGGCGGGAATATGGATTGTGGAGTGCATTGGCATGGGCATTAATCGAGAACGGAGCAAAATCTGCATGATTCCAGCCAAATTCATACATATATCTCTTCATGATTAAGGCATTGAGGGCGACAAAAGTGAGGCCTTGGGCAGATTCCCAATCAGCATCAGCCGCGGTGGCTAAAGCAGCGGTAACCTCCGCAGGTTTGGAATCGGTCATTTTCTCGACGCCAACCGCGATGGCTGAATCAAGCTCGCCTGAAGCTACCGCGATCATGCCAGTCCGGAAGGCTGCCGCGCCTGATGCGCAGGCGGTTTCGACTTTGAGGGCTTCTATGTGGCGTAGACCAACCCAATCTGCTATCAACGCCCCCAGGTTCTCCTGGTGGTTGAGAGAACCAGAAAGCATATTTCCGACAAATAAACCTTCCGTGGTACTCCACCCGGCATCGGCGAGGGCTACGTATATCGCTTCTGCAGCAAGATCACGGAGTGATTTGTCCCAATGTTCAGCAACAGGGGTTTGACCTACCCCAATAATGGCAACTTCACGCATATATGATCCCCTTAGTCATTTTACTCTATTGTGATTATAAGGGGAATAACTGGAAGAAACTATCAGATTGGAGAAAAGTAGGCGTGAGGTGTGAGGCGTAAGAGTGGGGATTACAATTGGTCCGTGCGAAAGGAGAATTGCAATGACCAGTCACGACCAATTTACTGCTTACCTGTCTCTCTTGAAAATTCGCCAGTCAGCAGGGCGCAGAAATGTGATCATCGCGGGTGGTTTATATTATAGCTGGATTTGATATTATATTTATTGTGAACTTCCTGATGGCCTGGGTCAAGCTTGAAATCGTCAAGGGAAGCATTGAGTTGATGAATAATCTTCGGAATAAGTCTGAATCCACACTCACTATTGATAGGGCCAAACATGATAAAAGATCTTACCTCGCTTCCACCTCGCCACCGCAAGTTGCGCGATCTGGTTACCAAGGTATTCACGCCTCGGGCGATCACAAAATTTCTTCCAATTGATAGAAGAACGTAAAAAGGAGCCCGGAGATGACCTGATCAGTGGCTTGCTGAAAGCCAATATTGACGGTGAGCACTTGGAGATGGTCGAACTGTTGGGTTTTTGTGCACTTTTGCTGGGAGCAGGTAATGAAACCACTACTAACTTGCTGGGGAATGCCATGCTAACCTTTGTGGAATATCCTGAGGTTTGGGAACAGTTGAAAGCTAATCTGGAACTGCTGCCCCTGACGATCGAAGAGGTGTTGCGATACCGTTCAGTTGTGGCCTGGATCGGATCAGCCAATCACGATGAAGATCAATTTCCACATCCTGAGGAGTTTGATGTTGAACGTTCACCAAACCGGCACCTGGCCTTTGGCCAGGGTATCCACTACTGTTTAGGTGCTCCTCTAGCTCGTCTGGAAGCCAAGATCGCCCTGGAGACTGTGTTGGATTGCTTCCAAAGGGTCGAGCTGGTGTTAAATACAAATCTGGAAGGTATGCCCAGTAATCTTATTTCTGGACTAAAACGACTACCAATCCAAGTCTATATAGGGTGATCTTCAATATGATTGGGTATGTAGACGCGCAGTTACTGGGCGGGATAATCGGTTTGCTCCCTCTGGTATCTAGGGGACAAACCGGGGTATGCAATATTAAATGCCTATAGATACACAAGGGTATATAGAATTGCAAATATTGAATGGTGGTTGAGAGGTGTAGTGAGATGGTTGAAGCGGAGAAACGAAGGAGTATCTTGATGCCCTTTCTGGGGAAGATTTATGGTATCGACAATTTCTTGGGAGTCTGAGGAGTCGTTGAGTGGGGGTGAGGACGGAATGTCGGGATCGCTGAATGATGGATGAATGAAGCGATTTGCAAGAAATACCAGGATAATAGAAAAAACCTCGTATCGAGATCCCCGAGATCGACATATCTTTAGAATGAGTAGGGGGGAAATTTTAACTTGACAGCGGTTGAAAAGTCTGCTATGCTATAAATGCTTCTGATAAGTATTATTATCAGAAGCATAAAGATTCATCGATTTTCATCAGGAAAGTAACCCATGACCCCTACGATCTCTAAAGCCATTGAGGCCTACCTAGAAAGCGTTGGTTACGCACGAAGCCCTAATACGGCTCGAACCTACCGAAATGCGATGACCGCCTTCCGTGCCACTTTGGCTGATCATGGCCTCCCAACCACCTCCTCCAATATCTCCGATTTAAGCGAAGACGCCATTTCCTGGTTTGCAAGCGATATGAAGGCCTTTTCTCCGGCAACAGAACGGCTCTATCTAACCGCTGTAACCGGTTTCTACGAATACCTGGTAGCCGAACGCCTGGCTGATCTTAATTTACCACGCTTACGCCTGTTAATTCGCCAGCGGTCACGCCGTCCAGGACTGCGCTTACCCCAATTTCCGCGTGAAGACATTGAAGAAATATTGGAATATGCAAACAAATTAGATTACACAAAATCAAATAATGAGCATGATATATTGCGTGATTTACGCGACCGGGCATTTCTCTTGACCCTGGCAGACACTGGCCTGCGTGTACATGAAGCTTGTAAGCTTTGCCGGGGGGATATCGATTGGAATGAAAACAAAGCCATCATCACCGGCAAGGGCAATCGCCAGGCCGTTGTACGCTTCTCCATGCGTAGTATTACTGCGCTGCGCGATTATCTGACCGTCCGTAGCAAGCTAGACGGGTCATCAGGACGACCGCTTACCTCCCTGCCCCTCTTTGCTCGCCACGATCGCGGTGCGGGTAAGAAGGTTAAACTAATTACTACACGCACTGGGCAAAATATTATCGCTAAACGTGTGGGTGAAGCTCTGGGAGAACACGCTGTGGGCACTATTACACCTCATTCATTCCGGCATTACTTTGTAACGACCGTACTGCGTGGATCAGGCGGAAACTTGAAACTTGCCCAGGAGC
>Ga0315548_1002736_pt1 | contig 13561 bp, 11 predicted proteins | sample SalMarSW160110MG_2_FD_202540 | JGI IMG/M metagenome (GOLD analysis project Ga0315548, IMG submission 202540) | Salt marsh sediment microbial communities from the Plum Island Ecosystem LTER, Massachusetts, United States - Salt Marsh Sediment SW1601-110 ... | reverse complement strand
AGTTTATTTAATTCAGTTCAGGACAAGTCAAGCCTAACACGGTCAATAAAATTAACAGGTTTCCCGCTGTGCGGGACGACTTGTCCCGTGAAACGGGAGGCTGTCACAGTTTTTGCAAACTGTTCCTACCCTTTTGATAGATAAGTAAAACAATATAAACCCCGATTCCCGCATCTGCTCCCAATAAAAATTGTGTACCCTGACTCAATACTGGTTTCAATGTCAGTTTGTACCCCATGACGTTCGCTCCGCTCAGTCAGGGTCTGCGACGTGACAGCTTTCTGGCCCCGAGTACTCGGGGTGCCCGGATGCTGCGTCGGGTAACACAACCTCCCCATATTGCCGGGCCGTTAGCTGGAAGGGTTTCATCTGGTGTTAAATAACAACCATAAAGACGATTCACCTCTGTTTATAGTAAGTGTAAATAATAGATATTTCGAAAATTCCCACAAAGAAGAGGGTAACAATTTAGATCCCATTCCCTTAAATCGGTAGATTTTCAAGAATTAGTGCAAAGTCTTATTTTACTCTCTTGGGACTGACCAGGCGAAAGCATGATTCTTTTACTCTGACAAGTTGTATGATAAAGTCTTCACGCAAGCAAGAGTTTGGCAGTTCACCGCTGCAACCGTCCCTGCTGCAAAACACATGCTTTTCCCATCGTTCCGTTTAGAATTATGCTCGTGCTTTCTACATCAGCTATGCCATCCCCCCGTTATCCGTTCAATTAGAATTATTACATGCAATTCGTACTTTCTACTATGACTGTGCCATCGCATCCAGAATATTTAAATTTTTCACAATTGTTAATAACTTTTTGTTAATTGGAATGATTTTTTATGTCACAAAATAGACTTCTTCGACATATCGTTATGTAAAGCAATGTATCTCTCAACTTTTCAGCTCCGGGGAAATTAAGCTTAGCGGATGAATTTATATTTTCAGTGAAGCTGTTAAATCTGATTTATCAGAAGTAAGAAAAACCGTTAAAACTAACCTTGAAATGAGAAGAGTGTTACTCCTGCAGGTACTGTTTCTGTGCTGCTTTTCATTTCTTTCCGGCCAGCCATTCCGTGTCTCAGGGTGTGTTCTGGAAGAAAAAGCAGATAAACCGATTTCTGCTGCCACTCTGTATCTTAGGCCCGACGGAAGACAAACCCTCTCTGATAAGCTAGGTAATTACTCCTTTATGACTTCTCCTGGAGACAAGCAATTAAGTTTGCGGTTGCTTGGCTATAAATCCGTTACCATAAAATTCAATCTTAATTCCGATACTGTTATCAATATTTCTATGACCATTTCTCCCTTTGAGCTGATGGAAGTAAAGGTGATAGGCGATTCAGTAAAAAGCATCGAAAGAACCACCCTTGGGAACTTCATTGTTACTCCTGTTGCTATCCGCGAAACGCCAAGACTATTCAGCGAACCTGATCTGCTAAAAGCGTTGCAGATTCTTCCTGGTGTCTCCTTCGGAAAGGAAGGGACTTCAGACATCTATGTGAGAGGTGGAGGCGCCGGGCAAAACGTGATAATCGCCAACGGGTGTTATTTCTTCCTTCCAGGTCATCTGCTCGGTATTGTCTCTCCCTTTGACCTCGACTTCCTTGAAAGCGCCGAGCTCTATAAGGATTATATTCCTTCCGTTATCGGCGGGGGAGCATCTTCGGTGATCGGTCTGGATTTCCTTAAACCACACACTGATTCTTTGACCGCTCAACTGAGACTGGGGCTTTTATCCTCAGGAGTGACCTTTGAGGTTCCGTTTAAAAAAATCAATCTCGACCTCACAGCAGGTATAAAAAGAGGTAATTATTCCCTTTACGCGCCACTCCTTAAAAAACTTATCCGGAATGATGTAGGAAATTTCCTTCCCCCCGATAAATATTCATTCTATGATTCTTTTATTAATCTCCTGCATGAATCTCCTGAAGCAGGAAGTATAAGCTATCTTTTTTTCGGGAATTATGATAACGGAACGGATGAAAGCAAAACACGCGGAACCTACGGTGATACTCTCTCAAAATATACCGATGGCATAAGAACAGGCTGGAAAAGCATGATACATGCCCTTCAGTGGGAGCCTCCTGTCAGAGATCAATATAAATGGATTTTTAACCTCAATTATAACAGGCTGGCAATCGGCCGCAGGATTTATTCCGAATCGGAATCTTTTATTAATTCCACCGGAAAGAAAACAATGTCTTCAGGCACGCTCTATTCATTTTACCCTGCAATAAACAATTTCGGAATATCGTCCACCGTGAACCGTGACTTTGACAGAATATCTGTAACGGGCGGTCTATCCGACAGGTTCCGTTCGTTTGTCTCGAACAACTATGCATTGATTACCAAAAATGATTCTGTGATCCGTAACAGTATGAGTGGTAACGATCCGGTAAACGAGACATCTCTGTTCATATCAACTACCTCCAGGGTAGGAAAGAAATTGCAGATCGATGCCGGACTAAGATTAACCGGGGTGCTGATCAGGGATGGAAGCTTTTTAACAGCAGAACCGCGACTCAGGATTTCATATGGTCCGGGAAGCCCGGTTTCACCACATATTAACTATGTCAGACTAAGTCAGAATGATCACGCTATCGAAGGTTCAAATGCAGGATTAAGATCTCAGCTCTGGCTGCCCCTGTATAAAGATCTCGGGCCCGAGATATCCGATGTTCTTTCCGCAGGGTTCCAGGGAGATATAAAAAATGACCTTACCTGGAGCCTGGACGGTTATATTAAAAGAACATCCGGTATGCTTGACTTCAAACCGGGAGCCAGTTTTATATTCGACACCTCGTTTGTTGATATGGTAGAAAAGACCACTCTTAGGGCTTATGGTATCGAGGCGGGAGTAATAAAAAGAACAGGAAAGGTTATCGGTAGCGCAAGTTATACATGGTCAAGGTCAAGAAGGGAATGGCCTTCGCCTGAAGGGCTTATCTGGATACCCTCTGTTGCAGACAGGCCGCATAATTTCAATATTTCTCTTAAGTACCATTATAAAGAGAAAACGAGCCTGGGTCTTAATTTTGTTTACCAGTCGGGGGCGCCGGCAACTATCTATATGCATGAAACATCATATGGGGAATTTTTCGAAACAAAAAATAATATCAGGTACTTCGATTATCACCGGCTCGACTTCTCATTCAGACATATTATTAATAAACGGAAATTCTCGATGTTCATCGATGCTGATATTTATAATGTTTATAACCGGAAAAACACTTTCTACTTTAAAAAGACATGGATTGAAGAAGAAAAGAGGTATTTCTACAAAAACATTTCTCTGTTCCCTGTTATGCCTTCGCTGACACTAACAGTAAATTTATGATTGGAATATTATGAATGATTTATCTGAGAATGTCATAAAACCAATTGTACTTAAGACTTCTGTCGGTTTTGTTTTTTTCGACTATAATAATATAATAATGTGTTGTGCCGATGGAAATAATACGATTGTATTTACAACTCTTAATGAGAGTACTGTGAAGATTCTTCACAAGATATCCTATATGGAAAAGAAATATCAAAATGATAGATTCTTGAGATGTCATAAATCTTATATGATAAACCTGGATTACCTAGAAAAATTACTGGTCAAAACTCACCAAGCCCAATTGAAAGGTGGTTATACTGTTCCACTTTCTATTGACTGCTGGAGAAAGTTAAGGAACCTGACTGAAACGAGTATCTAAGATATTTGGACAATAGTCTTAATTCAATTTAAATATTCTTAATATTAACAAAAATGAAATGTAACCTTTTTTCCCTCAGTTTTTCTTTATGTTTGCTTACTTCAAATTTTTGCTTTTTTTTTAAAAAGTTATATACGATTTCATATATTTTACTGCCCATTATTGCTACTTTATCCTGTGAAAGTAATATAAACTTTTATCGTCCAGATCTCCCGGAACAACTTTGCACGATAGGAATTATCGATGCAGATGATACGTTAAGTTTCAATTATCAGGATCCCTATTCCCATTATAATAATTTACGTATTATTTCCTTTGAGAAATCATACCAATCGGAATACCCAGAAGAACGTGAGGATTCTTTAAGTAATTTCTCATTTTCTATCTTTTCCCAGGATAATGAAATATTTTCATATCGTTGTGATTCAGCCCTTAAGAATCTTAAAGCATTCAAATTACCTGCAAACCTTAATTTTATCTCAGGTGAAAGATATTATCTGAAAGCCTGTACTGATGGATTAAATGACATCTCTGCTGAGGTAAAAGCTCCGAATCCTCCCTCAAACATTGTAATTAATTCAGTACATAAGGAAACTGAACCGGCAATTCAGAAGCCAGGTTGCCATTTTGCTTCGGATGACAGCATAAAATATGCGATTATTGATATTTCTTTTAATGTTGAGGCATCATCCTGCTATGCAATATTATTGGAAGGCATTGGATTTGGTGCTTCTTATCAGCTTTTTAGGGGATTTGTCGATTTTTCGGTTATAAATAATAACATAAAAGGATTTAATTCTATAATTTACGGCTTAAAGATGCCTCATCTAAATTGTACAGGTGACATAAACCGTTTAACTCAAACGTCCGTTAAAGCATTTTTATTCGATGGTAGAAATATTCAAGGTGATCTTTGTAATATCATCTTATCAGCCAGGTTTAACGACAGCTACTCTCCCTTCTTTTTATTCACCTCATTTAGGATTAAGCTTTTATCTATTCCTATGGAGTTGTTTCAATTCGAAAAAAGTCTATATCGGTACGAGAAAGTAGCTGAAGATCCTTTTTCAGAGCTGGTATATCTCAACGGGAATATCAGGAATGGTAATGGAATTTTTGCAATCTGCAGAAGCACAACTGCATCGATAATCTTACCATTTCCTCCAATGTTTTAGTTGTAAAGGTGTCACATTGATACATAGTCGAGTTATATAATTAGGATCTACATAATTTGATCTTGTCTTTTCGTACTTCCATTTGATTGTTTCGTATTTTTTCAGAAAAAAGGTATTGATCTGTATCATAAAAGTTTAGAACTTTGTTCCATAGTATGTAACTATAATTTTTATTTCCTAATCTTAAAATTAAACGACTATGAGAACTACTTTAATAATCCTTCTCTCTTTTGTTGTTTTCCACACCGGCTTTTCCCAAGATATTATGTATTCCTGGGACTTTCCTGTAAAACCTGGAAGTGAAAGGTGGAGATCTCTAAAATCTCATCAGGGAATGGTGAATATATGTCAAATTCCCGATGAGGTAGTACCTAAACTGACTACAAAGGAATTAGTTAGAATTTGCCTCGACTACCCGCTTCTATTCACATTAACTGCTTTCAATAATATGCAGGAGGGATTTGAACAGAACAGAAAAGAATTTAATGGTATGCAGGAACTATTCTTGCGCAAGGATGCCGGGAGTGTGTTGATAAAACTTTATTCTGAAATTCATCCTGAAGAAGTAGTCACAAGAAAATCTGATCTTGAAAAAGGGAACTTTAAGTTCAGAATCTTTTATCTGGAGATTATTCTATCGCAAAATGATCAGTTGAGTACTTTAAGTAAAAAGGAACAGATATATCTTCTAAATGAATGTTTAATAAAAATAAAAGAAAAAAACAGTGCATCATATTCAAGTTTTTTGACTCAAACCACATATCTTATTATGGCAAGGATTTTGTTTCTTAACCAATTTAAACCATTTATAGAGAAGTACAGTCTAAATCAATCAAAATATAATTGGTTTATCAATTGCATAATGTTACCAGGGAAGGATCTATTTGTGGATATTGAAACAACAACTAAAGAATATCTGTCTCAAACAAATATATTATAGCCCAAGTTTTTTCAAGTTTTAAATAAATGGAATTGACTCTGGAATTATTTAAAAACCTTAAATAAATCATTTTGTCATGAAAAAAATATTATTTATTCTAATAATTTTACTGACTTGCATCGTTCCAATCTTAAGTCAGTCCGAATACGATGAAGCAGATATAACAACTCCTACAGGTGTTTCAATAGATGCTTTAAAATTTGATGAAGTCAATTACGATGATTTTGACGCTACAGAAATAGCTTACTGGAATTATTGGTGGACTAATGGTTATAATTGTAGAATAATCGCTAACTCTACCAAATATTATAACTGTCATGGATATGCTTGGCATAATATTGAAGGCAGGATGTCTCCTCCAGATCAACGATGGATAAATGATGTAGATGATTATGGTTATCCAGTTTACAATGTTACTAAATATTATACAGGTATTAACAAAAGTTATATTGAAACTCAGACTGTTACGAACCACATGAGGATTTCGTACTTTCCTAGAGATCATTCTGCATTAACAACAGAGGATGAAGATTCTGTTATTTCAAAATGGGCTCGGGGCCCACTAGTAAAACATACTTTAGCTCAATGCCCATTTTACGAAGATGCACAGATTAAATATTATAAACTTTGGCCAGAAATAAATGGAATATTCACAGCATTATGTTATAACTCAGAAAGGACCTTTAGTTCCAATATGTCTATTCCGGGTTCAACCTATACCTGGACAAAAGATAACAGCCTGCTTGATTATGTGAGCGGTGCCGGAACCACCAGTTACCGTGTAAAGGCAAAAAACAATTCGGGCGATGCCTGGATACAATTCCAGATGACAACTCCCAGTGGCGAAGTTGCAACCAGATATGAGTGGGTTTGGGTAAACAAACCGGTACTTAATTCAATTGGTGGGCCGACATATGGATATACAGATAATACTTACTATTATTACGCTGTACCTACGTATGAACAAAGATCTCTTTCCACTTATACTATGCAACTTCAACCTTTAAACAGCAATTATGTAGATGATTATAATACAGGTTGGGCTTATATAACTTTCTATGATCCGGATTATTATACATTTTTGATGAAGGCTGATAATACCTGTGGAACAACAGGCTGGAAGTTTAAAAATATTATAATCAATGAAATTTATGGTTTCTCAATTTCACCTAATCCGGCTTCTGAAGTAGCAAATATAAAAGTATCAAAATCCAGCTCTACCAAAATAGAATCAGAATTGCCTGATTTTGACATCAGTATTTTTGATATTAATGGAATTTTATATCAAACCGATAAAAAATCAGGATATGAGTTCTCTATACCTGTTAGTAGCCTAAGAGACGGTACTTATATTGTTAACATTAAATATGGTAAAAAATCCTCAAGCCTTCCATTATTAATAAAGCATTAGAATTTTTTAAGAATTGATCATTTAAAAAGTTTGTAAGTGAAAAGAGGTTGTCATAAAAGACAAAGACAGCCTCTTTAAATTATTTTTTCATACGTACATATCTTCAAATTAGAGTTTAAAAATCTTTACCCCATAGGTTTGGTGAATAATGTACTCCATTATCTTCCAGTCGCTGAAAGGCACAATCCGCGAAAGGATAGTTAAAGATTGATTATTAATATTTTAGTTTGCGGGGGGAGCCTTCCAGCCCGTCCCGCTCTGACATTTTAAGAGCAGATTATAAGCAAGAGTATTATTCAATAATATTAACTCTATAAAATTGCTAACATTTATTAAATCTCAAGACTACTATTGAATTCCTACTATTACTGCTTTCTTTAATAATCTCTATACATTGACAGGTCCTTTATACCCTGATAAGAAAATTGACCCCAACAGCTAAAAACAAGTTAGCTGTAAGGCAAATTTACCCCAAGTCCTCATTATACCATGACTTCCGACGCACAAGCAAGAGTTTTACAGCCTGTCCCTGCAACCGTCCCTTCGGCTGCAAAACACATGCTTTCTTGCCAGCACACTTGACTTAAGAATTAACAAAAAAATGCATTGTCTTGATTAAGTCTTCTCCTTAATAACCGTCAAAAGATACCTCTTATAATACATTTCTTATCGGAATTTAGTCATCATTCTAACATCAAAAAAGATAAATATTTCATACTATAATTAAATTGTCGAAGCAAAAAGCAGTAACAAGTTTGATCATTCTCTTGAAACTTCAAATGTAGGTTTAAGATCTATGTTGTGGATTCCGGTTTCAAAAGAATTTGATCCGGAAGTATCGGATGTTTATTCATGTGGTGTGAATGGCCAGGTTAAGAATTATGTATGGTCGATAGATTTATATCTGAAGACTATGCATGGAATGGTTGATTTCAAACCCGGAGCAAGCTTCCTTTATGCCACTTCTATAAATGATTTGCTGGATAAAATCAATGGGAAATCATATGGAGTTGAAACATTTCTGGTAAAAAGAATTGGCAGGTTAACAGGCAATTTCACATATACTTATTCCAGATCGAAGAGAGAATGGTATGCACCGGAAGGAAGAATCTGGATCCCCTCTGTTGCCGACAGACCTCATAATATTAATATTGCTATAAAGTATTTTTGGAAAAGCAAAACAAGCTTCGGTCTTAACTGGGTTTATTCATCAGGTCTCCCGGCGACGATCTATATACATAATACCATGTACGGAAAATGGTTTGAAACAAAGAACAATATTAGGTATCCTGATTACCACAGGCTGGATGTTTCAATGAGAAGGATATTTAAAATTAAAAACACCTTCATAAACCTGGACCTTGATATATCAAATATTTACAACAGGAGAAATACATTTTACTTAAAAGAAGTATTTGATGAAACGCGTAAAACCTTTGTTTATAAAAATGTTTCATTATTTCCGATAATGCCGTCTTTATCATTATCCTTTCAGAAATCATGGAATATGAAATAAAAGTGTCCCTGCTCTGTCAGGCACATTCCGCAAACTTCCTTTAGCCAACCCACGTGCCTTGTTTGCGTAAAAAGCCTTCTAGCCCATCCCGGCCATTCAATGGAAAGACAGCAAGAGATTAAAATCTTGTTTCATCATGATAAATCCCATATTTACCCTACAGCTATAACTTGCTGGTATATGCAATAAGCGTATTACGATTTCTCATAATTTAAATATTTTGAACCTCTCGCTTATTGCATTTACCAGCCAGCGCAGAGCAGAGATCAATTGGTTAATGTGTGTAATAAAGTGCAGTGTCTCTTTTAAATGATCTCAAAAAATGATAGGTTTGATAAGCAATACGATATCACCGATTAATTTTTGGATAAAAAACATTGATATCGTGTTTAATATCATATTAGTCAAGATGTGACTGATGTGGCGAAAGCATACAAGGACTTTGGATTTTTTACCTCCAGAATCTTCAATAACAAGACACATTTGTTCCGTCTATCAGGATTTACAACTTACCCCAGGACAGCTTCGTATCTGGACAAAGTACCTGCCCTAACAGCTAACACGGACGGTAGGGTCAATAAGCTTGTCACACCTGTCCCGACATCCCGCAAAGCGAGATCGTCGGGGGTTTTTGCCCCGCTAAAGCGGGATTTCGTCGCTACGCTCCTCAACTTTTGCTCCTGCCCTCAAGACAAATTTGTAATGGTTCTTGCACCCGTACACCCAACTTCGCTGCGCTACGTTGGGCAAAGCGCGCATCTGCTCGCAATTAAAATCCTGCACCGTGATAGCTTTCTGACTCCGAGACAACTTTGCACCCCATGACGTTCGCTCCGCTCAGTCAGGGTCTGCGACGTGACAGCTTTCTGGCCCCGAGTACTCGGGGTACCAGGACCCTGCCCGGATGCTGCGTCAGGTAACACAACCTCCCTTTATTGCTGGGTTAGCGACAATGCTACAAGGAAATTTTACAATCAGGCAATAATCAGCTTTGATAGAATTGCTATATATTTGACTTTTAAAACTTAATATAATTATATGAAAATAGGAGAACTTGCAGAAGTTAAACAAGGATTAAGCATTCCGAAACAACTCCTTATTGAACAACGGAAACCCGGCATGATTTATTTTCCAGTTCTTAGAGCAGAAGATTTTTCCGAAAGTAAAAGTTTTTTTGTCTATCAAAAGGAATTTAAGAACATTGCTGGATTTTCAAGAAAGTCATTTTTGAACTATGGAGATTATATTCTTTATAAGAAAGGAGAGGATTTTAAAATTGTTCGTTATCAAGATATTAATAAAAATACGGTTGCAGGAGATGGTTTAATCGTTTTTACTATCAATGTTGGAATTCTCAAGGATTTTTTTAGTGTAGAAAAGAACAGAAATAGATTTTATTGCGAACTTAAAAAGATTCAAAGAGAAGAAGAAGGAAACCTTCCAATTTCAAAAATTCGTGATATTGAAATTTGGACTGACAATATTATGGAATTGGAAGAACCAACGGTTGCCGAAGAAATAGGCATAAGACAACCAATAGAGTTGTCAGATTTACCGTTTAATATAGTTCAAAAACCTCTCCCTATGGATAAGATATTAAAAAGGATTGAGAATAATGAACTATTATTAGATACTGAATTTCAGAGAAAACCAGGACTATGGAATGTCGGGACTAAAAGTAGATTTATTGAGTCTATGATAATTCGGTTGCCAGTACCTGCCTTTTATTTTGATGGTAGCAACGATAATCAGTGGCTTGTAATCGATGGACTTCAAAGAATTAGTGCAGTAAATGATTTTGTAAGAAATAAATTTTTGCTAACTGATTTAGTTTTTTTGCCAAAAGAACTTGAGGGAAAGTCCTTTAAGGAATTAGAGCGACCTAATCAAAGGAATATTGAAGAGTTTGAAATTTTTGCATATATTATCCTAAAAGGGACACCTCAGAAAGTTAAATATAAGATATTTAAGAATATCAATACAAGCGCTTTAGTCCTTGAGCCTCAGGAAATCAGACATGCATTAAATCCAGGTCCTCCAGCAGAATTATTGAAAACTATATCAGAGAAAGATTGGTTTATAAACGGATTTAAAGAGTTACTCACCCCTAGCAAAGTCGATAGGATGGAAGATCGGGAATTAGTATTACGTTTTATTGCTTTTCAAGAAACCCGGTATACCGAATACACTCCTAATATTGTTGATTTTCTGGATAATGCAATGATTCATTTATACGATATTCCAAGTGTAAAACGAATTCTTTATGAAAAAGAAATGCAAAATATTTTTAGTATTATTTCAGCAACGTTAGGAGAAAAGGCTTTTTGTCGTTCATTATTTGATAGTACAAAATCCTATCCTTTAAATACTATAATGTACGAGTTAATCACCTATTCTATATCATTAATACCAGGAGAAAAGCGCAATAAACTTTTACAGCAGAAAAACCTATTTAAGCAATCTGCATCAGATTATTTCGCTCAAAAGAAAACTGACTTTTGGGAGTATGAAAATGCCTATACTAAGGAAAATTTAATAAAACGTTTTCAGGAAATTGAAGAACTCACGAAAAACATTACGCAATGATTGAAAAAATAGAAATAATAAATTTCAAATCCATACTTGCTGCTGAAATAAAAACTGGAGTTCTGAATGTATTTACTGGTGTAAATGGATCAGGGAAAAGTACATTTTTACAATCTCTTTTATTGCTAAGACAATCATATTCAGGAGGTATTTTATTTCGTAATCCTGCATCATTAAAATTAAGCAATTCAAATGCCTTGATATAAACCTTGGAACTTTTAAAGATGTATTATGTCACAGTGCAAATAAAGGAAATGAAAATTTAATATTCGCAGTAGATTTTCTAAATAAAAAATTCAAGTTTATTTCAGAACAATATAATATTGAAACAAATCGAGATTTAAATGTGGTTAAAGGGAACTTAGATACTAATTTAATAAATCCAGAGAATGAAAGTATATTTTCTGCACGTTTCCAATATCTTGGTGCGGAAAGAATTGAACCTACTGAAGGTTATCCAAGGTTTCAATATGATGAACTGTTAGGGAAAAGAGGAGAATATACTGCACATTTTATTGAAAAATATGGGAATAGAGACATCCCTATTAAAGAATTAGCTTTAAATGAAAGACCGTCATCATATATCTTGATTAACCAATTAAACAATTGGATGAGTACAATTTGCGAATCTATAGAGGTAAATACAAAAGAAAACCTAAATACAAATAGAATAGAATTATCATATCGCCATAAACTTCCTGATGGTACTCCAACACAAAACCAAAAACCACAAAATATAGGTTTCGGCATTACACATACCTTACCCATTGTTGTTGCTATTCTCTCAGCCCAGCCTAATGATTTAATAATTATTGAGAATCCTGAAACTCATCTACATCCAAGAGGACAAACAAGGCTTTCACAACTTTTTGCTTTAGCAGCAGAAAATAATGTGCAATTATTTATTGAAACTCATAGCGACCATATTATAAACGGACTACGTGTAGCAGTAAAGAAAAAGTTGATCAGCAAGGAGAAAATATTTTTACAATATTTTTCAAAAAAACCAAACACCAATACTGAAATAAAAAGAATACATATTCAGCCTGAAGGAGGATTAGATGATTGGCCCGATGGATTTTTTGATGAATGGGATAAACTTCTTAACGAACTTTTATAAAAAGTTTTGCTAATGGATTTCACGCTAAATGAACTTTCATTAATAAAATTAGACTGCAAGGAGAAAACCATAAATATATTTATGGAATTAACAAATGTCGCATCTGTATTATATACCTTTGGATTTAAAACAATGAAAATCTGGGATAAAGGCCATCGAGAAGGTAGCAGCTGAAAATGGATTTACATATATTCTCGACTTAAGTAATGGATCAGTAGTATATACATCCAAAGAAAGTCAAAATATAAACCAACAAGTTTTAAAGATATTAAAACCTTAATACCTAGATAGTATTGCAATTTCCCTAACAAATAACAAAACGCACTATAACACGGTCAATAAAATTATTAAGCCCAGCCTTCTCCGCCAATAAGCGAATACAGCTGGCATAGTTGTTATGCCAGCCTGGCTGCGCCAGTCAGACAGGATTATTACCCTTATTATCTGCTTCTTTAACAGCTACAACCGAATGATTCCACACAATTTTGTAATTCCACTAGTATAGAATCTTCCGATAACTACCTAAACAAAAGAAGAAACTTGAAACAACAAAGAAATAAAGTTCGAACCTCAGTATTTGAAAAAATATTTATCCCTGCCAATTCAGTTGGGTTAGCTCGATCCCATAGAATTATTAGAATCGAGAAAGAAAAAGAAATCCTCTTTATGAAACTTTGTTCTCAAATTCACCTTGATGTCTTCAAAAAGAAACGTTCTGACCGCTTTACTAAAATATTGGAGCGAGACCAGCTCGTTAAACACGGACATACTATTCCAATTTCAGTATAATAAAAATATTTAAAGGGAGCAAAAAAATTGTAGAATAATTTGTAAAATACAAGATAAGTACTTATATTTGTACTTAATCGAACACTTAAAATCATGATTGCAGCGAATTATACAGAATTCAGAAACGAATTGAAAAAATACCTCGATAACGTCGAATTTAATAATGAGACTCTGATAATTAAAAGAGGATCTGGGAGAGGAACAGTATTAATCTCTCTTGATGAATATAATTCAATTATGGAGACTTTACACCTTCTAAAGTCCAGGAAGAATGCAAAAAGACTCTTCGAATCAATCGAGCAAATGAAAACCGGCAAAAAAGC
>Ga0315548_1002734_pt1 | contig 13564 bp, 11 predicted proteins | sample SalMarSW160110MG_2_FD_202540 | JGI IMG/M metagenome (GOLD analysis project Ga0315548, IMG submission 202540) | Salt marsh sediment microbial communities from the Plum Island Ecosystem LTER, Massachusetts, United States - Salt Marsh Sediment SW1601-110 ... | reverse complement strand
CCTTTCGGAGTTTTCCATATCAGCCGCACCCTTAACTTGACGCTTGGGTTCATACTTATCTATTTATCCCTGCGGCTGCTTCAGCGACGCAGGGTAGCCTGGTGGGCAGTGGTAGCGGTTACCTCGGTGGTCTTCGTCACTCATTTCGGCCAACATCGGTTATGGTACACCGCCGTTGCGCCAGCACTGACCCTTGTCGTACTTTTTCTATATCGAAAGAGCTTCACCGTGCGCTCCGAGCCGCGAGGCATCAGGCAGGGACTCGCGCTGCTCGGGCTGTGCGTCGCCGTTGGTGTTTGTTACGGGACGTTCGGTTTTTGGCTGCTCGACAAACGAGATTTCGGAATCGATTTCAGTATACTCGATGCGATTACCAGGACTTTGAGGGAGCTTAGCCTGGCAGGCAACAGCGATTTAACGCCCGTGTCCAGACACGCCCGCTGGTTTTTAGATTCGTTGCGTGTCTTGAGCATTGTGAGCCTATGTTTTGCCGCCTACAGTATTTTCCGGCCGGTCACCTATGAAGTGATTATCCTTCCCGGCGAACGTGCCCGGGCCAGGCAGATCGTAGCCGAGTTTGGACGGTCTTCCTACGACTACTTCAAGACCTGGGCGGACAAAAGCTACTACTTTTCAGCTACCGGAAGATCCTTCCTCTCCTACAGGACGCTCATGGGTGTGGCTGTCTGTTTGGGCGACCCCCTTGGTCCGGAAGATGAAATTGAGCGGGTGACCGTCTCTTTTCTGCGCTTTTGCATCGACAACGGCTGGCAGGTGGTTTTCCTGATGCCGGAGTTGACGACTCTGTACGAGCATCTCGGATTACCGCTTTTAAAAATAGCGGAGAGTGCGGTTGTCGACTTGAAGGATTTCTGTGAGAGAACATCAAAAAAAAAGTACTTTCGCTATATCCGCAGAAAGCTCGACGGGGAGGGATTTCATTTGGTCGGCCAGGAGCCTCCTCACTCGCAAGAACTGCTGGATGAGGTCGAGGAGGTTTCGAAGGAGTGGCTCGGCCTGTCGGGGCATCGGGAATTTGGTTTCCTGGAGGGAAGCTTCACCAGGGAGTATCTGTCCCGTACACCCCTCACCGTACTCCGTGGTCCGGATGGGAAGGCTGTTGCATTCGTGAATGAAATCCCATCCTACAGGAGCGGAGAAGCCACGATTGACCTGATGAGGCACCGACCCGGAGTCCATTGGGCGGCTATGGATTACATATTTATGGTACTAATGCAGGAGTTATGGCAGAAGGGGTATAAGAGCTTTTATTTGGGACTGGCCGGCATCGCCGACAATCCCGGGCCCACAATAATCGAAAAGGCGATTTACCAGATTTCCACGCATATCAACTGGCTCGTCCACGCCAAGGGGGTCAGGCAATACAAGGAAAAGTTCGAGCCGACGTGGGAAGATCGATACCTGGCCTACTATCGCACCCCGTTGTCCCTGACAAAAATAGCACTGGCCCTGACCCGGGTGCTTTGACCGGGCTGCCGCTTCATCTCCATGAAATCGGTACGGAATCAATCGAATTCCGAACAAGAGAAACGGTCATACCTGCGCAAAAAGCTGCCCGGGATAGTGATTCCAATTGTGAGCACCGGCCTGTTCCTCATCGCCGTGTGGATCCTCTACCATGAGGTGAAAAGCTTCCAGATCTATGAGATAGCGCGCTATTTCCATGAGATTTCCCTCGGAAGACTATCTCTCGCCGTCATGGCCAGTATCGTCAGCTATTTGGCCCTCACCGGCTATGACAATCTGGCGCTGAAGCACATCAGCCATACTCTTGGGTATGGAAGAACAGCCTTCGCCTCATATATCGGCTATGCCTTCAGCAACACCATCGGATTCTCCTACATAAGCGGCGGGTTTATCCGCTACCGCTTCTATTCAGCATGGGGCTTATCCGCAGCGGAAATTGCCAAGGTCGTTGTTTTTACAATTTTCAGCTCTTTCACAGGATTTTTCACCGTTGCCGGTGTTTGCTTCCTGGTGAAACCCGAAACACTGCCCTCCTCGGTGCACCTGTCTTCCTACGTGGTACGTCCTGTGGGTATCTTTTTTATCCTTCTCGTTGCCACATATGCAGTCATGGTCGTTGTAACGAAAAAACCCCTAAAGCTGGGAAGACACCGCCTGCGTCTTCCCTCCAGGACGCTCTTTCCGGTACAGCTCCTGGTTGCCGTGATCGACTGGGTTTTTGCCTCCATGACCCTGTATTTTCTGCTGCCTCCGGTTGTCACGATACCGCTGCCGAGCTTCATCAGTATCTTTATGACCGCGCAGTTTGTAGGTCTCGTCAGCTTCGTTCCCGGGGGATTAGGAGTTTTCGAAGTAATTATGCTGCTGCTCCTGCCGGCAGGAGCGACGCACCCCCAGATCATCGGCTCCCTTGTCACCTTCAGGATTATCTATTACCTCGCCCATCTGGCTATAGGGGCTTCGATGCTCGGCGTCCATGAGTTGCTGCAGTTGGGAAAAAAAACATGAGAGACGAAACCGGACATGGCTGAGGTTGCACTGGTTCGCTGCAGCTCCTATGACTACCATGAGGTTGAAACTGCGCTGAGGCGGGGTATCGAACTCCTCGGTGGGGTAACAAAGTTTGCCGGCAGAGATGAGAAAATCCTCTTGAAACCGAATCTACTGGCAGCCGATCCACCAGAGAGGTGCACCACCACCCACCCGGCGGTGTTCAAGGCCGCCTGCCGCATCTTTAAGGAGGCGGGGGCACGAGTTTCTTACGGTGACTCTCCGGCGCGGGGCTCGGCGGCCGGGGTCGCCAGTCAGGCCGGTCTTCAGGATGTGGCCTCGGCAGAAGGAGTGCCCCTTGATGATTTTCAAACGGCGGTCGAGGTCTCCTACAAAGACGGACGACAGAACAAGAAGTTTCTTCTGGCCAAGGCTGTCGTGGAGGCGGACGGCCTGATCAGCCTGCCGAAGTTCAAGACCCACGCTCTGGAAAAGATCACAGCAGGCGTGAAAAACCAGTTCGGCTGTGTTCCCGGATTTCTCAAAGCGGAGTTTCACGCCAAGCTGTCCGATGCCTCTGAGTTCGCCAGGATGCTGGTGGATTTGACGAACCTTGTTCGTCCCCGACTGTACATCCTGGACGCGGTACTGGCCATGGAGGGAAACGGTCCCCGCAGCGGTAATCCCCGAGAATTGAAGCTGTTGCTGCTGTCTACGGACCCCGTGGCTCTCGACGCAACTGCCTGTCGCCTGATTGATGTCGACCCGAAACTGGTGCCCACGATCGTCTTCGGTCATGAGTTCGGTTGTGGTACCTGGATTGAGGAGGAGATACGGCTGCTCGGTGACCCTATGCTTGAGTTCTTCTGCCCGGAATTTGATATCGATCGCGGACCGATCGATAAATACGTGTCCGGAAGCGGCTCGAAGCTGGCCGTGATCCTGCTGGCCATTGTCCGAACAAGGATCGGTGGCCGCCTGTTCGGCGGCCTGTTCATATCCAGGCCCCGGATCGATGCGGCGATGTGCATCAAATGCGGAGTATGCATCCAGATCTGCCCGACCCGGCCGAAATCTGTCAACTGGGTCGACGGCGACAGAACCCGACCGCCGCGGCACGACCACCAGAGGTGCATCCGTTGCTTCTGCTGCCAGGAGACCTGTCCCGAGGGCGCCATATACGTGAAAAAGCCACCTCTGAGAAGGATCTTCTTCAATTATTGACTTTGTATACAAGGAAAGGAAAAAACAGGTGAACCGATTCTCACTGTCCTGGAATCCCGAATACCGCAGCGCGGTGGTCGCTTTGGCTACATTCACGGGGGCCTACTTCCTGTACTGGTTTATCGCAAACTCCGTTGCACTGAGAAGTTTCTGCGATAAACGCCGGCAGGGTGAGCGATCCCAGGCGATGTACATACTCTTGCAGAGAGGTGTAGGCGTGCTATTTCTGGGTATCCCCGCCGTTGCGGCCGCGATCCTCCTACCGCAGATCCGCTTCTCAGATCTCGGTTTGACCGCTGTAGATTCTGTGGACACTCTGTACTGGATCCTGGGAATCAGCGCCGTAGTCATTCCTCTGGTTTTCGGCTTCTCCCGGAGGCCCAGCTTCTTTGAGATCTATCCGCTGATCCGGAAGCGGATCTGGGATGCTGCCCTTATCGCAGTGAATACCCTGAGCTGGGGTGTGTACATCCTGATCTACGAATTCCTGTTCCGCGGCTTCCTGCTGATGAGCTGCATTCGTGCCTTCGGAGTCTGGCCGGGGATCCTGGTCAACGTGGCGCTGTACGTGTGTGTTCACATCCCCTATGGTTTTTGGGTTACCCTCGGTGCATTTCTTCTGGGAATCGCCATGTGTGTCGCCACCGCACACACCGGAAATATCTGGACGGCCTACGCGATCCACCTGTTTGTTGCTCTACTCAATGACTACGTCGCGCTGGCGGCGAATCCTGAGACCCGGGTGCATCTTGGAGGGCCTTCTGTGTAGCAGCCTGGTTCGCAGAAACTCGAGATCCAGGTAACTGCTGTCTCGAAACCACCGGAGGGCCTCTTCGATGGCCGTCTCTATAGGTGTCTGGGGCAACCCGATACTTTCTACCGCCTTTTTGGCCGTGTAGTAGTGTTCCGATATGGCGAGCTTTACCATGGCGAGGAACAGCGGCGGAACCACGCTGAACACTCTGCCGTATATCGAACCGCCCAGCCCGACGATTTTCCCCAGCCAAATCGGGCAGGTTGTCGTGGAAGCCGGTTTTCCGGTTACCTCGGATATCTTTTCGAACAGCTCTTTGTAGCAGAGGTTTTGATTGCCCAGAATGTAGCACTCACCGATGGATCCCATTTCCAGGGCGTTCACGATCCCCACGGCGACATCCTTCACCGATGCGTAATTTCTACCCCCGGTGCCCCCGGCAGGTAGCTGCTGATGATAGACGGCGAGAATCAGGGCCCCTGAGCTGGGCTTGGCATCGTAGGGTCCAAACATGTAAGTCGGATTGACGATCACCGCCGGCAGATCCCCCCGCGCGGCTGCCTGCAGAACCAGAAGTTGGGCTTCGTGCTTGCTGTCGAAGTAATCCAGCCCATAACAGCCGGCTCTGTACTCCCGGGTCTCGTCGCCCGGCCGTTCTTTGGAGCCGTAGCCGAAGGCAATGGCGCTGCTCACGTGCACCACTCGTTTCACCCCTGCCTTCCGGGCCGCTTCGATCATATTGGCGGTGCCCTCTATATTGATCAGTCGCTGCAGCGCATTCCTCGGCGGCCAGATGGAGGTATGTCCGGCCGCATGAATAATCCCCCAACATCCACGCGCAGCCTCCTGCAACACCTCCCTGTCCAGAATATCACCCCGCCTGACCTCAGCGACCTTGTCGTAAAAGTCGTACAGGTTTTCACCGGGTCCGACAAATGCCCTGATTTGATAGTTCCGTCTGTTCAATTCTTCGATCAAATTTCTGCCGAGAAAACCATTAGCCCCCGTTAGTAACAGCATTTCTTATATCCTCGTTCTTACCTTTTTCAATGCGTGAAGGTCAGGTTCGAGTTGGGCTCGTTGGGAGCTCACCCTCTGCTCATTTCCGCGCCAGCCAGGCGGTACATTGTTACTCCGACGGGAACCAGCCACAGATAGTACACCGTGTATACCAGTCGCTGTATCAATCCGCCGAAGCCGTTGAGATAATCAGCCACTCCTTTCACCCTTGCGAAGAGCAGGATTACCAGGAGCAGCAATCCCGCGATTTGAACGATCCAGCTGAACGTCAGGATTTTCTCAAATCGCCGGTCTTGCCTCCAACCCAACCAGCAGAAGAAAGGTGCCGGGACAAGTGCGGCTGTCCCGACGGCGCTCACGAGCACATGCATCTTGCCGGCTATGGTTAGGCCGGCACAACCCGGATCGCATGGGAAAACGGCGGAACCTATCCCATCGAAAATGCCGAAAATCATGATCAAGAGGGGTCCGATCCATCGCACTCTACTGTCCCTCGGCATCGAGAACAGCAGACCGACGGCAAAAAGGATGAGCATGAAGCCATAGAGAAACCACCAACCCGAAATGAGCATTGCATACGGTGTGCCCGGAACTCCGAGAAGGCTGGCGAAGGAGGTGATACCGTTATATTTAGGACGCAGCGCCCCGATGGTGAGAATAAACACGATATCCAAGGGCGCCGCACAAATGCCCAAAAGGGCAAACAATCGGATGATGAAGAGTTCCCCTGGATTCATATTTCCTGTCCTGCTGCTCGCCTACTGTCGTGGTCCTGCCGTTTCGGATCTCGATAGCCTGCTATTACTATAAGGATTTGGGATGTCCAATCAATCGATGCCCGTTCCTGTACAAACAAAATTTACTGATAACAGATGGTATAAATCAATCGATTTCGATTGCTTTCGTCTTGGGACCTCGTTAAGTTTTGTGGGGAATCTTTTCACGGTTTTGGATCTGGCGAAATGAGGAGGTAACGTTTATGACGAGAAACGTTGGAATCTGGATAGACCACCAGAAGGCCCTTGTGGTGACCATCGCTGGTGATGAGTCAGAGGTGGAACGGATCGACTCTCAGGCCGAGAGTCACTTCCACCTGTCCGGAGGTGCGCGGTCCCGGTCCCCGTATGGACCCCAGGATGTAGCATCCGAACACAAATATGAAGAGCGCAGCCGGCATCACCTGCAGAGTTACTACCAGAATATCGTGAAGCTCTGCACTGGAGCGAACGAGCTGCTCAAGGAAATCGGCCGATCCAAGGAGCTTGCGCAGCGGGTGGTAGCGGCCGAGACTGCCGATAAGATGACGCAAGCCCAGATAGTCGCCATGGTTCGGAAACGCTTTGCGGAAATAGCAGGCGTCTCGAGGCTGTCGGATCCACCCCGATAATGAAATCCCTTGAAAGGACGGGACCGCTGAGGCGGGTTTTAGTATTCATCGGCACCCTGGCCCTTGCGATATCTGGGAACTCCTGCTCCCGTGTCCAAGAGGGGGTCACCGCTTCCGGCACAATCGAAGTGACGGAGATACGACTGTCCCCCAAGATCGGGGGGGAGGTGATCGAGCTGATAGCCCGCGAGGGCGATGCGGTGGAAAAAGGCCAAATCCTGGCTCGGATCGATCACACCGCTCTCGATCTCCAGCTGGAGCAGGCCAAGGCGGAAATGCGGCTGGCCGAAGCGCAGTTTGCCCTTCTGGTCAAGGGTGCCAGGTCCGAAGATATACAGCAAGGCCGGGAGGCTTTGGTACAGGCCGAAGAAAATCTGCGGGTGGCTCGAGAGGATGCTGAACGCACCCGCCAGCTGCTCCCCGGCGGCAGTGTCTCCGAGAAACAACGCGATGACGCGGAGGCCCGGCTCGTGGTCGCGCAGGCCCAGGCCAACGCGGCCGAACAGGCTCTGAAGAAGCTTCAAAACTTGGCGCGCCCGGAGGAGGTTCAGGCGGCCGAGGCCAGGGTCGACCAGGCGCGATTCGCCGTGCAGCTGCTTCAGAACCGTATCCAGGACGCGACGGTCACCTCTCCCTTGAACGGCATCGTGCTGCAGAGATTGGTCGAGGTCGGCGAAAACATCGTCTCAGGAGCAACGATGTTCGTGGTCGCGGACCTGAGCGGTGTTGAATTGGAGGTTTATGTGGCCGAGCCGGATCTAAGCGCAATCGCCCTTGGGCAGCAGGTCACGGTGCAAATCGACGGCGACCCGCCGGCCGCCTTTCCGGGTAAGATTACATTTATCGCCTCGGAAGCCGAGTTCACTCCCAAGAACATCCAGACCCGGGACGAGCGGGTCAAGCTGGTATTCGGTGTCAAGGTTTTTGTCGAAAATCCGCTCGGGATCCTGAAGCCGGGGATGCCGGCGGATGCCGTCCTCGTTCCCTGAGGTGTCCCTGTGAGCCCGCCTCCGGCTGTAGAGACCCTAGGTCTCAGTAAATCCTTCGGTGACACCACGGCTGTCGCCGACCTCACTCTGAGCATACCACAGGGTCAGATGTTCGCCCTCGTCGGACCCGACGGGGCGGGAAAAACCACGGTGCTGCGCCTGCTCTGCGGGGTTCTGGCGCCCACGGATGGCACCGTCCGCATCCTCGGGATGGAGTTGCCGCGGGAGCTGGAGCGGATCAAGCGAAGAATAGGCTATTTCTCCCAGGGCTTCAGTCTCTACGGAGATTTGAGCGTCGATGAAAATATCGAATTCTTCGCCGAGATCCACGGTGTGGAGGAGTTCCGGAAGCGGCGGGAGGAGCTGTTGCAGTTCACCCGCCTCGAACCATTTCGACGCCGTCAGGCAGATCGGCTGTCAGGGGGTATGAAGCAGAAGCTGGCGCTGGTATGCACCTTGATTCACCGTCCCAGCCTGCTCCTGCTGGACGAACCTACCACCGGAGTGGATCCTGTTTCCCGCCGGGATTTCTGGGTGATCCTGTCGAGCCTGATGACAGAGGATATCACCGTCCTGTTGACCACCCCATATTTGGACGAAGCTGAGCGCTGCCATCAGGTGGGCATGCTTCAGTCCGGACGGTTGCTGGTAGCCGACAGCCCGGCGGCGTTGCGGGGAAGGCTGGGGGGAACCCTGCTGGAGATTATCTGTAGCGAAGTGCGCCGCGCCTTCGCCGTTCTGAAGGAAAGCTCCCTCATTGCCGAGGTGCAGATCTTCGGGGACAGGCTGGACGTGCTGCTCGATAATCGGACCGTTCAGGAAAATCAGGTCCGAGAGCTGCTTCACCGCGAAGGTATCGATATTCTTGGCTGGCGCGCGGTCCAGCCTCGCCTGGAGAATCTCTTTATCAGCCTCATGAAGGCCGAGGGGTGAGACACGTGGGCAGCGGGGATTCTTTTGCCGTGGAAGCGGCTGATCTCAGTAAACGCTTCGGCCGCTTCACCGCCGTGGATGCGGTCAGCTTTCTGGTCCCCCGCGGGACCATCTTTGGGTTGCTGGGAGCGAACGGAGCCGGTAAATCCACGATCATACGCATGCTCTGCGGCCTATTGCGCTCCTCCTCCGGAACGGCCACGGTGGCGGGGTTCGACATCAACCGCCAGAGCGAGCAGGTCAAACAGAATATCGGCTACATGTCCCAGCGCTTCTCGCTGTACCTGGATCTGACGGTCAGGGAGAACATCCGCTTCTTCGGCGGTATCTACGGCTTGAGTCGGGAGGAGGTTGGACGGCGCCTGGATTGGGTTCTCGAGATGGCTGGCCTCAGACAGCGGCTGGACGATCTCACCAGCGAGCTGTCCGGGGGTTGGCGCCAGCGTCTGGCCCTGGGGTGCGCCATCCTTCACAGTCCCCGGATCATCTTCCTCGATGAGCCTACCGCGGGCGTGGACCCCGTGTCCCGGCGGGAGTTCTGGGAGCTGATCAATGAGCTCGCCGCAGGGGGTACCACGGTTCTGATTACCACGCACTATCTCGATGAGGCCGAGTACGCGAATCGTATCCTGTTGATACATTCCGGCCGGATCGTGGCCCAAGGCACCCCGGGGGAGCTGAAGAACAGTGTGCTCCACGGACCAACCTTGGAGGTGAGCTGCTCGCGCTGCATCGAGGCCCTGAAACGGCTTCAGAGCCAACCATGGGTAAGGCAGACCGCCGTGTTCGGCAGCACGCTGCATGTGCGACCGCTGGCTTCCCTGGGTCTGGAGGAGACGCGCAGGCGAATCCGGGAGCTGCTGTCCGACCCGCTTTTCGAATTGCGCGGAGTGGAATCGATATTTCCCTCCCTCGAGGATGTGTTCATCCAGCTCATCGAGCGGCAGGATTCAGCTTCCGAGTCGGGCGCGGAGGGGCCATCGTGATCAGGCGAATCTATGCGATCGCGAAGAAAGAGTTCCGCCAGATCTACCGAGACATCCGCAGCCTTGCCGTCTTGCTGCTTCTGCCCATTTTCCTGCTCGTCATGTTCGGATACGCAATCAGCCTGGATGTCCGACACATTCCCATTGCGGTCTACGATGCGCAGAACAGCGCCGAAAGCCGTCGACTGGTCGATGAGTTCAACCACTCGGAGTACTTCGATCTGCGCTATCACCTGTCCGACGTCCGGGAGATCGATGCCCTGCTGGACCGTGGGCGGATACGGGCCGCTTTGGTGATCCCGCGGGATTTTTCGAGACTGATGCTGCGGGACCGCAGCTGCGAGGTACAGGTGCTGCTCGACGGCTCAAACTCCACCAGCGCACAAACGGCTCTGGGGTACATCGAAGCTGTGATCCTCAACTACTGCTCCGGCCTCACCGACAGGGAGCTGCTGCGCTTCGCAGGAGTCCAGGTTACCGTACCGGTGGACTACCGGCCGCGGGTCTGGTACAACCCGGAGCTGCACAGCTCGGTTTTTTTGGTTCCGGGCCTGGTCACATTCATCATGCTCATCAGCGCCGTAATCTCCACCGCGCTGTCCATCGTCCGGGAGAAGGAACGGGGCACCATGGAACAGATCCTGGTGTCGCCTATTCGGCCTGCGGAGCTCATAGTGGGCAAGACCATCCCCTATGTAATCATCTCCCTGGCAGTCAGTTTCGGTGTTCTTGCGGTAAGCCACCTGCTGTTCGGCGTGACCGTCAAGGGAAGTTACCCGGTGCTTTTCCTTGTGATCCTTCTATTTCTGCTGAGCTGTCTGGGCATGGGGATCCTGATTTCGACCCTGACACAGAGCCAGCACATGGCCTTTACCCTCTCAGCGCTCCTTACGATTCTGCCTGCCTTCATCCTTTCGGGGTTTGTGTTTCCGATTCGGAATATGCCCGTGGTGATCCAGGCCATAACCTATCTATTCCCGGGCCGGTTTTTTCTCGCGGCCCTGCGGAGCGTCATCATCAAGGGGACCGGTCTGGCCTCCTTCTGGAAGGAGGCACTGGCTCTAGTCGCCTTTGGAGCCGTGACGCTGACCTTCAGTATCCTTCGAATGAAGCCGGGTCCCCGCGGTAGGCGCAAGTGAACAGAATCGGAGTGATAGTTCGCAAGGAGTTCCAGCAGATGCGCCGGGATTTTCGGATGATGCGACTGGTTTTTGCAGCTCCGGTGCTGCAGCTGCTTGTCCTGGGGTATGCGGCGACCATGGACGTGCGGGAGATCCCGACGGTGATCTGCGATCTGGACCGCAGTGCAGAAAGCCGCCGATTCCTCGGTGAGTTCTTTCAATCCGGCTACTTTACAGCCAAGGCCCAGGTCGACTCCCTGGATGCCGTTGACCGCTATCTGGATGACGGGGAAGCTTCGATAGCCCTGCTGGTTCCCCGGGACTTCGGCGATCAATTGGCGGGAAGCGGCACGGCAGGCATGGCCGTGATCGTCGACGGCTCGGATTCGAACGTGGCAGTGACCGCATTGAACTACGCCTCTCAGATCGTAGGCACCTATTCCGAACGGATTATCATGCGGCGCCTGGAACGCAGCGGCACGCAGTTCAGACCCGTCACCTCCCGGGTTCAGGCCCGGGTCTGGTACAATCCCGAGCTCAAGAGCCGAGACTTCATGGTGCCCGGCATCCTGGCGCAGCTGCTGATGCTCATGACCATGATGCTGACTTCACTTGCGATCGTAAAGGAGAAGGAGCGGGGAACTCTGGAGCAGCTCATCGTGACCCCCGTCACCCCCGTCCAACTGATCCTCGGCAAGCTGATCCCTTTCATTCTGATCGGATTCATCGACATCGCCCTTGTTGTCCTGACGGCGCGCCTGCTCTTCGGCATCCGGGTCCGAGGCAGCGTAGCGCTGCTTTTCGGGCTTTCGGGGGTGTTCCTGCTGTCTACCCTCGGGCTGGGGCTGTTCATCTCGTCGATATCCAGAAATCAACAGCAGGCCATGATGACGGCGATCTTCTTTGTGATGATGCCCATGATCATGCTCTCCGGTTTTGTTTTTCCCATCGAGAACATGCCCAAGCTGATCCAGTTTTTCACCTATTTGCTGCCGCTGAGATACTATTTCGTTATTATCCGGGGTTTATTTCTGAAGGGCTCCACCCTGGCCGAGTTGTGGGATCAGGCTGCGATCCTGCTCGTCTTTGGCATCGCCATCCTGGGCCTTGCGGCGCAGCGCTTCCGCAAGCGTCTGGGATAGTCTGGATCTTGAACAGCGCTGATCTTTGTGAGATTCGGAAAAGTCACCTGAACGCAATTTCTTATTCGGACTTGACACACGGGGAAGTACCGCAGTATATTCCCCTTTGCGCCCCTGCATCCACATCGAATCGAACAGCATAACAGCGCAATCGTGAGAATCTCCATGGGATTAGGGGGGAGCAGGTTCTTTGAAAGCAGTGAAAGGCACTGCTGCCGGGAATACGGCCGCCGGGTAGGCGGAGGGTTTCGGCGGGGTGTTTTTTACGAATAGGGAAGGGAGTGAGAGAGGTAAGGATCGAGAGAGAGTGAAGAGCAGTGCGGATCTGAAAGAGAAGAGATTGAACTGAAAAGCAGCTCTCTGTTGTTCGCAATAGGGAGCTACAGTATATGACGGAGAGTTTGATCCTGGCTCAGAACGAACGCTGGCGGCGCGTATTAAGCATGCAAGTCGAACGGGAATGTGGGACTTCGGTTTCACATGAGAGTGGCGAACGGGTGAGTAACACGTAGGTGATCTGCCCTTGGGTGGGGGATAGCCCATGGAAACATGGGGTAATACCGCATGAGGTCTTTGGGCGTGAAGCCCATAGAGCAAAGGAGCAATTGCTCCGCCTGGGGATGAGCCTGCGGTCCATTAGCTAGTTGGTGTGGTAAAGGCGCACCAAGGCGACGATGGATAGCCGGCCTGAGAGGGTGAACGGCCACACTGGGACTGAGACACGGCCCAGACTCCTACGGGAGGCAGCAGCTAAGAATCTTCCGCAATGGGGGAAACCCTGACGGAGCGACGCCGCGTGGGCGAAGAAGGCCGCAAGGTTGTAAAGCCCTTTTCTTGACGAAGAATAAGGCGAGGAGTGGAATGCTTCGCTGATGACGTTAGTCGAGGAAGAAGCCCCGGCCAATTACGTGCCAGCAGCCGCGGTAACACGTATGGGGCGAGCGTTGTTCGGAATTACTGGGCGTAAAGGGTGCGCAGGCGGTTCAGCAAGCTTGGTGTTAAATACCCCGGCCCAACCGGGGGGCTGCGCTGAGAACTGCTGGGCTTGAGTTCAGGAGGGGAAGCTGGAATTCCTGGTGTAGGGGTGAAATCTGTAGAGATCAGGAAGAACACCGGTGGCGAAGGCGAGCTTCTGGCCATGGACTGACGCTGAGGCACGAAAGCGTGGGGAGCGAACAGGATTAGATACCCTGGTAGTCCACGCCGTAAACGATGTGCACTAGGTGTTGGGGCGATGAAGCCTCGGTGCCGTAGCGAACGTGTTAAGTGCACCGCCTGGGGAGTATGCTCGCAAGGGTGAAACTCAAAGGAATTGACGGGGGCCCGCACAAGCGGTGGAGCATGTGGTTTAATTCGATGATACGCGAGGAACCTTACCAGGGCTTGACATGTGCATGGCAGCCTGTGAGAGCAGGCTTTCCCGCAAGGGACGTGCACACAGGTGCTGCATGGCTGTCGTCAGCTCGTGTCGTGAGATGTTGGGTTAAGTCCCGCAACGAGCGCAACCCTTACTGTCTGTTGCCATCACGT
>Ga0315548_1002732_pt1 | contig 13568 bp, 12 predicted proteins | sample SalMarSW160110MG_2_FD_202540 | JGI IMG/M metagenome (GOLD analysis project Ga0315548, IMG submission 202540) | Salt marsh sediment microbial communities from the Plum Island Ecosystem LTER, Massachusetts, United States - Salt Marsh Sediment SW1601-110 ... | reverse complement strand
AAGTTGAAAAAGTGGGGGGTGATTTAAATGCTTTCACGAGCGAAGAAGTTACAGCTTATCATGTAAAACTTCCTTCAGAACACCTTAAACTCGCGATGGACGTTATTTTTGATGTTTTCTTTAATGCATCTTTTCCAGAAGATGTTGTTTCTCGTGAGGCAAATGTTATTTGTGAAGAAATAAAGATGTATAGGGACAATCCGAGAGTGCATGTAGCTGACAAAATAAAAACAATGCTCTACGAACAGCCTTTTGGGATGTTCATCACAGGAACAGAAGACAATATTAAGAATATAACAAAAAAACAATTATTAGAAAAACACAGAAAGATCTATACCCCAAAAAATTCTGTTTTATGTATTGTTGGGAATAATGATCTTAATGAAGTTGTTACACTAGCAGAAAAATTTTGTGTTGAGAGAAAAGGTGAACAGAATTTACCGCCTGAAATCATAACGCAAAATTTGAAAGAATATGAAAAAAGAAAAGATATCAGCCAGGCAAATCTTGCTATTGGATTTCATTTTCCTAAATTAAATGAAAAAGAGAGATATTCTGCAGAGGTATTTTCTACTATTCTTGGCGAGGGAATGTCAAGCAAACTATTTATGGAAGTTAGAGAAAAAAAAGGACTTGTTTATTCAATTAAAACTGGAATTGATGCAGGAAAAAATTACAGTTATTTAATAATATGGGCAGGCACTAATGTAGAGAAAGTGCAGGAAGTAATTGATATTTGCTTGAAGGAATTTTCAGAGATGAAATATATTAAAGAAAAGGAACTTGAAGAAGCGAAGGTTCAGGTAATTGGTAAAAGAAAATTAGAATCAGAAGATTCAAGAGAGACTGCTTTAAATTTAGTTTTAGAAGAAATAACCAAAAAAGCCGAAGATTATTACAATTTTGAAAATGAGATAAACAAAGTGAGTATAGAAAATATAAAGTCTCTTTCAAGCAAAACAGATTACGCAACATTTGTATTAAGTCCATAATTTATCTTTCAAGAATTTCCTTAAAAATTTTTATCTTTTTGTCATTTATCTCATTGTCTTTTAATTGATCCTCATTTGCCTGAAAAATTTCATTAAGACTTCTAAACTTTTCTAAAAGTTTTTTTGCTGTTACAGGTCCAATCCCTGGGAAACCTTCCAAAATAAATTGTTTTTGCTCATTAATTGTTTTTAGATTTCTCGTCTGTCTGATAGAATAATCTTGTTTCACCTTTTCAAATTTTTTCGCCATAAGAATGAGAAATTTTGCAGTCTCATCTTCATCTTTAGAATAAACAAGAGGAATCTGAAAATCCACCACAACAGAAAGAATCATTCCCTTAATAGCATTTTCGTGAACATTAAATTTTTCGTAATCATAATCAAAACCTTCAATCAAAAGAAAACATTTCTTATTTTTTCTTAGGTTTACCATTTGCTCTTGCAATCTCTTGCTCAAAATGGAACCAATAAAATCCTCAAAAGTTTTTCTTTCTATAAGAACATCGCCAATAATATAATCTCCAACTTTTAGATTTTCAAATTTGATATTCGCTTTTTTCTCAATTAGTTTTGTCGCAATCAGAGATTGTTTCTCTCTCGTGTCAATAATAATCAGAACTTTGGGATTTGGGCACTTAACAATTTCAGTTTTAGTTTTTGAATTTGAAAAAATATCTTCAAGAGATTTCATTTTTAGATATCTCTTTATTTTTATTTTTTCCATTATCTAATTCTTTTTTTATTTGGTCTATCGCTTTGTTCATTCTCTTTTCTTTATGGTAAGCTACGTAGTGATAAGCTTGGTCGCGCGTATTTTTTGTTACAAGTATTTTCAGCGAACCAGGAGCAAGTCGCGCAGTTCTTCCTCGCCTCTGTATATTCCTTATAGCAGAAGGTATCGGCTCATAAAAAATTACTTCATTTACTTCTGGAATGTCAAGGCCTTCTTCTCCAATTGAGGTCGCAACCAAAACATTTATTTTACCTTCGCTAAATTTTTTTATTATCTCTTTTTGCTCTTTCTGTTTTAATCCTGTTGTTTCTTCCCCATGCTTTTTTATTGCTTGCCCCACAAAAATTTCTGTCTTTACTCCATAAATTTTATTTAGTTCTTTTGAAATTTTTCTTACTGTCTCCCTAAATTGGGCGAAAACTATGATTTTTGATTTCTTGTTTTTTTCAATTTGTTTTTTGATTATCTCTTTCAGCACAGTTAGTTTGGGGTGCTCTATTAAGAGTGTTGTCATTAAAGTATAAGATTTTATAAAACGGGGGTCCTTTACAAGTCTTTGGACTCCTTTTGATTTTTTTTCTTCAGCCTGTTTGAACAAATTTTTTAAGTATTCTATTAAAGACGAAATTGTCTGTGTCTCTAAAAGCTCTATTGCATGAGAAATTTTTAAAGCCTGAGAGCACGCAGAAACAGCAAGCATTTTATTAAAATCTTTTCCTCTTTGAATTTCTCCTATTAATTTTTTTTGTATTTTGAGAAGTATAGTTTTTGTTGCATACCCAAAAAGAACCCCTCTATTTTTCATTTCTCGGACTTTGTCATTTTTTATCTCTTTAAGCAAAACTCTTATTTCTTCTAATTCATTTGGAAAATCAACTTCTATTTTTTCAAAATTAAGCTCTTGAAGATATGGTTTTACGTCAGAGCTTTCTCTTGTCCTAATTTCAATTGCTTCAATTCCTAAGTTATTGCAAATTTGTGATATAATTTCTTTATCCGAACCAGGAGATGCAGTAAGACCAAGAATTCTTTTGTTGCTCGCACTTTTTTTGTATTCTTTTGTAACAAAATTATAAGCATAGTTTTTAAGACATCGATGGCACTCATCAACAATAAGAAGACTAACATCATTTAAATTATATAAATTCCTTTTCAAATCATTTGCAATACATTGAGGGGTGCTAAAAATTATTTCTGCTGTCTGCCAGATTTTTCTCCTTTTATTAGGGAGGGTTTTCCCTGTGAAAAGTTGCATATCCCCCCAACCTTCTGGGAGAATCTTTTTGAAAGATTCAAAGTGTTGCTCAATTAGAGGTCTTGTTGGCGCAAGAATTAAAATTTTTTCTAAAGGAAATTTATTGAATCTATTTATTGTCATCATAAAGGCAATTAAAGTTTTTCCCGTCCCTGTTGGCAAAACAACAAGACAATCTTTTTCCTTACAAGTCTGAAAAATCGCTTTTTGATAATCCCTCGGTTCAACACTCAAAACCCCCTCCAATCCCTCTTCCATATCTTTCTATATCAATTAAGTTTATAAAGATTTGAGAATAACATAAAATATGGTGATTAGTCCTATTCATCTTTTTTTGGTTATACTATTATTAATTTGGGAAGCGGTTTGGAAGATATTTAGCAGTTGGAGAGCAGGGAGGAATAATCAACCTGTTTGGTTTGTGTTTCTACTTGTCCTGAACACTATAGGGATTTTACCAATTGTCTATTTAGTGTGGTTTCAGAAAAACAAGAACCACAAAAAAATAAAAGAAGTTTTTAAGAGAAAGAAATAAGTTTACTTTATTTTATTAACTCATTAATTATTTTTAATAGTTCTGAAATAGTTTCTTTCTTTTTTTGTGACTTTTTCTAATTTACCATCTTTTAACCAGTAGATAACCTCAGCGTATTTTTGCGCTAAATTAGAATCATGTGTTACCATAATTATTGTTTTCCCTTGCTTGTGAAATTTTTCCAGAAATTCTAAAACAATTTGACCAGTTTTTGTATCAAGGTTTCCTGTTGGCTCGTCAGCTAAAATCACTTCAGGATCATTTGCCAAACTTCGTGCTATTGCAACTCTCTGCCTTTCTCCTCCAGAAAGTTGGTTTGGGTAATGGTCTTTTCTATCTTCTAATTCCACCAATTTAAGGAGTTCTTTCGCTTTTCTCTTCCTCTTTTCAATTGAACTGCCTTGAAACATCATAGGAAGCATTACATTTTCTTCTGTTGTTAAATTAGGAATCAAATTAAATGATTGAAAGATAAAACCTATTTTTTTCCCTCTTATCTGTGCAAGATCTGACTCATGTAATTTTGAGGTGTCTTGTTTGTCAAGATAAATTGTTCCTTTTGTTGGTGTGTCCAGACTTCCAACAAGATTCATACAAGTAGATTTCCCAGAGCCACTTGGACCCATAATTGCAACAAATTCTCCCTCAAAAACTTTCAAATCTAATTTATTCAACGCTTTAACTATAACCTCTCCCATATTATAAAACTTTGAAACATCCTGCAAATGAATTAATTCTTTTCTTTCCATCAAGATTTAAACAAAAAGAATTATTTAAATTTATCATAAAATTTAAAAAGACGATTTTCGCTGTTTTGTTATGATTATACCTGTAAGATGTTTTAGTTGTGGGAAGCCAATTGCCCATCTGTATGAGAAATACAAAGAACTAATCAAATCAGGCAAAACCCAAAAACAAGCCCTCGACGAACTCGGTCTAGAAAGATATTGTTGCAGGGCTCAAATTCTTGGACAAACAGATACTCTTGAATTAATTAATAAGTTTAAGAAATTTTAATCACCAAGAATCCTTTCAATTTCCTTCTATCAATACAAAATACTCTTCCCAGATTTCAAATTTTCATAATCAGTCTTCGCCATCATCTTAGCCAAATCCTTAAACTTAGTCTTCGCTTCCCATCCCAATTTCTCCTTCGCCTTAGAAGAATCCCCTAATAACAAATCAACCTCGGCGGGCCTAAAATATTTAGGGTCAATCGCAACAACAATCTTCCCAGTATTCTTATCAACTCCAATCTCATCAATCCCACTACCTCTCCACTCAATATCAATTCCCAACTCACCACAACAAACCTCAACAAATTCCCGAATAGAATGAGTTTCCCCAGTAGCAATCACAAAATCCTCAGGCTCGTCCTGTTGCAACATCAACCACATCGCCTCAACATAATCCTTCGCATAACCCCAATCTCTCTTCGCATCCAAATTCCCCAACTTCAACATGTCCTGCATTCCCAACTTAATCTTAGAGAGTCCAATAGTAATCTTCCTAGTCACGAAATTAAATCCCCGCCTCTCCCCCTCATGATTAAACAAAATCCCATTACAAGCAAACATCCCATAAGACTCACGATAATTCTTAATTATCCAATAACCATAAAGCTTCGCAACACCATAAGGACTCCTAGGATAAAAAGGAGTATCCTCATTCTGAGGAGTCTCAATAGCCTTACCAAACAACTCAGAAGTTGACGCCTGATAAATTCTAGTCTTATCAGCAAGCCCACATTCCTTAACAGCCTCCAAAATTTTAAGCGTCCCAATCGCGTCAATATCAGCGGTTATCTCAGGAATCTCAAACGAAATCTTAACATGAGACTGTGCCGCCAAATTATAAATCTCATCAGGAGATATCTTATTCACCAAACCAACAAGAGAAGTCATATCAGTAATATCCCCATAATGCAAAAACATCCGCTTATTAAGAATCCCAGGATCATTATACAAATGGTCAATCCTCCAAGTATTAATAGAACTCGCCCTCCGAATTATCCCATGAACCTCATACCCCTTCTCGAGCAGAAGCTCCATCAGATGAGACCCATCCTGCCCCGTTACCCCAAGAATCAAAGCCTTTCTCATAAAAAGAACAGAAAGATAAGCTATTTAAGATTTATTATAATAAACAGACGGCTTCGTGCTTTCCCATCATAGACAGTACAGGCACGAACGTAACAAGCTTAACTTCTGAGTTCGGAACGGGATCAGGTGTTTCCAAGTTACTATGGCCGTCTGAGATTATTAGAAATAATGATTTTTTAAATCTTACGCCCGAGAAGGGACTTGAACCCCTGACCTATGCCTTTCTTCATTTTTTGGTGGAGAATAAAAATCTCCGATTTACTTAGGAGGGCATCGCTCTAATCCAAACTGAGCTACTCGGGCATAAACATCTTAAAAAATAAGAGTATAAATAATTAATGAAGAGAGAAGGATTCGGCTTCTGGGATAATTACCTCTTTGACATCGGTTGCGCTCCGTTTACTGCGATGTTAAACCCAAAGGTGTTCGAAAAATATGAGGAGAGGAGGATTCGAACCCCCGAAGACATAAGTCAACACGACCTTAACGTGTCCCGTTTGACCACTCCGGCATCTCCTCACTAAATTAAACAAAAATTAGTATATAAAAAATTATCGATAAGATTATAGATTAAAACAATTATCTAAATTTTCTTTTAATATCCTTATGCGCGAGCCGGGGGTCGAACCCGGGTCAACTGCTTGGAAGGCAGTGATTCTACCACTGAACTACCCACGCATAAACAAACAATTCTATTTAGGTTTTAAAACTTATTGTCTTTACTCCAAAACATTTAAAACTACTTTTCTTCTTCTTTCTTTATGAAATTTGGTTTATGGTACAATAGGAATTATAGACGGCTTTTAGTTATCCCTGCGCTGGTTTTGGCTTTGTCTTTGGTTTATCTTATTGGTTTTTATGTTCAGACAGGAGAAATTATAAATAAAGATGTATCTTTGACCGGCGGTTCTGTTTTTACAATTTATTCTAAAGCCCCCTCTCCAGAGATTATAAGTTACTTATCTAAAAACTTCTCAGATTTTTCAGTTAGTTCTATTTCAGACAGCACAGGAAATCAGGTTCAGTTGATTGTTATTGTCCCTGAATCACAAACACATAATATTAAAATTGCTTTAGAAAGTTTTTTTGGTTTCGAACTTACTTCTGAAAATTCTTCTATTGAAACCACAAGCGCATCGCTTTCAGAAGATTTTTACAAGCAATTAATTATCGCGGTTCTTCTTGCCTTTTTTTGGATGTCTGCAGTTGTTTTTCTGATTTTTTCTAAAGGGAAAAAAGTAAAAATATCAGTTGTAGTTCTGAATCTTCTTTTTGGTTTTTTTATGGGGAATCTTTTTTTTAGATTAAATTTTATTATGTCTTTCACAATCTTCCTGTTGTTTTCTGTTGTTTTAATTTATTTTTATATAAAAAATTCCGTTCCTGCTTTTGCAGTTATGCTCTCTGCATTTTCTGATATCACAATGACTCTTGCTGTTGTAAACTTAATTGGGATAAAGATTTCTACTGCGGGGATTGTTGCTTTCTTGATGCTTATTGGTTATTCAGTTGATACAGATATTTTATTAACCACTCGTTTGTTGAAAAGAAAAGAAGGTGTTGATACAGCTCTTTTCCGTGCGTTCAAGACAGGTGCTACAATGACTCTGACTTCTTTGGTTGCAATTGTTACAGCATTAATTGTTGTTTATTCTTTTAATTCAGTTTTGAATCAAATTTTTATTATTTTGTTAATTGGTCTTGGTTTTGATATTTTTAACACTTGGGTTTCAAATGCAGGGATAATTAAATGGTATGTTGAAACGAGAAGATGAAAATAACATTTAGAATTTGGGTTCTGATAACTTTAATCCTGATTTCATTAGTTTCTATTTTTTCTATTCCTCCCTTATTTCTGGAAAAAGGAGTTATTATTTCTTCAATTGAACATGATTCACAGATTTTTTCTGAAGGTCTTAGAAAAAATATGATTATTACTCAAATTAATGGAAACAGTGTGAATTCAATCTCAGATTATAATCATTTAATGGAAGCAATGAGGAATTTAGGAGAGAACGAGACAAAGAAGTTAATTATTACTACAAAGAATTTAGAGATAATAGGGATTTTTAATAGGAGTGTAATAGAGGATATTACAATAAAAGAAATATCTCCTACCAGGATTAAAACTGGGTTGGATTTACAGGGCGGTGCAAGGGCTTTAGTGAAGGCTGATGTTACTCTTTCAGATGAACAATTAGGAGATTTAATTGCTGTTTCTGAAGAGAGATTAAATGTTTATGGGCTTTCTGATGTTAAGTTTTTCAAAGTGATAACTTCTAACCAAGATAGGCTTATGGGAATTGAGATTGCAGGTTCTACGCCAGGTGACTTGGAAAATTTAATTGCACAGCAGGGAAAGTTTGAGGCAAAAATAGGGAATGATACTGTTTTTATTGGAGGAGATAAAGATATAACCCATGTTTCAAGAACATCTTCTGAAGGGGCGATGGTTTATGATTGCAGAGACTCGGTTGCAGAAAGTATTTGTTATTTTAGATTCCCTATTTCATTAAGCGAAAAAGCAGCGCAGAGACAAGCTGATTTGACTAAGAATTTGTCATTGAATGGTTCTTATTTGAGTAAACAATTAGATTTATATTTAGACGACCAGAAAATAGATTCTTTGAATATAGGTTCAGACCTCAGAGGAAATGTTGTTACACAGATTCAGATTTCTGGTTCAGAAAACGGCTTAACTCGGGAAGAGGCACTGAACAATGCGAAATTAAATATGAAAAAACTTCAGACGATTTTGATTACAGGTTCACTCCCATATAAACTTGAGATTGTAAAGATAGACAGAATTTCCCCAAATCTTGGGAATTCTTTTGTCAAGCAGATACTTACTGCAGGAGTTTTTGCGATTTTAGCAGTTTCTGTTATTGTATTTATAAGGTACCGCAAAATTAAGATATCTCTTGCTCTTATTAGTGTTTCTTTTTCTGAGGTTTTAATTATTCTTGGAGTTGCTGCTTTAATTGGGTGGAATCTAGACCTTCCTTCTATTGCAGGGATTATAATTACTCTCGGAATGGGGGTGGATTCTCAACTTATTATCTTAGACGAATCCAGGGACAAAAATGAATCTTTAGTAAGAAGAATAAAAAATGCTTTATTTATTGTTGTTACTGCGTTCACAACAACTTTTGTTGCTATGATTCCTTTGACAGGAATTTTAGGTTTTATGGGAATCGGAGCAACTTCTGCAGGTCTCTTAAAAGGTTTTGCAGTTACAACTCTTATTGGAATCAGCACAGGAGTTTTAATTTCCCGTCCGGCATTTGCAGATATAATAAAACAAATGGAGAATTGAAATCTTAATAATTTTTTGTGGCGAAAAAAGTGCAATCAAAGTTTATAAACAATATATTATTAATTAATTTATGAAAAAAGGTGGTTTTCTTGAACAAGAATGTTTTGATATAAAAAATATTTTTAGAAGAGTGGATAAAAGAGATTTTTCAGGTAATATAGGAAAAGCAGTAAAAAATTCTGTGTTTAGTTTTTCAACAACTTTTATTGGGAAAATTGGTTCAATTTTATTTACAATAATTTTAGCAAGACTTCTGCTTCCAGAATTATTTGGACTTTATTCACTGGCTTTGTCTACAATAATACTTTTTGCAACCCTCTCAGATTTAGGAATTTCGAATACCTTGATTAAGTTTGTTTCTTCTTCAAAAAGTGCTAAAAAATCAAAAGCATATTTTTCATACTTACTTAAATTTAAATTAATACTCTCGTTGATATCAGCATCATTATTAATACTTTCAGCAAGATTTATAGCATATAATTATTATGCTAAACCAATTTTTTTAGCATTAATTGCTGGTTCTCTTTATATATTAATTTCTGGTTTCATAGGGATCTTTGTCGGGCTTTTTCAAGCATCAAATAATTTTAAGAAAGGAGTTTATAAAGAAATTATTTTCCAATCATCAAGATTGATTCTTGTTCCTCTAACAATTTTGTTTGCAATAAATTATTTTAAGACAGAGGTCTTACTTTTATTAATCTTTATTGCACTTTCATTTTCTTTTTTATTTTCTTTTTTATTTATCTACATATCTGCTAAAAAAGAAATCTCTTTTTTAAAATTAGTAACAGAGAGATTATCAAAAAGAGAAAAATCAAAATTAAATAAGTTTATACTTTCTCTTACTGCGCTTGCTGTTTCTGGAATTTTATTTGGTTATATTGATATGTTTATTTTAGGAAGATATGTTGAAGCGGAATTTATCGGTTTTTATCGTGCAGCGTTCAGTTTGATTACTTCTGCTATTCCTTTGATTGCGTTTTCGAGTGCGTTATTTCCTATTTTTTCAAGATTAAAAGGGGAACAACTTTCGCGTGGATTAAAAAAATCATTGAGATTAACAATTTTAATAACAATTCCTTTTTTTATTCTAACACTATTTTTATCTTCTTTTATAATAAAAATTATTTTTGGTGCTGCTTACTTGCAATCAATTAATATTTTAAGATTATTTTCTGTTTTAATTTTAATTCTTCCTCTAATCTCAATTTATTCTTCATTTTTAATTTCTCAAAACAAACCAAAAAAAGTCGCGCAATCTTTAATAATCGCAACAATCTTAAATATCATTCTAAATTACATTTTTATTTTCTCATTACTCCCTTATGGAAGTCTTGCAGCGGTTTATGGTGCAACAATTGCAACAATAATTAGCAAAGTTAGTTATTTAGGAATGCTTTTTATTAATAAAAAGTAATAATTATCATAAGAGCAAAATCTAAAAACTATAAAGATTAAATAAATTGATGGATAAAAAAGTATTTGTAAGTGGATGTTTTGATGTTCTTCATAGTGGGCATATAGAATTTCTTAAAAGAGCTTCTGAATTTGGGGAGCTTTATGTTTCTATAGGTTCTGATAAGACTATAAAAGAATTAAAGAGTATACCACCTCACTTTAATCAAGAAGAAAGGCTTTTTTTCGTGAATTCAATAAAGTATGTAAAAAGAGCGTTTATTGGTTCAGGGTCTGGCAGGTTGGATTTTTTAAAAGAAATAAAAGAAATAAAACCAGATATTTTCATTGTTAATGAAGATGGGTCGTGTAAGGAGAAACTTGAATTATGTGAAAAGTTAGGGATGGAATATATTGTTTTAAAAAGAGAACCAAAAAGAGGATTACCTTTGAGAAGTTCAACTTCAATTAAACAGAAAATTTTAATGCCTTATCGTATTGACCTTGCAGGAGGATGGATTGATCAGCCTTTTGTATCCAAAAATTATCCAGATCCTGTTTTAACAATCTCTATAAATCCTTCTTGTGATTTTAATTTAAAAAGTGGAATGGCTACCTCAACAAGAAACAAGGCTATAGCCCTCTGGAAAAATGGTTTACCCTCATCAGATGAAAAAACAGCAAGAATTTTATTTTGTTGTGACAATCCCCCAGGGAAGAAAGAGATTTCTGGCTCACAAGATTCTCTCGGCATAGTTTTGCCAGGGTTGAATTATATATATTATAATGGAGAATACTGGCCAAAAAAAATAGAAAAAACCAATAACAAAGAAATACTTGATTGGTTGGAATCAATTATATACTTAGTGCCTTTATACCCCCGAAAAGAAGGATATAATGTTTTAGAAGAAGTTAATATTAATAAAGAAAATGCAAAGAGACTTTCTGAAGCAACAGAAAATTGCTACAAGGCAATATTCCAAAAAGATATTAAAAATTTTGGAAAATTTCTTAGAGAAAGTTTTGATGCTCAAGTCAAGATGTTCCCAGATATGGTTAATGATAAAATAATAAAACTAATTAAAGAATACGAAAAAGAAACTTTTGGATTGAAAATTTCCGGAGCAGGTGGCGGCGGTTACCTAATTTTAATCTCTGAAAAACCAATAAAAGAAGGAATAAAAATTAAAATAAGGAGAAATTAATGTGAAACTAACAATTTCAAAGAAAAAACCAGAAGAATTCATTAAAGATAATAACAATCAAATCTTTAATTTTTTTAATCTTAATACTATCTGGAATCTAAAAAACAATTCATTCTACAAAGATTTAATTTCACAAAAACAAAACATTAATTTTCCAGACAGTAGAGTAATCTCTTTAATATTAAGAACAAAACAGCAAAGAGGGCCGACTTTTACAAAAGAATTTTTAATTCCACAAAATGCAAAAAACAAAATACATTTTTTTATTGGTTTAGAAAATAAAGATTTAAGAAAAATTTCAACCATAGTAAAGACCCCCTCCAAAAATTTGTCTTCTTATAATCCGCCTTATATAAAAGAATTAGAATTCTCAGAAAAAGAAAAAAAGAAAATAATAAAATTCTTAAAAAAATTCAAACCAAATTATGTCTGGGTTTGTGTTGGTTCTCCAAAACAGGAAATTCTCGCGAATAAATTGTATAAAAAATATAAAACAAATTATTTTAATGTTGGTGCAGCAACTGACTTTTTGTTAGGAAAGAAAAAAGAAGCACCCCTTCTTTTTAGAAAGGTTGGTTTAGAATGGTTCTATAGATTTGTAACTGATTTTAAATACTCAAAAAAGAAAGTTTGGAGGAGTTTTGTCGGATTAGGTTATTTAATTTTTGGAAAAGTTAAAACAGAAGTTAAAAAATAAGCAATTTTTTAAGGACAATATTCTTTAGATAATTATATAATCTCTATCTATAAAGAAAAATGGTTGTTAATGGCTATAAAACATTAAAAATAATTATAGAAAAAATCAAAAAAAAGAATTAATCTTCTGTTAATATCATTTTTTCATATAGAGATTTAATTTTCAATTCCTCACACTCTTTAAATCCAGCACCATCAACATCTTATTTAGGGATAACAATAATATATTTAGAATACTCTTTATCCCTTATTTTTCTTGATGTTTGCATTAAATTAATAAACTCTTTTTTTCTGATTGTTTTATGGTTAAGACAGTTGCACGAGTAAAAAAAGAAGGCAAGCATTATGAAATTTTTGTGGATTTAGAAGAGGCACTGAAAGTTGTACGAGGGGATAAAGACGCAAATATTGGCTCTGCAGTTTTAACTAATGCGGTTTTTCATAATCTAAAATCAGGCGAACATGTTTCTGAAGAAGATTTATTAAAAGTTTTTGAAACAACAAATTTTATGGAAGTAGCAGAAAAAATTATTAAAACAGGGGAAATTGTAAAAACCACAGATTCTATTAAATCAGAACAGAATAAAAAATACAAACAGATTATTGATTTCCTGTCAAGAAACGCTATCTCTCCAGAAGGGAAACCTTATACACCTGATAGAATAATGAAAACACTTGAAGAAGTGCATGTTAATATAAAAAATAAACCAATTGAGTCTCAAATTGATGAAATTATAGAACAGATTTCGAGGATTCTTCCGATTAAAATAGAAAGAAAAAAAGTCAGGATTGTTGTTCCGGCGATTCATACTGGCAAGGCATATGGGATTATAAAAGAATTTATGATTGGAGAGAATTGGAAATCAAACGGAGATTTAGAAGCTGTTGTTGAAATGCCGACTGCTCTGATTTTTGATTTTTACGACAGAATCAATTCTGCGACGCATGGCTCTGTTCTAAGTGAAGAAATTAAGAGTTAGAAAATTATTTCTTAGCAGATTTTTTAGATGGTTTTTTAATGTTATTTTTTTTGATTTCTTCACGCAGTTTTTCTATTTCGCCTAACAAAGTCGCGTGGTTTAGACTTAAATGTTTAATTTTATCATTCAAATCAGAAAAAACATCGTTCAACATTAAAATATCTTTCTTTACATAACCGAAACTTCCAGAGATATTTTTCTCCAATTGTTTTGTTGTTTTTTTCATATAAATATATATTTTCAACATTTATAAACTTTTGTAACTATAAAATTAATACAGAGAAAAAGTTTAAATACTATAAATTCCTAAAAATATATGGAAAAAATACAGTTAGAAAGAAGGACAATGGAATTTC
>Ga0315548_1002729_pt1 | contig 13579 bp, 18 predicted proteins | sample SalMarSW160110MG_2_FD_202540 | JGI IMG/M metagenome (GOLD analysis project Ga0315548, IMG submission 202540) | Salt marsh sediment microbial communities from the Plum Island Ecosystem LTER, Massachusetts, United States - Salt Marsh Sediment SW1601-110 ... | reverse complement strand
GATGAGCATCGGCCATTTACTCAATGCGGGCTGACAAAAGTTCGCCTACGCCTCGAGGTGCGTCCGCTCCGGCTATAGTCTGAAGAGTTCGTTCCAAGCAATTTTTAAATCCCATAAAATTTGATTAAAATTAACAAGAATAAAGTGGTATTATATCAGAAGTTTATACTAAAAACAATCCTATAGTTCTTTTAGCCGATCTTTGTTATCACGGCGCCTAGTTTTACTGCTTCAGCGATGACTGGTTCTTGCAAGACTTCTCTTGCTCTTTGGACATCAACGCCTAAAACATAAGAACGATTCTCTACTCTTTCAGGCATTATCCTTATTGGAGGATTTTCTCCCTGAAGACCAGCAACTTCTGCTGGAGTTAAATCTTGAACAATTTCTCTCATGGATTTTGGATTAGCCATATTATTCTTTTATAAACCAGGCAGATGAGGTTTGGCTCTGACTCGTTCAATGGCGGCTGTGACTGCTTCCGGATCGCTATAATCCAAGCCTTCATCTAAAACTTGATGAACTAATTCTACCATTGCTCCTTGGTTTGGCCAATTTACTCTTCGTTGATCCATTAAAACAGGAAATACTCTTGTGTCTGACAATTCTCTTCCTCTCCGGGGATGAAGTGGTGGGCCTTCAACTACAAGCCCTGTAATTTCTGGTTGGATAGTTTTGGGCATCGGAATTTAACCCCTCTGATTACTATTTTCTCTACCCCATTGTAAAATCTGGGCGCTACTACTATTTGAAGCCACAGGACCAATACGGGAAACACCTTTGTTTTCCGGCTCCAAAGTTCCGCCTAACTCTGCAAAAGCAGTAGGGATGTCAGGGCTTGGTTTTTCCTGAAGAGGTAAAACTAAATAAGACTTAGCCGGTCCTTTACCGGTTTCATTTTCTGAGTCATTTCTGAGAAAAGAAATTGGTGATTCTGGTTCTCCTGCCATATTTTGTATATATCATAAAAAAGTAATTTCTGCAAATTTTTATAAGGCTTAAATATGTTAAGATATAAAAGATGGGCTTAAAAAAACTTCAACAAATTATTTTTTATCTTCTGGTTTTTTTAATTCCCTCTAATTTAGCCAAACACTGGCCTCAAGATTGGAGCTATGTGCATGGAATTCTTATAGACTACCTCATTCCTACCATCTACTTGACCGACCTACTTATTTTAACTTTGTTGGGCCTGTGGCTACTGGAAAAATTAGTAAATAGGGAGTATTACGTATTGCATAGCGTAATGCATAGGAAGAAAAAATCCCTACGCCCTACACTCTACTGGCTACTTACTATTACCTGCTTGCTACTAAATATTTTGCTGGCTAAAAATCGGCCAGTAGCAGTTTATAAATGGATAAAGGTTTTGGAATTCGGGCTTTTGATATACTATATTTCGTCCAAAGGACGATCCCGCTCTGCGGGAAAAAATAAAACTTTTATTAAGGTTTTAAGTCTTTCAGTCATTTGGCAATCGGTTTTGGCTATTGGTCAATGGTTAAAGCAAGGCTCGATTTTTGGCTACTGGTTTCTGGGCGAACAACCCTTTAATACCAGCACTTTAGCCATTAAAAAAATCAGTTTATTGGGCCAAATTAAGGTCTTGCCTATGGGAACCTTTCCTCACTCCAATGTTTTGGCCGGTTTTTTAGTCATCAGCCTCCTCTTAATATTACTACAATTCAATGGCGATCGCAGGTCAATTGTAGTAATTTCTGCTTTAATTTTGGGAATGGCAACTCTGGGCTTAACCTTTAGTTTTCCGGCATGGATAGGTTTTATAGGGGGTATGGCGTATTACGTAGGAAGTAGGAAGTATTGCGTATTACGTAGCGTACTGCGTAGAAAAAATAAGTCCCTACGCCCTACTTACTACTGGCTACTTACTACTGGCTACTTACTACTGGCTATTATTCTTTTAGGGGTTATATGGGGTTTAGGAGGAATAGGAAAAATGGAGGCAAGTTCGTTCAGTCGGAGAATGGAACTGAATAAAATTGCCTGGAAAATGTGGCAATCCTCCCCTATTTTTGGGGTAGGATTAAATAATTTTGTTCCCAGAATGGAAGAGTTTGGTCAAGTGGTGGCTAATTATAGATTTTTACAGCCAGTGCATAATATTTTTTTGTTAGTCTTAAGTGAAATGGGAATTGTGGGTTTAATGGGATTTGGCTGGTTAATATTAAAATTAGTGAGTAGGGAGTATTGCGTACTGCGTAGGGCTGAAAAACCCCTACACCCTACTTACTACTGGCTACTTACTATTGTTATTCTCTTGCTTGGAAGTTTCGATCATTATTGGTTAACAATTCAACAAGGGATGTTGGTGCTAAGTACAGTGTTGGCTTTAAGCCTCTTGCCACCAAGGCAAAGGAAACAGGAAACCAAAATTGGCATTTAAAATATCATCCGAAGAAATCAAAGTTTCTTCTGCTGAAAGAGCCATTTGCGCAGAACCTTCAGACATTCCCACAAAAGCTTTTCCATTACCATCTATTTGTAGTTCTTCTGGGATGAATGGCGCTGGTTTGAGATTTTGTTCCATTTTACTTAAATAAATCAGGACAGGCGTGGGTATGAGCTACTTCTGCCAAAACATTGGCTACACCTATCTCTGCCTCTATAAATCCAGGGTGAATTTCAAACAATTCTGATTGGCCACATCTATTACAAAAGACGGCCAAAGTATTTTGACCTGCGCTACCAAAAACACAAAAATCTTTTTCATCTTGATGAATTATTTGTTCTGGTGTAGGTTCTGAAACGGGTAAAATCATAGAACTCTCCTTTTAACTCACTAATTCAGAAACTATTTCCGGATATGCCTGGCCCAACTCTCTTAAATGATCGGCAAGTTGGGGAACTCCGCTTTTTTCTAAAAAAACAAAGGGGTTATCGCCTTCTTGGATAAAAACTAAGGCGGCTTCTAAAGCTCTTTTGCCCGCCGGAGTAAGTGGAGGTTTCTCTAACTTTATTTCCATGTCCTATAATATATCACAGAGATCAATATTTTTCAGTCTAGTTCTATTTCTTTTATTTCTGATTGTCCATCTTTTAATATGTCCGCCTTTAAAAACCGGGGCAATTGCCAGTTGCGGGTTTCATTAACAGAGCCAGCATTAATCATCCTAATCTGGTTACCATTGCTACAACCATAATTATATTCCTGGGCTTTGTGTAAATGGCCGGAAAAAATAGCCAGGGGCGGGTGGGAGCAAAACTCCTGGAGTAAGTCATAAGCCTGATTTTTCATGGCCTGACTATACTCACCCATGGCTTTCTCGCTTTCCGGATGCCAAAAAGGAATATGAGCAAAAACCAAGTATTGATGGTCTAATTTCCCTTTTTGAAAATCTTCTGAGTCAAACAAGAAATGACTTAACCAATTAAGCTGGGTTTGGTCAAAACCTAGCCATTCATCAGCATTGTCCAAAAAAATAAAGGTAAAGTTTTTAATTTCCCGGGCATAATAGCGCTGACCAAAATAGTCTGACCAAATATCTATTTTTTCTTTGTGCTCATACCACAAATCATGGTTACCGGGAATAAGATAATATCTGATCTCTTCCTGATCTAAGGTCTTTTTTATTTTTTCAAATTCTTTGGGCGTACCGGTTTGAGTCAGATCACCCACGATAACCGTAAATTCACAACCTTGTTCTTGGTTTTTGAGCAAAGATTTTCTAAGATTTTCCAAGTCTGATTCCGGATCACCAACAACACAAAAAGACAAAACTGGTTTATCAAGTTCATTAAGTTCATCAAGTTGGCCTTTGGATTGAGGAGAAAGATAAGAAGATCGTAATCCCTGAAAAGGTTTAACTACTTCAATAAATCTAAAAATTGCCAGGCCAACAAAAATTATAAAAATAAATAAAAGTAAATAACGCTTTTTCATTCTTAATTTGATCCTGAAACAAGTTCAGGACGACGTTCCTTCATCCGGCGCCTCCGCCTCCCCCTCCACCTCCGCCTCCGCCTCCCCCTCCCCCGCCGCCGCCGGAAAAACCACCGGAAGAACCAATTCCGGAAGCACCATAAGAAGAAGAAAAAGTACTACTTAGGCTAGAAACTGCTTGAGAAATGCCACTGACTGCCTGAGAAAATGAAGCCATACTGGTACCTAAGTCTGCCCCTGTTCCAGAGCTAATACCGCCATAATAACCTAAGGCCATTTGTTGATCAGCCTGACTAAAGCTCACCGGTAAACTGGCCAAGGCTTTTTCCGAAATACCCAAAACCGTGCCGTAAACTAAATATTTTTCCCATAAAATAAGGGAGTCAACCGGATAATGCTTGGTGACTGAATAATCCTTTAACCAATTTTTAAAAGCCAGCCAGCCAGCCGCTTCTTTTCTGCCTTTAGCTGACCTTTTTTCGCCAAAAGAGGCAAAAATAACTAAAACTATTAACACGAAAGTCGCGAAAAAGAAAAAGAAAATGGCACTAAAAAAACCAATTATCGCCTGAGGAAAAGCAACCATTAAAGGAAAGTTAATAATAAAACTAACCACGATTAAACCAAATCCTAACCAGATGTTTTTGCGTTTTAAAGTGGCCACATTTTCATGACTGTGTTTTTCTAAATAACCTTGGTCCAGGATTTGCTGGAAAACCTTTTTTTGAAAGTCTTGGAAAAAATTGTAGGCACTGGTTTTGTGAGAACGAGCATATTTTTTAATCTCATCAAAACTAATTTCACTTTTTCCCTGGGCTACTTTATTAAATAAAAAGCTGAAAATTCTCCCCTCGAAGTCTAATAATCTGACGCCTTGTTTTTCTTTAACTAAACTATAATCGTAAGAGGTGGTCTGGCCTAAAAGACCAGTATTGACTTTTTTAGTGGATTTAATCTTGATTAATCTTTTTAAAACCAAAGAAAGAATGGTGGCTAAAAAAACCTTAGGAGATAAATTTTTGGACATTTTTAAAAGAGAATCTACCATGGCCGGCGGAAGATCAGAGGGTGGCTCATGCAATTTGTCTGCTAAATTAACTTGGGGCAAAGGTTCATCCCTGCCATACTGCCACCAATCGCGAAAATAGGCGAAAACACCTTTACTAAATAAACCAAAACTAAACAGGGGTATTAAACCAAAAACAATGGTAAGGATGCGGGCCGTAGTTTTTTGTCTCTCGGCTTGTTGAGCAAATGTTTTTTCTTCAGCCAAAATATCATCTAGCGAGTAGTTAGTATTGCGTAGGGAGTAGTTAGTAATTAAATTCTTATCAAATAAAAATCTGATTTCTAAAAACTGGTTTTTGGGTAAGTTGCTGGCGCTGAATTGACAACTCGATTCATTAGGAATTTCTACTTTACCATTTAAAGGTCCGTGGCCAAAACAATAAATTTGATTCTCTTTTACCGAACCGGGCAGATTAATCACTCCGGTCACTTGGCCGACGCCTTTATCCCATTCATCGCCAATTAACTGCCAGTAAAACTCGGCAATATCCTGATGCAAGTCAATCCCGTCTTTAACCAAATAGGTAATGGTGAAAGTTTTTTGTTGGTTATAGGCAGAATAAAACCATTTGGCATAAAGTTGATTATTATCAACAGAAACCTGATAAGTGCCAGGTTCTTCCGTGTCATTTTGGAGGTATAATCCGTGCTCATCTTCTATCTGAAAATTAACAATTTCATCATCTCTTAAGGGGATGGTTCGGTCAGCCCAAGTAAAAGAACCGTCAAAATCATAAGTTCTTTGCTCTTCAACCTCAAAAGAACCATCACTATAAATTTGAACGGAAAAGTTGACTTGGGTAAAAGAGTAATCTTTCGCGAACGCGAAAGAAGTAAACAGTCCCGGCGAGGCAAATGCCTGCACGGGATGCACGGCGTAACGCCGGCATAAACAGTAAACAGTAAACAGGAGAAAACAATGAAACAATGAAACAATGAAACAATTTTTCTTCATTAATTAATGGTAGCATATTTGGAAAGAAGATAAAAATTTTAAGAAGTTTTGGTGGCTGCTTCCAAAATATCAAAAGCATTTAAAGCATCAGTTAACCCTCTATAATCAGACCCCAAACCTGTGATTCCGCTTGTCTCTACATGAATGATAACTTCTGTCGCCTGTGTAAATTTTTCTAGGGTTAATTGGCCTCCACAGGCCACAATTACTCTTTGGGCAAAATCTAAGGCCGGTTTAGGGCTTTCACAATCCCAGTATACTTTTTGTTCTTCCTGTGTTTCTTCCATATTATATTCTGCCATCAGTTTTTTGGTCATAAATAAACCTTATTCCATTTTAATCCCAGCCACCATCCTTGCTTGAGTGTCTAAATCAGGCTCTTCCCCTGCTTGAGCCAATTTATCTCTTGCCCAATCAAATAAGGGCCCAGTCATCGCCTGCACTACATCTTCTGGTTTAATTGCCATTTTTATAACCTCAATCTTACTATATAGTTTTATATATTAAGATATATTTTATCACATTTTCTTTGGGTTTTTCACTCAATAGGGCTACTTCTTGCCAATGCCAGTTTTTATCTTCTCTCTATTTTTGTTACCATATCTACAGAGTCATAGAAAGAGCTTAGTTGGTCAATTGTTTCTTCCCTTGTAACACAAGCAAAGTGATTAGGCCCTCCATCCCGAGCACCAGTAAAGAGCATCACGCAAGGGATTTGATCAGTTAAAACAAGTTTATCAATTGTTTCTGTTCTGGGATCTAGAATTTGAGCAGATCCATCTGAATTTGAAACTAAAAGAGTATCTTTAAGACGAGGAGAGATAACAACTCTACCCACCCTATAATGTGTTTCATCTAATAGCTTATCCCAGAGGGGTAAGATTCTTTCCGTGGACAAACCTATGCCTCCTTCAGCTTTAGTTTTTTCTGATTGAAAAGCTTCAAAACCATCTGGAGGCATTCTAAATCCAGCATCATATTCTGCTCTAATTAAATCTTGAAGGGCATAAAAGGCACAATTCCCTGTAAAACGATCCTTCCAATCTAGCTCAAACATATCCTATAGTTTATCATGTTTTTATTATTTTTCAACCATTTATTCTTTAATTATCATAGAATATTATCTCCGCCATGAAGAACAGGATCAATTTCTTCAGGCCAGAAATCATGAAGAGCCAGGCGAGCGTGACCAGCTATTTCACGAGCAAGCCGGCCATCTGCCTGAGCAAGATTAATGCTGGCATCTAATCCCTCACAAAACTCAACCTTATTAGGTTCATCCCTGTATCTTTGCGCTTTTTGCCATTGACCTTCTATCCATTGTCCCCAATTTCTATCCGGCAGTTGATTGATCGTTCCTATCTCCATCTTAAGTCAATATTATATCACATCTTCTCTGGCTATGCCGCGTTAATGTAATATAATTACATTTTACGCGGAGTTTTAATAGCTAAAAGATAAAGGCCAGAATACAGAACTTTACTGACTTTTTCTGTCAGTAAAATTCTGAACATTGTTACATTGCTACATTGCTTCATTGTTGGATTGAGAATGCGGTGGCGATTATAAAAAACATTATATTTTTGAGCCAGGTCATATAAAAAATTACACAAAAGGTTAGGGCTATAATCCTGGCTCGTCTGCTTAACTATTTCCGGAAATTTATAAAAAGTGCGTAAAACTGCTAATTCTTCAGGGTTTAGGGAGTAGTCAGTATTGCGTAGGGTGTAGGGTTTTTTTGCTTTGCACAAGACACTTTGCGCTCTGGCATAAGTATATTGTAAATAGGGCCCGGAATTACCCTGAAGAGAAATTGATTCGTCAAAATCAAAAGCCACTTCCGTCTGAGGATTAACCTTAAGAAACGAATATTTGACCGCGGCCACGCTAATCATTTCCGCTCTTTTTTCATCTAAATCAGGATAATCCTTTTTAATCCTTTTTTTAGCTTCATCTAAAAGCCAAGAGCCGGTAACCACATTGCCTGACCGAGAACTCATTTTGCCTTTTTTTAACCTTACCCAGCCATAAACTAAATGATATTCTTTATCTTTAGTCTGGGGAAAAAGCAAAGCCAGAGCCTTAAAAACGACTTTAAAATAACCGGCCTGTTCCGGACCCACCACATGGATAATTAAATCAGGATGATGTTCGCTAAACTGCAATCTTCCTAATTCCATATCTTTAGCTTCATAGGTGGGATTACCTTCGGCGGTAATAAAAACCCGGTCATGCAAACCATACTTAGAACCAGGGAAAATAATCGCGCCTTTGCTCTTTTTAAAGATTTTCTTTTTCAGTCCTTCTAAGACAATCTTTTTCCCTGCTTGATAAACCTCACCTTCAAAATAATAACGGTCATAATGGGAGTAAACCCGCTTGTAAATGGTTTCAAAATAGTCCAAACTCCACTGTCTGGTTTTTTTCCATAATTGATTAATCTCGGGATCTGATTGAGCATAAATCTTTTTATTGATCGTCAAAATTTCCTTTTTAGCCTGAGGGTCTTTCTCATAAGCTTTATTCCCAGCCGCATAGGCTTTCCCCAAAAATTCTACTTTTTTAGTTATTGTTTTTAAGTTTGTTATTTGGTGCTTGTAATTTGGTGCTTGCCAAATGCCATACAGGCATTTGGCAATATGCAACCCCACATCTCCCTGATAATTAGCCCGGATGATCTCAGCCCCCTGGTATTCTAAAAGCCTGACTATGGATTCACCCAAACAAATATTGCGCAAATGACCAATATGGAATTGTTTATGTGTATTGGGGTGACAAAACTCAACCATAATCTTCTTGCCTTTTAAGTCCTGACCTTGAGCATAATCCTTATCTACCCGACCTAGCTCTTTTAAAAGATAATCAGTTTTTAAAAAGAAGTTGATGAAGCCTGGAGAAGCAATTGTTATATTGTTAAATTGTTCTATTGTTCTATTGTTTTTAAGTTCTTTAACTATTAACTTGGCTAAATCTAAAGGTTTCTTTCTGGCTTTTTTAGCTAAAACCATAGCCAGATTAGTAGAATAGTCACCAAACTTATCATTTTCCGGGTGGTCTAATTGAACTTGCTCTAGTTTTAACTGAGGAGAAAACTTTTTAGCAGCTTGGAAAATGGCTTCTTGTAATTGAGTTTTTAGGTTTGACATTTGGGCTTTAAAATGATATAAATAACTTATCACGATGAGAGGACTACCAAAGGGTTTCGTCCCGAGGGAATGCCTCTCTTTTTTATTTCTTTATTTTTAGTTTTAGTTTGTTTTTAAATAAGTTTATATTAACGATAAAAGGACTAAATTTTCTTAAAAGCGAGGAGTAATGCCGATTGGAAACAATGATTTTGGCAAGTTTGCCTTGTTCCTTTAAATATTCACAAAGGCAATGAAAGTCTCCATCACTGGAAACAATGATAGCTTGATCATAATTTTTATATTCAATCATGGCGTGCAAGACCAATTCTGCATCGACATTACCTTTAATTTTTACTTCCTTCTTTTTTTTAACCTCTAAAACTGGTTTAAACACAAGAATATAACCGGCTTTTTGCAATCTGGTATAAAGTAATTGGTTGCTGGGCATATAACCAATAAAAAGAAAGGCTTTTCTCACTTGATATTTTTGCCTTAAAAAAATGCGAAACTTAGTAAAATCAAGATTCCAACTCTGAGACTTGACGCCTAAATTTAGGTTTTGACTGTCAATAAAAGCATAAAAAATTGGATTTTTCCCCGACTTTTTAGTCGAGGATCCCGCTCTGCGGGACTTTTTCTTTGCCATATAAATCTATAGTGAACCACATTAGAAATGGGTACGCTATTCTACATTCTAGCATAAAACGGATGGTTTTACTTTTGCATCTCCTCGTTAATTACATCCAGTGCCTGACATCTTAATGCCTGCGTAGGTAAAGCCATAATTGCATCTGTTAATTCTTGGCAAGTAGCCCCATTAGAGAACAAACCCCTTATTGTTTGAATTGGGTCTGATTGGGCTGGGACCATTTCTGACAAAGATGCTTCTGATGTCATTTTTTATTCTTCTCCCCTACCTGATGAGCCAATTTTTGTTGTAAAGAAAAAATCTCCACAAAACCGGGGCTGGCATTTTGGTTAAAAGCATGGTTTTTCATAAAAGTAGCCAGGTTATGATCATAAAGAGCATAAGGCGATTTCATTGCCACGACCTCAGCTGAGCCTTTAAAGAGCTTGATGGTCACTTCACCATTAACTTTTTCATTAATCTGGTCATTAAAAGCATTTAAGGCTTTTAAGGCCGGATCATACCACTGGCAACCGTAGACTAAATAAGCCCACTTAATATCCAGCATATTTTTAATCTCATTTTCAGTCCGGGTGCAAACATATTTTTCCAAATTCCTGTGGGCAGTAATAATAATGTGGGCTCCAGGCATTTCATAAACACCCCTGACTTTTAAACCCACAACTCTATCTTCCACATGATGGACCAGCCCTACCCCATGTTTACCACCGATCTTATTAAGCTTAATAATCAAATCCGCCAGCTTCATCTTTTTGCCATTTAAAGCCACCGGAATACCCTTGGCAAATTTCAACTTGATTAACTGGGCCTGGTTAGGCGCCTTGGCTGCCAAAGTATAGGTGGTTAAGAATTTTTCAATTGGCGGAATTAAACTGGGATCTTCAATTTCTCCTGATTCCCAGGTCATACCCCACATGTTGTCATCAATGGAATAAGGAAAATCAATGGTGTTGGGCACGGGAATCTTGTTCTTCTGAGCATATTTAATTTCCTCATCCCTGCCCATGGACCATTCTCTCACCGGCGCAATGATTTTAATATCTGGATTTAGAGTTAAGGCTGAAGCCTCAATTCTGACCTGATCATTGCCTTTACCGGTGCAACCATGGGCAATGGCGTCAGCTTTTTCTTTTTGAGCAATTTTAATCGCCCATTGAGCCATTAAATACCGGGAAATAGTAGAAATATAGTAATTGCCTTGGTAGGCGCCATTGGCTTTGATCAATTTACTAATATAGTGATTGGCAAACTCGTCTTTAACATCCTGAACATAGGCTTTGATGGCTCCGATTTTCAGGGCTTTTTTCTGAATCTTTTTTAGATCATCACCTTGCTGACCTAAATCCATGGTCAAAGCCACTACTTGAGCTTGATAAGTGTCTTGAATCCACTTAAGCATCACTGAAGTATCCAGGCCGCCAGAATAAAGCAGGACTACTTTTTTCACCTGGCCCGTTTTCGCCTCATAAGAAGAAGACTTAATATAGTTTTGGTTATTAAGATTCATTTTTTCATTTGCGCTTGAGCCACGGCCAAAGGATCAGTCCATTGGGCCCATTGCTTAGCGCTAACTTTAATTTTTAATCCGCCAGCTGGCGGATATTTTTTAATCACTTGGTTTAAGATTTTAAGTTCAAATTTGCCCTGAGATTGTTTGACTGTTTCCTCCACAATCATTTTGGCCAGTCTCATGGGCAAATTAAATTCCATGGCCAGGCCTTCCATTACTGCCTGGGCCAAAATAAAACCCTGGGAACATTTTTGCGCCATCGTTTTCTGATTAACTTTCATGGTTTTAATCACTCCAGCCATGATTTTAGGGGCCAAAAGAGATTCATTAATCGCATCCATGACCAGATATTTCGACCATTGTAAATCCCGGTTATAGCCAACAAATCCAGCCTTGGTCAGACTTAATAAACTCATTAGATAACCCTGGCAAATCGAGGCTTTGGCCTTCATTACTTCCAAAGAATCAGGATTTTTTTTCTGAGGCATGATTGAACTCCCAGTGCTGTACTCGTCGCTAATGGTGATAAAACCAAATTCTTGGGTAGAAAAAACAATTAGGGTTTGGGCTAAACTGGATAAGTGATTCATTAAAAGGCAAAGATTAAAAACCATTAAGGTTTCGGCCTCGCCTTTGGAGCTAATGGCCTGAATTTCATTTTGAAAAACTTGTTTTAAACCCAAGTGTTGGTTGATCTTTTTTTTATTAATAGGAAAAATGCTCCCATAAGCAGCTCCAGCCCCTAAAGAACTAATTTCTTCTAATTGATTCCAGGCCTTAAATTTTTTCAAATCTTTTTTAAAAGCTTGTTTATAAGCATCAAGCATATTAGCTAAAGTAGTAACTGTGGCTGGTTGATAATGAGTATAACCAGGAATCAGGGTTTTTTGATATTTTTTAGCTGTTTGGCCTAAAACTTTAATTAGCTTTTTAATCTCTGTTTTAAATATATCATTCATTGACTTTATATATAACAATATATCAACCATAGCTTGATCACTTCTAGATCTACCCGAATGAATTTTGCCAGCTAAATCAATCCCCAGCTTTTTAATTAAAAACGCTTCTATATTGGTATGAACATCTTCTTTTTGAGGATCTAATTTAAATTTGCCTTGCTGATACAATGCTTCTAATTCTTTTAAAGCTTTTAATAATTTATTCAGCGCGGTTTTGTTAATGATTTTTTGCTCATACAAAGCCTGAGCATAAGCGATACTGGCCTTGATCTCAAAAGGAATCAAAACCTCATCAGCCGGAGCTACGGAAACCACATCCCGACCCGCAGCAAATAAAACTGCCTCTTCTTTGGGTTGCTTTTTAAAAGCCGTCCCCCATAATTTATCTATTTTTTTGTTTTTCATCATAAAAAAGCCCCTTTGATCTTGAATTTAGATCCTGAAACAAGTTCAGGATGACTGGTTATTCAAAACCAAAGGGGCTCTTCTGCTTCTGCGGCTTGCCGCTCCGTAGCTTTAGCGAAGGACGGTACCACCCTTTTTTATCCGGTTCTCACGAACCAAGATCTTATTAACTGACTTTGTGTCTATATGGATCCCGAAATAAATTCGGAATGACGTGTTAAGACCAACATCAATTTCAAGCGATAACGGGCTTGAACCGGTCCGAATTTTTCCTCGGACTCCTTAGGAATCGCGACTTCCCTTAACGGATTTCTTGAATTGTCAACAAAAAATAATCATATCACATTAAAAGAAGGCTTGTCAAGAAACTTGCAAAACAAGGAGGAATCGACTATATTAAGTAAATTTGTATCATTATGTTAGAAAAACAGTCTCCTTTTTCTGGGCTAGAGCTCCTCGGAGCCAGCCACCATCTGCCTGAGTATACCCTGGCCCATGACAGTCGGCCGAGTTTAAAAAAACTCTATCAGGCTTATGACCAGCTATCCTTGCATGACTGGCAAAAAAGTAAACCTATTTATTGGCAAACCATCACTTTAGACCAGCAGACTTTTAAAGTCCCCATTCATAGCTATGCTGTCCCTTCTCTGGATGATCGTAAGCCTTTTGATCTTATCCTGATCAGCGGGATTCATGGCACTGAACCAGCTGGGCCAGTGGCCTTAGCCGGCAATATTCCCCTCTTGGTTAACATAGGAAAGCGGATGCGTGTTTTAATGGTGCCTCTAACTAATGCTTATGGTTATGTACTCAATAAACGCTATGGCTCTAAGGGAGAAAGTGTTGGTGATTCGACTCATTGGTTTAATCATAAAGTAAAACCTGTCTGCTCAGAAGCAAAAGATTTAACTAATTTCTTTTATCAGCTCTATTGGCAGGGATTGATTGGACCAGGAACTATGGCCATTGATTATCATGAAGATTTGTCTGGAGACGGTGCCGGC
>Ga0315548_1002727_pt1 | contig 13584 bp, 7 predicted proteins | sample SalMarSW160110MG_2_FD_202540 | JGI IMG/M metagenome (GOLD analysis project Ga0315548, IMG submission 202540) | Salt marsh sediment microbial communities from the Plum Island Ecosystem LTER, Massachusetts, United States - Salt Marsh Sediment SW1601-110 ... | reverse complement strand
GCGGGCAAAAAATCCCGGGTGAACACTCTGGCACCGAAGGCTGATTGGAATCCATCCCGGAATGCGGTTATCATGAACTTAACACGTTTCTTTTTTGCCATATCTTTAACCTTTGCTCACAATCTCCCAAAAAAGATCATGACTAAATTGGTCTCACTTCTTAACATAGACGTTTCGCGCTTGATTGATCAAGTCTTTTTCATTTGATATTTGACCATATGCATCGATCCAACTATGCTGGTACCGGGCATATGGAAGCGGTTTATTCTCAGTTCAAAGAACTTCTCGATTTATATTCCCCCAAGGATGCCTTCGAAATCGAAAAGATACTGGACGTATACTATCTGCATCTCCAATTCGAGAAAAACGACGACCTGTACATAACCCAATACGGTTTACCCTTCATCGACAACCTGAAACCTTACAACTTTCTGACAGACAGGAACTGGTATGAAGAACAATCCATTCGGTTGTCGGGTACCGGTTGTACCTACAAAGTCAGGACAAAAGAAATCGACGGAATATGCAAAGACCTCGTAGTCAAATGGAATCGCATGGGCCAGGATATTCCCGGAGAGGCGGAGACGGATGAGTTTGCAGGAGCCGAGTTCAACAGTCCTTTTGAAGAGTTTTCCCTTGTCATGGAGCTCAGAGACACGAGATTCGAATCCCCCGGAACAATTATCACCCAGAGGCCGCTGGCGATATACGTCCCTTCAGAAAGAGTAGAATTATGGCAGACAGGAAGAAAAGAATACAAGCTGCAAAGATTGATCGACGCGCATAAGGATGTCGAGCTCGATATGTTCCGTTCATATGTAATGGTATTCGAATGGATAAAAGGTATCGATGCCTCCCATGCGCATACCGAGAATCTCTTGCTGGAAAGACAGATGGTGGATCTCACTCTCCGAGTCGAGGAGGAAATGAAAACCAAGGGCTTTGTTGTACGGGATAGAAAGCCCCACCATATCATTGTCAAACCAAAGAAGACGGGTCAGCTGGCCAGAGACAGGGCCGGAGAGATGCTGTACGCCGTAATCGATTACGAGCTGCTCGCGCGAACGCCTCAGAGAGAGGCCAACATCAAGCAGAGCAAACGCTTCAGGTACCATCAGAAACAAAAAGAAAGGTTTTCCGTCACCTTCAGCGCTAATCTTGCGCCTCAACTCAAGCAGGTAGGAATATTGGGGGTTGACTATATTTTTGGTCGAGTGGAGAGCACCAACGGATTGTTATGGGTTGTGGGTAAAGATCCTGACTTGTTCGACTATTTCTTGCCCGAGCGATGGGAGAGCACGGCGCGCACCAGGTTATCCAAGTTTCACGAGATGTACCACACGATAACCAAAGACTATATAAATATGGTGTGGAAGGTTTCGCAAGTGGGCGTGCAGCCCGATGTGGATCCGTTCGTAGAAGAGGAACGGAAAATATTGGAACACGGATTCAACAGTCCGTTCGAAGAGGTAAGCATCGCCGTGCAGCTCAGCCGAAGAGGGGTAAGAACGGTCTACCCGAGAGCAATCTACATGTTTGATGGAACCATATCCATTTCTGATTCGATCTTTGACAACAGCAGATATCTGAACCACCGGAAGTATCTAACCCCCGAAGGAAATCCCATACTCAGAAAGGATCACAGCTATATCATCATCTGGGGTTACTGGAACGGTCCGGATGAAAGGCTCGCCGCCAAAGACGGGGATTATCTGACGGGGATCAATGCCCTGAATGCCTATAGAGAGGGATTGATTTCGGAACAGGAGTATATCGCTCTATTGAAGACAAAAAAGCAGAAATTAGCCGCGGTTGGAATCGAAGATCTCAATCTGAGGGGCACACATCTGCTTCTTTCCCTTGACAGCTCCGGTGATCTGCTGCGGGATAAGGACGGCACCCCTGAGATGAGAGTCTGCAACTTTGAGCTGCTGAGCAAAATATACTGACTATTTTCATTTGGCTTACAGCGGAAGCTCGACAAGCCGCCCTGTCTGCGCCGACAGTTCGATCGCCGCCGTAACTTCCAGGGAACGATACCCCTCTTCCCCGGGAATTGGGTTGGGTATTTCGCCGGATACGGCCAGCACGAAATCATTGATTTCCTCGAGTACCCAGATATCTCCCTCTCGCGGCACACCCCCCACCAGATCGTAATTTATTTCCTCACCGTCAGCCTTGGTAAAAACCAGCGGATTCTCCGCTCTCGAATCGATTCGCAAAGTACCGCCCTCACCGGCCAGCACCGTATCATCGATGCTTTTTCCTGCCAGTGTCCAACTTGCCGAAATTGTACCGATAGCGCCGCTTTCGAATTCCAGCACGGCAACGAAATTGTCCGTTATTTCCTTGAATATGAAATTTTTCGACATGGAAAATACTTTCCGAATCCTGTCGCCGGTTAGGAAGCGGAGCAGATCCACTTTGTGGATACCCAAATCGGCGATGACCCCTGCGGCTCCTGCCGTTTTCTTCCTGGTAAACCACTCACCCCTCGGACTCCAGACGAGTGGACCTTCATGAGCGAGGGTAGTCCTGACATGATATAGATTTCCCACCAATCCGCTACGGACAAGATCCCGGGCTTTGCGATGAGTCGGGAAGTAACGCGCCGATTGGCCCACCATAAGCAGGGTATCGTTCTTACCGGCAGCCTCGATCATTCTGGCGGCTTCTTTTAGATCTAGAGCCATAGGTTTTTCCACCAGCACCGAGATACCCCTTGAAAGTGCTTTCACGGTCATATCACAGTGCAGACTGTTGGGTGTACAGATGCTTATGGCTTGAACCCCGCTTTCGGCGAGAAACCTGTCGTAGTCGGTGTATATCTGCGCTTCAGGCAGATTCTGCTGCAAGTCGACGACCGTTTCCGCTCTATGATTGTAAAGGGCTACGATCGAGGCACGGTCGCAGCGCAGGTAACTGGGGATATGCAACCGGCGGGCAATTTGCCCGCAGCCGGCTACGCCCACCCGGATTTGCTTCTGCTTCCCTGAATTCATTGAAATCATTTCCAGTCAAAAATTATGCCTATTGTATCGAAGCGATCGCGGCGGATAGCTTCCTGTACTTCGGATGGTCTCTACCCCCGGTCGGCCAGGTACTTGAAGTAGCTGTACTTCTCCTTGGCCTCGACCCGAGCCTGCTTGAGGAACCTCTCAGCCCGGTCCGGATGGGCGTCCCGCAGCGAGCGGAAGCGGATCTCCCGGTACATGTACTCCTTGATGTCCAGCGAGGGTTCCTTGCAGTCCAGGCTCAAGGGGTTTTTGCCATCCTCCTTCAGCGCAGGATTGTAGCGGAACAGCAGCCAGGCTCCGGAGTCCACGGCCAGCTTCTGCTGCCGGATGCCGTAGCGCAGGTTGTACCCGTGGGCGATGCAGGGACAGTAGGCGATGAGCAGCGACGGTCCCCGGTAGCTCTCCGCCTCCTGGAAAGCCCGGATGGTGTGGATCCGGTTCGCCCCGATGGCCACGTTGGCCACGTAGACGTTACCGTAAGTCATGGCCATGAGCCCGAGATCCTTCTTGCTCAACGGCTTGCCCGCGGCGGCGAACTTGGCGATCGCCCCCAGAGGTGTGGCCTTGGACATCTGCCCGCCGGTGTTGGAATACACCCCGGTGTCCAAAACCAGGATGTTGATGTCCCGTCCCGAGGCGATCACATGGTCCAGGCCGCCGTAGCCGATGTCGTAGGCCCAGCCGTCTCCGCCGAAGGCCCAGACGGATTTCTTGACCAGGTAGTCGGCCACCGAGAGCAGATGCTTGGCCTCCTCGCTCTTGGACTTGGCCAAAGCCTCCTTGACCTTGTCCACCCGGGCTCGCTGGGCTTCGATCCCCTCCTGGGTGCTCTGGTCGGCATTTCGGATCTCCTGGGACAGCTTCTTGTCCACCAGCCCGGATTTCTCGACCGCCAGGAGCAACTCGTGGGCGAACTCGTTCATCTTGTCCGTGTTCAGGCGCATGCCGAAGGCGAACTCCGCGGCATCCTCGAACAGAGAGTTGTTCCAGGTCGGCCCCCGTCCATCGGCCCGCACCGTGTACGGTGTGTTGGGCAGGTTGCCGCCGTAGATCGAGGAACAGCCCGTGGCGTTGCCGATGATCATCCTGTCGCCGAACAGCTGGCTGGTCAGCTTGACATAGGGCGTCTCACCGCAGCCGGCGCAGGCTCCGGAAAACTCGAACAGGGGTTTGACCAGCTGGGATCCCTTGATCGTGTTCCGTTTGATCAGCTTTTCGTCCACCTCGGGAAGATCGAGAAAGAACTCCCAGTTCTCCCCCTCCTGCTCGCGAAGCGGCATCTGGGGAGACATATTGACCGCTTTGCGGCCCGTTTTCTCCCCGTCCTTCTTCTCCTGGGCCGGGCAGATCTCCACGCACAACCCGCAGCCGGTGCAGTCCTCCGGAGAAACCTGGACTGTGAACTTCATTCCCTCGAACTCTTTTCCCCGGGCATCGGCGGACTTGAAGGTTGCCGGCGCCTTTTTCAGGTACTTCGGATCGTAGGCCTTGAGGCGTATGACCGCATGCGGGCAGATCAGGGAGCACTCACCGCACTGGATGCAGACATCCGGCTCCCAGACCGGGATCTCCTCCGCTACGTTGCGCTTCTCATACTGCGTGGTTCCCGTGGGATAGGTCCCGTCGTCGGGCAGCTTGGAAACGGGAAGCTTAGCTCCCCGCCCGGCGATGATTTCGCCGACCACTTCCCTGACGAACGACGGGGCGTCTTCGGGAGCCGGCGGAACCATGTGGATGTCCCCCTTTGTCTGCTTGGGATAATCCACCTCGTGGATCGCCTTGCGCGCGGCCTCCACGGCCCGCATGTTCATCTCCACGATATCCTGACCCTTGTTTCCGTAGGTGTCCTCAACAGCATCTCCGATCAGCTTCACCGCCCTCTCTTCCGGGAGGACCCCGGAAATGAGGAAGAAGGCGGTCTGCATGATCGTGTTTATCCTGCCGCCAAGTCCCACCTCCTCGGCGATCTTCAGGGCGTCGATCACGTAGAAAATCAGATCCTTGTCGATGATCTGCTTCTGGACCTCCACCGGCAGATTCTCCCAGACCTCATCCTTGCTGAAGGGGGAGGCGAGCAGGAAGGTTCCCCCCTTTTCCGCGGCGGATAGCATGTCGAATTTCTCGAGAAAGCTGAACTTATGGCAGGCAACGAAGTTGGCCTTCTGGATCAGATAGGAGCTCTTGATCGGCTGCCTGCCGAAACGCAGGTGGCTGACCGTGCGGGCACCGGATTTCTTCGAGTCATAGACGAAGTACCCCTGGGCGTAGTTGTCCGTGGCCTTGCCGATGATCTTGATGGAGTTCTTGTTGGCCCCCACGGTTCCGTCGGCACCCAGCCCGAAGAACAGGGCCCGGTGGACTCCCTCGGCTTCCGTGGAGAAATCCTCCTCCCAGTCCAGGCTGGTCTTGGTCACGTCATCCCGGATCCCGATGGTGAAGTGGTTCTTCGGTGTCTCCTGGTTCAGGTTGTCCAGCACCGCCTTGGCCATGCCGGGATTGAATTCGTTGCTCCCCAAACCGTAGCGGCCTCCGACCGTGGCCGGATAATTCTTGAGTTTCAAGCCGTTGCCGATCATGGCCTCCCCGATGGCCGTGCGTATGTCCTCGTACAGGGGTTCCCCTATTGAACCGGGTTCCTTGGTACGATCCAGCACGGCGATAGCCTTCACCGTTTCAGGAAGGGCTTTCACGAAGTGTTCGACGCTGAAGGGCCGGAACAGTCTGACCTTGATCATGCCGACCTTTTCACCCTTGGCCGCCAGGTAGCTGACCGTTTCATCCATGGCCTCGGCGCCGGAACCCATCATGATCACGACCCGCTCGGCGTCCGGGGCACCCACGTAGTCGAACAGGTGGTAGTGCCTGCCCACCACCTTGGCGAACTTGTCCATGGCCTTTTCCACGATCTTCGGGGTCGCCAGGTAGTACTTATTCACCCCTTCCCGGGCCGCAAAGAACACATCCGGATTCTGGGAAGTCCCTTTCAGCACCGGGCGATCCGGGCTCATCCCCCGGGCTTTGTGGGCCCGCACCAGCTCCGGATCGATCATGGCCTGCATATCCTCGTAGGTCAGTTCTTCGACCTTGGCTACCTCGCTGGACACGCGGAATCCGTCGAAGAAGTGCAGAAAGGGCACCCGGGCTTCCAGGGTCGCCGCCTGGGCAATGAGGGCGAAGTCCATGACCTCCTGGACCGAACCGGAGGCGAGCATGCCCCAACCGGTGGACCGGGCCGTCATCACGTCGCTGTGGTCGCCGAAGATGGACAGAGCCTGGGCGGCCACCGCGCGCGCGGCGATGTGGAACACGGTGGGCAGCAGCTCCCCGGCGATCTTGAACATATTCGGGATCATGAGCAACAGGCCTTGGGAGGCTGTGAAGGTGGTTGTCAGAGCGCCGGTTACCAGGGACCCATGCACCGCTCCGGCGGCTCCGGCTTCGGACTGCATTTCCACGACGACCGGGATCGTACCGAAGATATTTTTCCGCCCGTTTGCGGAATACTCGTCGGCAATCTCTCCCATTGCCGAAGAGGGCGTAATCGGATAGATGGCGATTACTTCGTTGGTGGCATGAGCCACGTAAGAGGCGGCCGAATTGCCGTCGATCGTTACCATTTTTCGTGCCATGAAGTCATCCTTTGTGAAAGTTAGTGGGAATACGACTCAGTATAGAGAGAAAGCCCGGACTTGGCAAGGCTTCGGCTTTATTCGCTTTCCCGAAGCCCTACTTTTCGCCTCCCCCTTCGCGCACCAGGTAGATCCCCGGAATGCTCAGGACCGTCACAACTCCCTTGAGAAGTATATTGGCCACAAAGATCGACCAAACGGTCGGGGCCGGCAGGCGCCCGCCGAAGGCCGCCCAGCAGAAGATCAGGCTGTCCAGGGGAACACTGACCGTGTTGCTCACCAGGACCCGCGCCCATTGGTGTTTTCGGGTGACGCGGGTAACCCAGAGGTGATACACCTCCGTATCCACCATTTCCGCGGCGATCTCGGCGGCGATGCTGGCGATCACGATCCGCCACACCGGCCCGAGGACTCTGGAGAACTCAGCAGCCAGTCCCCAGGCGGGGTCGCCGGGAAGCCAGGCTGAGAAGGCGAAGAAGCCGGCCATGGACAGGTTGATCCCCCCGGCCAGCACGATCACCAGCCGGGCGGCCTGCTTTCCCAGCCGCTTGTGAACCAGATCTCTGAGGGTGAAGGTAGCCGGATAGATGAAGGTGCCGGCATCGATGGAAAGCCCAAACAGGACGGCGATCTTCAGGCTGGCCACATCGGAGATAATCTGGGCGGCGATGTACAAGGACACGAGGATGATGCCGGCTGCAGGCAGAGCCGGGAGACGGGGATTGGCGCGCGCGGGACTGCCCATCAGGTTTTGCGGGAGAAGAACCGGCGGAACAGGCCGGTGATCCGCTTGCTGCCGATCGGGAGCTTCTCCTCGGTGAAGGCATCGATATCCTCCTCCCGCCCTCCGACCAGAAGAATGTCGTCTCCCTGCAGCCGATACTCCGGAGCGTAGAAGAAGTACTCCTCCCCTTCCATCTTGCGGTAAGCGATCACGTTCAGGTTGTACTTGCGCCGCATGTCCACCTCTACGAGGCTCCTGCCGTAGAATTTTTCCGGAACCTTGACTTCGGCGATCACCAACTCGCTGCTGATGGGCAGATAGCTGAAGATTTGAGAGGAGATCAGGAAGGGCGCTATCCGCTTGGCCGCCTCCAAATTCGGGAAAACGACCTTGGTAGCCCCCACCAGATCGAGGATCTCGGCGTGCTCGCTGCTCTCGGCCCGGGCGATGATCTCTTTGACTCCCAGCTTCTTGAGGTAGTTGGTCACCAGGATGGAAGCCTCGATTCGATCCCCCAGATCCACGATCGCCGCATCGATGCTCGGAGGAACGAGCTTGCGGATGATCTCCTCATTGAGAACATCCGCGATATAGGCGGAAGCGACCTTGTCCTTGTACAGCTCGATTACCTCCCGGTCCTTGTCGATGATGATCACCTCCGCATCCGTGGCCAGGAACTCTTCCAACAGGCGACTTCCGAAGCGACTCAATCCGATTATTACAAATTGTTTCATTATCCGATCAGAACCTCCCCTTGTGGATAGTCCAGCAGGTGGACAGGATAGGGTCGGGCCCGCGGGATGGCCAGGGCCAGCAGACCGATCCGACCCATGAACATGGTAACGACGAGTACGAGTTTGCCGACCGAGGTCAGGCCCGGCGTAGCCCCCAGGGACAGCCCGACGGTGCCGAAGGCGGAAAAGGTCTCGAAAACGAGGGAAAACACATCGACCCGATGCCCGGCGAACCATAGTTCGCTGATCGTCAGCAGCAGGAAGCTCACGAACAGAAGCAGCAGCGCTTTGAGCATGAACATGGTGGCGTGGAAAATCCTGTCCCCGGCGATCTTTCGCTTGAACACGGTAACCTCACCCCGTGAATCCGGTCCCTGGAAGAGCATGAGAAGGACGATGAAAAAGGTATTGACCTTTATCCCCCCGGCGATGGAACCGGAGCCGCCGCCGAGGAACATCAACAGCATGGTGAGGGTCTTGGATGGCGTGGAGAGATTGCCCTGCGGTATGGTGTTGAAGCCGGCCGTGCGGGGAGTAGCCGCCTGGAACAAGGCGGCCACGATCTTCTGACCCGGGGCAAGGTCTGCCATGCTGCGTCCGGCTTCAAAGACCAGGTAGAATCCGGCGGCGAACACCAGCAGAATCCCGGTCATCAGGAAAACGATCTTGCTGTGCAGGCTCAGGTGTTTGTTCTTCACTGCCGTTGTGGCGGCGACATCCTGCAGCACCACGAATCCCAAGCCCCCAAAAATCACCAAAGTCATGATCGTCAGACTCACAACTGCGTTCGTGGTGTAGCCTTCGAGGTTGGTCGAAAACAGAGAAAATCCGGCATTGCAGAAGGCGGAAACCGCATGGAACAGGCTGACGAATAATCTGGCCTCGGGCACGGTGGAGCGGAAGGCCCGGTAAAGGATCAGGGTCCCTATCAATTCGAAGCTGAGGGTAACGGCAACTATACGACGGATGATCGCCATAGTACCCAAACCTGAAGATTCCAGATAATAGCCTCTGATGATCCTGTGTCGTATCAGGGATATGCGCCCCCGAGGCCGAGCCAGGTATATCGTGCTGAAGGTGATGATCCCCAAGCCCCCTGCCTGGATCAAAACCAGTATCATGATCTGCCCCACGGTGCTGTAGGAAGGGGTAGCGACCGTGATCAGTCCGGTCACGCAGACGGCGGATGTCGCCGTAAACAGTGCATCTATCAGGTGCAATCGTTCCGCCCCTCCCCAGGAAACGGGGATATAGAGAACGACAGTTCCCAGGCTGATGATGCCCAGAAAGTAGGAGAAGAGAAACAACTTTTCAGACTGCAGAACTCTTCTCAAAAGTTTAGCTCCCTCCCGGTCCTCTAAAGGACAAAAAAATACCTGGCAACGTCCTACTCTCCCACCCACAAACGGGGTAGTACCATCGGCGCTGGAGGGCTTAACTTCCGTGTTCGGGATGGGAACGGGTGTTTCCCCTTCGCTATAGTCACCAGGTAATTATTATCGATTTGTCAGCAGATTTCAAAGAACAAAATAGCGAAGACGCAGCGCTTCGCGAAACCCTCTGTGTCCTTCGAATATCTCCTTCGCGATAGAAGGGTGAACAAAAGATATGGTCAAGCCTCACGGGAAATTAGTACTGGTCGGCTAAACATGTTACCATGCGTACACCTCCAGCCTATCGACCCGATCATCTCTCGGGTCCCTTCAGGGGGGTTGAACCCCCGGGGTTGCCTCATCTTGAGGGGGGCTTCCCGCTTAGATGCTTTCAGCGGTTATCCCGTCCGAACATAGCTACCCAGCCATTACCGCTGGCGCGATAACTGGTACACCAGAGGTTCGTCCACTCCGGTCCTCTCGTACTAAGAGCAGCTCCTCTCAAGCAACCAACGCCCATGGCAGATAGGGACCGAACTGTCTCACGACGTTCTGAACCCAGCTCACGTACCGCTTTAATTGGCGAACAGCCAAACCCTTGGGACCTGCTCCAGCCCCAGGATGCGATGAGCCGACATCGAGGTGCCAAACTTTGCCGTCGATGTGAACTCTTGGGCAAAATCAGCCTGTTATCCCCGGAGTACCTTTTATCCGTTAAGTGACGGCGCTTCCACGCGCCACCGCCAGATCACTAAGACCGGCTTTCGCCCCTGCTCGACGTGTCCGTCTCACAGTCAGGCCCCCTTTTGCCTTTGCACTCTATACGCTGATTTCCAACCAGCGCGAGGAGACCTTCGCACACCTCCGTTACTCTTTTGGAGGCGACCGCCCCAGTCAAACCGCCCACCTGACACGGTCCGCCTACCCGCTTTCAGGGCAGACGTTAGAAACCTAAACTATAAAGGGTGGTATTTCACTTTCCGACTCCACGCAGCCTAACGACCACGCTTCTGACGTCTCCCACCTATCCTACACATCACAGCCCAAGTCCCAGTGCCAAGCTACAGTAAAGGTTCACGGGGTCTTTCCGTCTAACCATGGGCAATCGGTATCTTCACCGATATTCCAATTTCACCGAGTACCGCGTCGAGACAGCGCCCAGATCGTTACACCATTCGTGCAGGTCGGAACTTACCCGACAAGGAATTTCGCTACCTTAGGACCGTTATAGTTACGGCCGCCGTTTACCGGGGCTTCAGTTCGCAGCTTCACAAACCCGAAGGTCCGTTGACCGCTCCCCTTAACCTTCCGGCACCGGGCAGGTGTCAGTCCCTATACTTCTCGTTACCGATTCGCAGAGACCTGTGTTTTTGTTAAACAGTCGCCTGGGCCTCTTCTCTGCAACCTGCCGTAAGTTCGTGCCCATATTGCTACAAACACTCCCCCACAACAGGCCACACTTCTCCCGAAGTTACGTGTGCATTTTGCCGAGTTCCTTAACGCGGTTTCTCTCGAGCGCCTGAGAATCCTCTTCCCGCCTACCTGTGTCGGTTTGCGGTACGGTCCCTGATAGCCTAACCTTAGAGATTCTTTCTCGGCGCCTTGACTACAACTCGCTTCGCCTTCCCGTAGGTCGGCTCGCCTTAAACGCTCACCTCAAAGCGGGGATTTGCCTCCGCCTCTCATCAGCTCGCGCCTTAGACCGGGACTACCATCGCCCGGCCGAGTCTCGCCTCACGCGTCATCCCTTCGAAACTATCAGAGGTACGGGAATATGAACCCGTTTCCCATCGGCTACGCTTTTCAGCCTCACCTTAGGGGCCGACTAACCCTGGGCAGATTACCTTTACCCAGGAATCCTTAGGCTTCCGGCGAACGGGTTTTTCACCCGTCTTTTCGTTACTCATGCCTGCATCCTCTCTTCCGCTACCTCCAAGGCCCCTTACCAGGACCCCTTCATCAGCACACGGAATGCTCCCCTACCACCACAAATACCCAAAGGTATTCATGATCCGTGGCTTCGGTGGCGAACTTAAGCCCCGTTACATTATAGGCGCGGGAGTACTCGACCAGTGAGCTGTTACGCACTCTTTCAAGGTGTGGCTGCTTCTAAGCCAACCTCCTGGATGTCTCCGCACTCACACTTCCTTTCCCACTTAGCTCGCTCTCAAGGACCTTAGCCAACGGTCTGGGCTGTTTCCCTTTCGACCACGAATCTTATCACCCGTAGTCTCACTCCTGACCACCCTGTTACGGCATTCGGAGTTTGGTTGGGTTTGGTACCCGGTGAAGGGCCCTAGTCCATCCAGTGCTCTACCTCCGCAACAGTCAAATCAAGGCTGACCCTAAAGCCATTTCGGGGAGTACCAGCTATCTCCGAGTTTGATTAGCCTTTCACTCCTATCCACACCTCATCGCTGAGTTTTTCATCACTCTAACGTTCGGCCCTCCACTTGATTTTACTCAAGCTTCAGCCTGGACATGGATAGATCACTCGGCTTCGGGTCTACCGCAGGTAACTATGATCGCCCTATTCGGACTCGGTTTCCCTCCGGCTCCGGCACTTACCATGCCTTAACCTCGCTACCCACGGTAACTCGCAGGCTCATTCTACAAAAGGCACGCCATCACCGGTCCTGTAGACCGGCTCTGACCGCTTGTAGGTCTACGGTTTCAGGTTCTCATTTCACTCCCCTCCCGGGGTCCTTTTCACCTTTCCCTCACGGTACTTCTTCACTATCGGTAGCTGTCTCGTATTTAGCCTTGGAAGGTGGTCCTCCCAACTTCCCGCAGGATTTCTCGTGTCCCGCGGTACTTAGGTTCTGCGCCCACAGAGCCGCATGCATTTCGTGTACGGGACTTTCACCCCCTCCGGTCGCCCTTCCCAGTGGCGTTCCACTACACATGCGCTTTGTAACTCCGCGAGGGCTCATGCACGCCCTCCAGCACAGCCCTGTAACCCCCGAGATGCAACGGTGCACACCTTGCACACCCCGGGTTTAGGCTCTTCCCCCTTCGCTCGCCGCTACTAAGGGAATCTCTCTTGATGTCTTCTCCTCCAGGTACTTAGATGGTTCAGTTCCCTGGGTCTCGCCTCCATAGACTATTTGTTTCACCTATGAATGTGGGGGAGTCTACCCCCACGGGTTACCCCATTCGGTCACCCCCGGTTCTCTGGATGTTTGCTCCTCCCCGAGGCTTTTCGCAGCTTACCACGACCTTCTTCGCCAGACAGCTCCTAGGCATCCACCGTAGACCCTTGCTCGCTTGACCATATCTTCTCTTCACCCTTCTCTATCCACCTCCAAAGCCTCCTCCCCACACGGAAGTTCCAGCTTAAGGTGGCTCCTGTCAAAGACCTTTGATTCTAGACCTGTTTCGTAAATCGAGCCAGGCCATTGGGCCTGGCTAGAATTGAACTAGCGACCTCACGCTTATCAGGCGTGCGCTCTAACCAACTGAGCTACAGGCCCTCGTCTCTCTCAGTTGTATGAACAGGGAAGGGAGGGAGGAGGATGAGAGGGAGGAGGTTGCAGGCATTTCTAAAGGAAGTTTCATTTCTCTTAGAAAGGAGGTGATCCAGCCGCACCTTCCGGTACGGCTACCTTGTTACGACTTCACCCCCCTTACCAGGCATACCTTCGGCACCGCCCCCCTTATGCAGGTTAGGCTAGCGACTTCGGGTACCCCCAACTCGGGTGGTGTGACGGGCGGTGTGTACAAGGCCCGGGAACGTATTCACCGCGCCATGCTGATGCGCGATTACTAGCGATTCCACCTTCATGGAGTCGAGTTTCAGACTCCAATCCGAACTGAGACCGGCTTTTCGCGATTCGCTCCACGTCACCGTTTCGCTCCAGCGCGCTGTACCGGCCATTGTAGCACGTGTGTAGCCCAGGACATAAGGGCCATGATGACTTGACGTCATCCCCACCTTCCTCCGGTTTGTCACCGGCAGTTCCGTCCGAGTGCCCACCATTACGTGATGGCAACAGACAGTAAGGGTTGCGCTCGTTGCGGGACTTAACCCAACATCTCACGACACGAGCTGACGACAGCCATGCAGCACCTGTGTGCACGTCCCTTGCGGGAAAGCCTGCTCTCACA